>Ga0131853_10024317_pt1 | contig 10933 bp, 7 predicted proteins | sample TergutLab28metaG_FD_92764 | JGI IMG/M metagenome (GOLD analysis project Ga0131853, IMG submission 92764) | Labiotermes labralis P1 segment gut microbial communities from Petit-Saut dam, French Guiana - Lab288 P1 (version 2) (version 2) | ecosystem: Host-associated > Arthropoda: Insects >...
AAAGGGACACAGAGCGTCTTCCTTATTCTGCTTGTAATTTATGTTACGTATGATCAAAGGGACACAGAGCGTCTTCCTTATTCTGCTTGTAATTTATGTTACGTATGATCAAAGGGACACAGACCGTCTTCCTTATTCTGCTTGTAATTTATGTTACGTATGATCAAAGGGACACAGAGCGTCTTCCTTATTCTGCTTGTAATCCTTGCCGTCCATGAATAAAGGTAACGGTAAAGTTCACCATATAACAGGCCACGAAGGCTCAGATGTGGAGTAGAGGTATAGCTGTACTCTTTCTTTAACCTCGGCGCTGGATGGGGTGGGTGGTCAACGCCACGCCCTGGCCGCTATATCCGCTGGATGGATTCGGAAAACCTCGCCCCCACCGGGATTTCGATCCACGGACCGTCCAGCCCGTAGCGAATCGCTATACCAACTGCGCTATCCCGGCCCATGGCCGTCCATAAATAATACCTTAAAATATTCGTGAAACAACGCGTCATGCTGTTAATACACAAATTTATGGATCGAGTCTGTTTAGGAGCCAGTTGTGGGTCAGCTTCTCAAGAAATTGGGGGCTTTTGTGGATCTTGAATGTTCATTACGTTGTGACAGAAATCCGCCACTGGATCAGTTGAATCTAGTACACACCCTTCGCCCGGAGGTTCCATTTTACTGTTTGTCTTGGCGTTGACGACGATACCTCAAAAATATTGTTTACAATATTTTTATGCCTCCGGAGTGAAGCAGGTGATGAAGAATTGAACCCATAGTTTGGGGTATTTATGTAATTCACGAAGTGCTGTCTATGGACCTGAAATCTCTACCTCTGTTACCCCATTTCGCATTTGCGGATGGTGTTTTCACATTGCCCTTACCAGTACGGTGTAAGACCATTTTACAAACTGCACAATAATGGCATACATTCTAGGCTGTTGACAGATACTTTAAAGCGGGCTGTAGGCTGTGAGTTCAGTCATCGAAATACGTTGGATTTTGGGGAGGGGGGGGGGTTGCGGTTGGACGTGTTCTACGTCTCTTGTGCCTGTCATTAATATTCCTTTCAGAGAGGTATAAGTTGTGCCTGTCCACGCCATGAAGGCATGTAGGAGGGGTAGAGTTATAGTATAGCGCCACCAATCTTAACTTCGGCACTGGATGGACGTGAGTGGTCAGTCTCACGCCCTGGCAACTCTACCACCTGGAACGAACCGCAGTACTTATTTTAAATTGTTTGCTACCTTGTTTAAACTTTATCCGCTGCTATTTGCAGCCGAGTGTGGATAGGAAGGTGACCTTACCTCCATGGAAACAATGAGTGTCACTATAATTTGTTTGTGAATGCGATATCAAAATTAGAGGAGGTTAATGGCCCATTCCTGTCCGACATTATGCTTGACTTTCTCCCCTTGTTTATAACTCTGTGTGCAAATGAATTTGGTTTTCATAATTCTTAGTATTAGACCACAATTGAAGAGTGGAAGTATGTTTTCGGACGGCATTGCCTAATCACGTTTATCAATATTTAAAAAAGCCGTGTGAACATATTGATCGAAGAATTCTTGCAGTGAAGTTCGAATAACTGTGTTGTTATTAGTCGTTTAAACAAAAGAACGCTGCTCTTGAAATAACGGACATTGGAGCAATAGACTTACAACTTACCGATTCATTTGCTGCGGACAGTGGAATGTAAGCGACAAAATTGACAGCTCTTCGACTTATTCCTCGGTAATTTTGGGGTATAAATTCCCGGAGACTGCTGGCTAAGCTTCAAAAATAAAATTCTTTCCCTTAAAACTGTTCGGTACAGAGTAATATACAGCAATCTGCGCTCAAACCATTGTGTTATCTTGCACTGAAGACACTGTTGTTACAGGCAGAATAAGGGTTTGCACTGTATGTAAGCTAGCAGCATATTGGACAGACTGAATTGTAAACTAGCGGTTTATATCGCATGTTCTTCGAACTCCGAACAGTAGCTCTGGACTCTAGTCTTTGTCGCACTTTAAACTGCTGACAACCCTGTGAAAAGGCCAGAGAATAATTTTTTTTTCCCCCGCGAGCTTCAGCACACACGTGTTAAGAGGATTCATGTAATTCCCAAGAAGGTACTCCAACACAATTTAATATTGCCCGTTACGATGGAGGCGATACGTTCCTTCGAAACGTGGGAACCACTTACCTAACGACGCAGAGTTACATCCCAGAAGAACGGACTCCTAGTTTCATGTTGCTTCCTATACCACTGCTTCGACTTTGTTTGTTTCACAAGTTCCTGGAAGTAGAGCAGGAGCTTGGAGATACGCTCATATGCATTTGATATGTGAACGAGTGGAAGATCGAACATTAACAGCTGTCGATAGCATGTACTGAAATCACGGGACGTTGAAAGCAACGGGGCCCTTTCTGGACCTAAAAAGAATTTCAAGGATCCCCATATTGTAATATCTGCACTCTTTAGCTTCGTTTATTGGAAAAATACATAAGTTATTATCTCAGAGACAAACAAATTCGTGTTTTTATTGACAACAAAAACATAAAAAGAAAAAGAAGCGGCGGCGGTAAAATTAGCATAACAAATAGAATTTATAAAAAAAAATTGAAGGATAACAGAATAAACCAAACACTGGCTGGTGGTACGGGGTTTGTTGCGAAGTTGTGTGAACTTGAGAAACCGTGGAATAAATTCGCGGCCCGCTGGGAAAAACGCTGCAGCCCCTGGGGTTCCGCGGCCCACACGTTGACGATCACAGACATGGCCCATTTGCCAGGTTCACTTGCCTGTTTATTAGTCTGCAGCTTGTTCAAAATACAGCAAATTCTTAGCAAAAATTAAAATTCTGTACGAGGCCCCCAATGTGTTTGTGTAGATGGTTCGATGCTGCCTCTCTTGTGGTTGGGTGAAACCTCGCTTTTATGAAAAACCTAAAAAAAGTACAGTTTTGTATATTGCGTTATATGGTCCCGAAACATCGTCCGTTATCCTGGAGATTGGCGTACACTGACACACAGAACAGTCATGAGGATCTTTGTACCTAAGAGGAAGTAACAAAGGCTAGAGAAAATTGCAAAATGAAGACATTGGCTATTTGTGTTCCTTATCATGTACTATTAAAGTGATAAAATTATGGATGATGAGATAGGGCATGTAGCACGCGATAGGCCTATGAGAAATGCATACCCATTTACCAGGAAAACCTGGGGCGAAGAGGCCGCTTAGAATACGTGCACGGAGGTTGAACGACAGTATTAAGATGCGCGTTAGAAACACGGGCCCAGGGGTGTGAGGATACCAGTTAGTGTTGGGCTCATTTCAACATGCAATGAACATTCGAGTACCAAGGGTAGAGATTTGACTTGTCAAAAGCGGATGTGATGCGTGAGTTAACGATTGTAGGCTGATACAATTTTTCGTTTCCTCTTCCCGAAGCCTCTTAGGGCTCTTTATGTTGTTTTATGATTAGTGGAAAATAAACCAGGACTTAAGGTTCTCCCATTGTAAAATTCGAGTTTCGTTCTAGTCAAGGTACAATTCAACTCGGTTATAACGACCTCGGTTAGTGCGACACATCGTCTGTAGCGTTATAGTGGCACCAACTGATTCCCCCATAAGGCATGTGTTTTTTTCTGCCTTGCTTAGTACGACATGCATAAGTGCATGTACCTCGGCTATAACGACACTACCAGTCATCAGTTGCTATATAATATTCGAAGAAGTAGACTGTTCTGAGAATTCAGCCATGTCCTTGAGAAGACAAAGCCGTGTGACTCGTACAGGTAGCTATATAAATTCAGGCCTGGAAGATGACAAATAGTAACGGCAATTCACTTTGTGCGTAAAGGTTCCCTATACTTTTCTACTTCTGCAGTTAACAAGAGACTGATAACGCGATAACATGGCTACATTCACCAACAAAATGGTTTTAGCGTCGAAGAAAAAGTTAAAGCGATTAGGAAAATATGAAATGGAAAAATAAGGAAGGGGAAGCTTGATGGGTAAAAATAGGAGACTGCCATGTGTCAGGAATTTGGTCACGTAAACTCTACGGGCCCAGCGATTTGGAAAAACAGAAACAAAATTAATAGTGTTTTTGAAACAGAACGGATCGAGACTAAAGCGATCTTGAAATATTTTTCCTTCACTTCTACCATATACCTCGCTTAGAGCGACACACTTTTATAACTGCACGGTTTGTTCGGTCTTTTCGGTGCCATTATAACCGAGTTCGGCTGTATTTTACAGTACGAAAACTGTCGTACGTCACCCTGCGAGATAACCGTGTATTGCCTCATGCGTTGTTCTTTCAGACGATTTATATAGTGCCCTTTCTTTCATAACGCCTAAAACAAGATAGGCATTGTACGTGTAACCTAATATCGTGGCGCGTTTGTGTGTTGTTTGTACCTCATCGGCCGTCGTAACAGCCTCATTCCATTTCACTCGAAGAAAGTGCTTTTATGGCGATTGAATGTCGCCGACAACAATAAAACTTACCTAAGTCTTCGCGTAAGGTACCCAATATTTTTTGCCTGATTTTAACTAAATTTGGATTTTCTTCACGCAGATTTACATAAAGTCCCCAGTATCCGATTTTGCGGAAATACGTCCAGCGAGAGCCGTGCTGATACCTGTGGACAAGCGGACATGACGACAAGTACGTGCTTTTCGCCACTGTGCGAACACGCCTAAATTGTATACCGTGATCTGCGGAATTAAAACCACGTTGCATAGACTGTTCAGCTTCTGTTACTTATTTGTTTATCCTGCAGCGCACTGATTGTGCATACAGACGTATTACACACCGAAACAGCAGGTCATTCGCCGTAGCTGATGAGAAAAATCCCCTAGAGTTCTGCTTTCTCAGTGCTTAACCGGCAACGTTTGGCATTGTGTGTAAAGCTACACGGTTTCGCAGGAGTAGCGTATTTTAAAATCTCTTATTTTGAAACGTATGGCCAGTGACTAGTGATAAGTGGAATTCGTATAGCCTCATCACACAATTAACTCTGAGTATAAGTAATTGGACTGAACTCTGTAAACAGACATGCATAGAAACATTTAAGAGCTCCTCCCTCACACAGGGTTTAAAATATAAACCTTATGTGCAAAACCAAACAAAAGGAGACAAAATTTTGAAGTAATTCTGGAGTTAAGGTCAACTAACAGACAACATTTTAAAATTAGTTACACCCTGACACGTAAAGTGGCTTAGTGTTGAAGCTCAGTGTTTGGTCAAACGCAGTTTTGTGTTGTTCCTTCCCACACTCGAGCAAGTTTAGCGATCAGATTTTCGTCATCGGAGAGATATTTCTCTCATATTTTACACATCAAAATTTCGTGTAGTTATTATTCCTGGACGAATGTGGACCCAGTGTTGTCTGTGCCGATGTAAACAGAATCGTTAAACGTCTCGGCGGGAGTTGAATTGAGAGGCTTGTTTCATGGGACTATTTATAGTAGTACATCACATTATTTATATAATCAGCAGCACCGCGTATCGGCAGAACAAGAAGGATCAACACCTCCTTCAACAGAGCTTACCATTGAAAGGATCCCGAAAGAATTTCCTCAGCCTTCGAGGAGCCCCATGTTTACTTGCAGTGACCTATGCAGTTAAACCGACAGCCTTCCAGCTAGGAAAATTGGGCAAATACAGTGATGACGTGCTGTAACTATAGAAATGTGCCCGGGTCCCCATTGAGTTGCAGTTTTTACCAGTTGGCGATTTTCGCTGCATTTTCCTCTTGAGTTCGGAGTAGAGATTTATTACCGCAACATTCTTAGGGATTACTTGGGTGCGGACTTTGCTAAAGCAGCGCTTGTAGGCTACTATCACAGGAAGACATAAAAGACCTTATAAGAAACGCGGATCAACGTCCATTTTGCGAGCGGGGTTGTAACCCGTAACGCCGCCAGTGTAGTGACAATCAGTAATCACAAGGTCACAGAAACCCTTCATATATGTTTCAGTACACGTTTGTAGCCAGAGACAAGAACATTGATTTTTGTTAGAATGAAAAATGACGATGAGTACAGGCCAAATTTTTTCCTGCGAGAGGAAGGACATTGTCGTTTAATGAGACAGCTGCTTCTTCTGTCTGTACTGCTGAGGTGATGAACTGAAAGTAGAGTGAAATGAGCTGGACACAGCCTGTAGAAGGGACGAGGAAAATGGTAAATGCATACATTTTAGTTGGTAAGCTTGAAGGGAAGAAACCGCTTTGGACATCGAGGCATAGATGGGAGACTGCTCAAATGTGTGTTAAACAGTAGGGTGATCGATTGCCAATTGTATTCATCTAGCTTAAGATGAGCTCCTAATTTTAGGCATTATTTTAAATGTTAGCAGGGATTTTCCTGGGACGACAAGAAATCGCGTCGGGCGAATGAGTTTCGGTAACTAGAGATCCGAGGGGCATGGTCAGGTAGGCGTATTGCCTTAGCAACGCTCCGGTTTTGTTTTCCGGAATACAGAAGTTTCGTGTCCCCGCTCCTGGAAATTAACGTGTATATTGAAGATGGGAGTTTCCTGGGATGTTGTGCTTTTGGTAAATAGTTACCGCCCTTCGAAGGCTGGTAGTCGCTTCGTGTGCAGGGCGAGGAAATTAAAATAGACAGCGTCACATCCCTGAAGACGGGAATGTTTAGTAACCGCTGTGAGAACTTCAAATCTCGCAATGTCTGTTCTAATTGCGTAAAGTATAAAGTAATTGGTCGCCGCGTCGGACTTTTTTCTTTATTATTATTAAAAACTAACACACAGTGAGCTAGAATTTGAAATTTCGTTTTAGACAGAATTTGGTGCATGATGTTAAACAAGAGTATGTTTGTCACCAATTTTTCGAATGAAATGAGTGCCTTACGGGTTGGATCCATTGTGAAAATGCATATGGTGATCTTTAGGCACGTTCGCAGAATTGCGAAAAACGATTATTAGCTTCGTCATGTCTGTCTGTCCGGCCGCCTGCCTGCCTGTCGGCATAGAACTCAGCTCCAACTGAACGGATTTTCACGAAATTTGATATTAGAGGATTTTTTCGAAAATCTTAGGAGAAAATTAACGTTTCATTACAACCTCACGCGAATAACGGGTACTTCACTTGCAGACCAATTAGAATTAGAATTCCATGGTGCAGAGTCCTTCTTGAGAAGCTAACTGGTTTGCAGCTAGTCAAATTCCCCGTATTTCACGGAACCCGAAGGTTCATTACCGCACTCACAAGCGTCCGCCACCTATCTCTATCCTGGGCCCGCCCAATCCAGTCCATATAACCACATCCTACCTCCTGGAAATCCATCCTAATATTATCCACCCATCTACGCCTAGGCCTCCCCAGTGGTCTCTTTCCCTCCGGCTTCCCCACCAAGACCCTATACACCTCCCCTCTCCTCACCCATACGCGCCACATGCCCAGCAATAGAGATTTTTAATCATATCTCGCTCAGTTCTTAGAATGAGATGTTTCAAAAAAAAGTTGTAGAGAATATGAAGACAAATTTATTGTTCAGTAAATTTTCCTTTTCGAAAATCGTGCCGTTTTTGTAGTAATGTGGAAAAATACTGCAGAGCCGGACAGGCCACAGATGAAAATATTGCGCCTGCATATTTCATGCTGGATACCTAAGGCTGGCAACACACACTTAGAATATATACTAACTATTTTTCCAATGCAACAGAGGTCGGACGAACGGATCGCAATATCATGTTACACATACATCGCCAGTCTTGTGTTTTAAGAACAGACTCGTATGTTAAGTACATGCAACTGACGCACTGTTGAAGTTGAAGTTCGGTAACACAGAGTTAATCAGTACCTCGGGATTGTGAGGTTTTCTTAGAGATTACACAGAGGGAAGAAGCATCACTTTGTGGACCAGATAAACATGAGTAGCGTTTTGCAGAGATACAGGAGGACGCAAGGAAACATGGTAGAAACTTTGTGGATCTTATAGCAGCTTCCCCGTTATACTAAAGGAACGCGTTCTTCGAATGTCATTCGTTGAAAGTTAATTTTCTGTTAATTTAGTGGCAATAATTAAATGTATGTCGAGTTTATACCATACATATCTGTATGAAGAATAGTGAAGTCTGATATACATCTTTGTAGTTATTATGTTGAATGGTATTTGGTGTCCAGTGAAAGGTAGGCCTGCTGATTGAGAGAAACGACATCCCCCTACCCCGCCACCCCCAAGGGAAAGTAAAATACATTGACGCTGTTCGACATCAGCAGGCAATGATTCCCACATTTGTTGAAGTCGATTGTCGTCGTTTTGGGCTTAACGTGTTTTCGTTATAAAGAAAGGCTGAAATCGACATGTTAGTTTGCCAGATTCCCTGGCCTTGAAGTGCGTTAATTGAACGTTCTAAAAGATGGATATTTATAGACGCAAGCCACGATATCTAACCGTTTTAGTATCTAGGCGTGTTTTTTAGACTCATATGCAGCAGCAGACAACAAAAGAGTATGTCAGCATCGAAATTAATTGTGTAGTTTTTAAGTAGTTCATTTCCATACCGAGGGCTGATGTTCACTTCTCCAGAGTGTTTTCACACCATCATAGTACATTAATTTGGTTTTGTTTTATGTTGATTTTATTTATATTATATTTTTCTCTTACGTGTTTTGATCATTACGATTGTTTAGATATCCAACAATCCTAAGTAACCATTGCAGTCACGAAGCGGTCTAAATATATTTAAAAGGTATACTCCCTTCCTCACACTAAACACACTCTGCATCAGTTACAAGCATCAAAAAATTTAATATGTAGCGAGATTATCGCTATTTGTTTTAGAGTTGCATGATATCAATAAATACGGTATGGGCAAACTGTAGTGTTTTATGTTAAGCATGTGTGTTAACCACTGTGCCTTGCGAAGTTAAAGCAATGCTGTACACTACTCGCGACAGACATTATTTATTATTTGCCCCTGATAACTTACGACTGAGTAAATCACTTTTACGGAATTATCATACGTTTTTTTTCCCGCAAAAAATGAAATGAAGCTCGCAGCTGCCAGCACCTCAGCCGTGACATGCGGAACACCGGTGCGACGGGCAAGGGGCCGGCCGGCCGGCCGCCCGCCCGTCAGTTGAACTTTGATCGCTGAACCATGCCGGTTTTCTCCTCTCCATGTGCTTCTGCTGTTCGTAATAAACGCAGAGATGCGGGGGCGAGACGACGCAAGGAGAAAATCTGCCGTCGACGTAGCATGTATGGAAATGCCATGTCAGTGCCAGTTTTCCTCATAGAGGCAGAGAGAGAGAGAGAAAGTAACAACCTGGTCGGGAAATTAACTTTGAAAATCAACTTTCCGCTCCTGTAATAATTTTAGTAGCCTCTGTGAAGGGCAATTAAATTATTTAATAAAAACACGAAGTGCTTTGGCTTAAAGTGGATATCGATAATAATGAGAGTTGAATGCATTGCGTATACACGTTTACCTTGCCTTTTGGGTGAACATGTAGGTTAGTGATTCGCTTCTTGAATCTGGTTTTAAATCCCTGGTGATGGTCATATCTGGTTATTATCAGGCCTGCCGGTAGATTGTGCCTACGGACTGTCGTGTAGTTTACTGTAAATACGTGAGCAGTATTTGAATCGGCCATTGAGTTGTCAATGTAAGTTTGGAATAAATACGACCCAACTTACAGGACGCTGTGCTTCGCACTAAGTCGCCAACGCGTAGGTTGTCTACCGAGCTGTAACGTGGTTGCTTTTAAACGTAAAGTAATTTTATTCGTGCTGATCTCTTTAAGACTAACTGGAATAAAAGTGTGTCCCGTTTAAGGCAGTGATTTATTTTCGCACATGCCTTTCCTCAATTTTGTACCCCCTTCTCCGAACCGACTGGTATTTTGAAGTATGTATGGCCTTGTTTTTCAAACCCTTTCTCATAAATAGAGGTACAGCATCATACACTTAAGACCAGCTACATACACGTTGTTGTTGTAGTTGCTGCTGCTGCTGCTGGGACAACAAGTTTAAATAGTTAGATTTTATTTTATGATTGATTGATTGATTGATTCGTTGAGAATGTACACTGTTGGAAATACATTACGGGGCACTAGTATCGAGTTCTTTTTACATTAGCCGAGTCGTTCAGTACGTTATAATTATAAACGTATTATTATTATTATTATTGCTATTATTGTGCTTCTACCTGTGCTTGTGGTGATAGTACTGGTGGTGGTGGTGATAATAGTGGTGATAGTAGTAGTGGTAGTTGTTTGGTGACGAACGTAACCGCTTATTCCACGGATAAGATTGTCTTTGCTCCGCAACGAATAGAGCAAGTGTTCCCGTTACGTGTCTGCACGAACGACAGACTTACGGTTGTAATTGCAGCCAATTATTTCATCCATATTCACACAACAATTTGGTTCGAGTATGGGCCGTTAGGGTGACTGTGAATGTTTATTTTACCGATGTGGCGTCGTGTAGTGTGCTTTCCTGATCGTCAGTTACTCTTCTGCGCGTATGACGAAGGTGGCAGGTTTCCCTGAAACGTAGGTGAGCACGCGTGTACCAGAGTACACAGTATCACATCCCAGAAGACGGGGGTTTCGAGTATAAGACGTATTTATCGAGAAGCCAGCAACAGAAGCATGGTAATATTCATATTAATAAACTTTAAAATCGATTTCTATGAATATGTTTGGTAAATCTTGCCGTGCTCTTCTCCGTTTCATCTGTATGTTAACCATTTATTAATTGTCGGTGTTGTCATGCATATAGATTAATATTCGTTTAGTATGTAGTAGTAGTAGTAGTAGTAGTAGTAGTAGTAGTGGTGGTGGTGGTGGTCCACTCAGCCTCGTGAGCCTCGTGAGGTCAATTGAGGAGCTACTTGAATGAAAAAAAGTAGCGGCTCCAGGTCTAGAAAACAGAGATTAACGGCTGTGGGGACCCGTTGCGCTGACCACG
>Ga0131853_10024318_pt1 | contig 10933 bp, 6 predicted proteins | sample TergutLab28metaG_FD_92764 | JGI IMG/M metagenome (GOLD analysis project Ga0131853, IMG submission 92764) | Labiotermes labralis P1 segment gut microbial communities from Petit-Saut dam, French Guiana - Lab288 P1 (version 2) (version 2) | ecosystem: Host-associated > Arthropoda: Insects >...
CAAGACAACTACAACAATACACACAAGACAACTACAACAATACACACAAGACAACTACAACAATACACACAAGACAACTACAACAATACACACAAGACAACTACAACAATACACACAAGACAAGTTAAAAAACATGTACAAAAATAAAACACTGTAATCTACCACATTCCTTCTGTGCAAGTTAGCCCACACGTGGTCTTAGGCGCAAGCAACTTTTAACATTCAAGCCCAGTAACTAGGAACCGTCAGCCCGTGGACCGTACGTGGCAGGGCGACAGTTTCAGAAACGAAGGTACGGGTATTTATAAACTGACAGACAATGACCATTTTGTAACAGTGCGATGTTCCTTACATTCGAAAAATTACAAAATATTATATATAATGAGCAGGAATATTCTTTGTCATATTCCTTGTTCTGTGTTTACTGCTAATGGTTTTGCTCTAATTTTTTTACAAGATATCCTCATGGTCATATAACAATTTGGTGGTTCCTACCCAATATTTTTTGAACCAATTTTCCTTTGTAGGTGATTTAGGAAAGCGTTTGCAAAATTGCGACTGTGTACTGTATCACGTCTGTTCGTCTCTCCGTCTGTCCACATGGAAAAAATCGGCTCCCACTCGGCGTATTCCATGGAAACTGAAGCTTGGGGACCTTTATTTACATTTACCAACACTTCTCCACTTTGGTTAAAATCTGTACAAAAAACGACCACTTACCACAAATAGCTACAGACATTTATAAACAGATTTATTACTAACGTTGTTATGATTACTTTTCTTACCAATGTTACTAGTATTCCTACCGTAGCTGCTGTTAGACGAAGAAGCCAGCAAGTGTTATCTCTGCAGACATTTTCTAACATTTTATTTAAACTTTGCAAAATTTATATAACAACCGTCTTGCAACCACAGATCATCCCACCTTTATATGTTTTAATTTCCTGTCATGAGTGCTTCCTACTTGAACAGCCGTGCAAAATTTTCAAAAAGAATAATTCCTGTGTAAAAAAGGGAAAGTGATCCCGTTACAGGCCCGATGTGGCCCAGAGGGTGGGTAGAGGTATAGCTCTACTCTTCCATGACCGCGGCACTAGAAGGGGGTGAGTGGACAGCAGCACGCCCCGGCCGCAATTTACCCCCGGGAAGGACCCGGTACTCATTGTACAGGTGGCTGGGTGGGCCCCAGGGCCGGTCTGGACGGGCGGAAAATCTCGTCCCCACCGAGAATCGATCCCGGACCATGCAGCCCGTAGCTCAGTCGCTATACCGACTGAGCTACCCGGCCCACAAGTTTTATGTACTGTAGCATAATTATTTACAAGAACTATATTATAGGCATATATTTGTTCATTCCATGAAGGCATGAGAGCAAGTGGAGTACAGCTCCATGCATTCTGACCCTCATTATTAGAGGGAGGTCAGTGCTTAGCTTCACGTTCCGGCAGCTTGACCGCTAGGAAGACAGCGGCCGTCATGTCTCCGTGTAGTATGTGTTAATTAATTATGTAAATCTTATTGTAATTGGCACTGTTGATAAAGCTTAGGTTAACAAAACATGTCGAGCTAAATACAATAATTGCTTTTGTTATATCTGATGGCAAATGCAATTGTTATTGTGTAGTTATAAAATTTATACTTCCTGAGAGATTCACCAGAACCACTCAACTCACATTCTGAGTATAACGTAACGATACAAACTCCAGACGTATATACCTCGCAAGCTTAATGGAGACTAATTAAGGACTAGCACGTAAAGGAATTTCTTAATTATTATTTACAGAAGCAAAACTCTCGAGTGGTAATTTTACAATAAAGTTTGAAATGATATACCGTTTGTTTGGAATGGATAACACATCACTTAAGAGGTCATAGTAAAGTAAAATTGTGCCTGTGCTTCATGCACCACGCCATGAAGGTACATGGGAGAGTGGAGGTATAACTCCACTCATCACGCCCCAGACACTATAACCCCTAACAAATAAAATGGGTACCCACTGACGGGGAGACTATGGGCTCCAGAACCGGCCTACCAGATGTGAAAAAGATAAAGATCTGTCTATCCAGAGAATCGAAAGACGATCTTCCGGTGATCCAGTCCGTAGACTAGTCACTATACTGAACAGAGTTATTCCAGTTATCCTGCGGTTTATAATTTATTTCTATAAGTCTATACACCAAATTCAGACAAAGACACTTGTCTGCGGAATAAATTTAGCTGGACCTTGTCACTACAAACAAGTGTCCGGTTATTTTCATTGCTGTTTCTACACCATTATCTGTTTTGTGCGGCTCTTCAAATATGCCTTATCAGCTTGTAGAACTGGACGAAAATCAGGAGGCCAAGAATGCTAAAGTTACGGCAAAAACTGTCAAAAGATTTTTGGAATCAACGACGATTTCTATGGGCAGAGGTAAATAATTTGAAACTTATGCAATACACTCGTCACAATACAGATCTATTCCTTTTTGTTTACTGAGCAGCATTTGCCACTGAATTGTAGACAACATTCACGTTTATGAATCTAACAAGCAGGATTTTATTTAATAATGGCTACTGCTGAAAACTCTCTGTCGCAGTGATGATCAATCTGCATATTAGGGGAACTTTATTTCTGGTATTTCGTTACAAGGAACGAATAATGATTGGTAAATGTAGCGGGCCGGTTACCTGGGGCTTTCATCAATCACGTGAAAATAGGTGAGATCAGACTGGCGGACAACTAGCGAAGAATATTTGGTGTATCAGCGGCTAGAAGGGAAGGCCAGTTGCTGTGTATCAAGCACACCTTGGAGATGTACAGAGAGGAGCAGAGTGAAAGCTTCATACATTCTAAACCTCGCGGTTTATTTAGATCGAATTTTAGAGTATCTAAAATCAACGACATTAAAATGAGCTAGAAATTTGATTAGGAATTGAGAGACCAGGAACTCATGGCATGGGGTTTTAGTGGGAAAACATTTGACTATGGCCACAAAAGGAGTTGCAGGATACTGTTAAAATGCATCTTAGTGAAATATACTGTGACTGTCAGATAAGGATTTAAGTGCCTCACGATAACATCGAATGGCAATTTAACTTTCAGCGTTCTGTTGCTAGAGAGTGATTCCCCATCCAATTTGTGAGTCTCGTATTCTGAAATCGAAAATAAGGTAACCTAAAGTAACAAAAGCAGACATTTCACGTGTTTGTGTCCACAGCAGGAAGCATCTTTTACAAACACTACCATCAGCATGACCGATTCTTAATAGCTCGCGATGTAGGACGGCCAAAAGATGACATTAGAGGCCCATGTGCCTGTTTTCGTCAATGATAATTAAATTACGGAATGACTTTGTGAACTCGTGACCTTTCGTTATTACAGTTGCACTGTGATATGAGAACCTGTGACATTTTCTGTAGCAGATGTTCGTCTGTACGAAACACGGAGGCGTCGCTAGCGTAAGATACTTGTAGATGAAGCGGCGCTGAAGCAGCATCAACTGAAGCACAAGGTCACAAGATTGGCTCTGATTAGCTATGGTATTTACTGTGTCCGATGCATGGGCAGTTAGATCGTGAAGTATATTCAAGCAGGACGTACTCATTTGTCTCATTGTTGTGCAACGCGACATCATGCGGGGGCTTTGCTAAGCGGCAGGAAGAGAGGAATAAGTGTGTTATTTCAAAGTGGGGACGATTATCATCACATCAAGATTGACAGGGAATATTACCCCTTTGTTAAATTAAGTAATCTTTTATGTGAAGTGCCTCGATGGACTGTGATTTTAGTGTATTGTATGTGAGAGGAAATATCATTACGAAACCTTGTGATAAATGTATGGTAAAGCATTTTACTTTTCAAAGTCAATTAGGATGAAAAGGACAGTGTTAAAGAAGTTTCTGAATATAATATCTACAGTTTTTTTTCTGACCTTAGACTCCTTGTATGGGTCTTATTAAAACTGTTGTTGCAAAATGAAACTTATTTACTTCTTTACAAGTAGCAGTAACATTTCTTTTTCAGCGTCGTGGTCAGAAACCGTTTTTCTAACGTTATCAAGTGTCAGCACCGTCTCCCTGGCAACACATAAATATGTACGGTCAGTATTTGATACTTGGTGTTACACCATGTCCCGCTCTGTCGACGCCTTCCCACTTCTGTGCTACGACCGATTTTTTACTACACGGATTTTCGAAATCCTTATTCCACACAGGGCGCTTCTTTTGGAGATCAGACCACAGCAATTATTTTTACCATAACAAGTCAACAAACACCCACAGTGGAAAGGTGTAAATCAGTAGTACTCACATTTGATACAAAAATTAATGTATTCGGGCATGTGCTGCAGCTGCACGGAAAAGTGACATATAGGGCCGGGTCGGAAGCTACGTATTGTTTTCCACATAAACAGATACAATAATCCCAGTCAAATTTCCGGTCTGTAAAGTGGGTTAATAAAAACTTTCCATTTGACAAATTAAAAATATGAACTGGTACAGTTAAAATTTTGGTATCTGCCCCTTCTCCCCGAAGTGACGTCGTTTAATCTGGTAGATGAATACCAAACTTTCGCAGGAACCTCCTGTTTCCAACCGCAGCGTAGCAAAATGCGGAAAGAAGTTCCTCTGCAACGTCTACAGAACTGCACGGCGTTACATGACAGATGAAACTAATCTCCAGTCCTTGCTGTAAGAACTTCAAAGTCCATTCATTTGTTAAATTAATTTTTTGTTCTCAATGTTTATTTATCGCAGATACCACTCGACGTTGCAGAACTAATGAACAGCTGATCATCCACACTTCATGCAGCGAAGTTACGTCCTCAAAAAAGCTAATGGGCAATGAGATAGTAGGCTATACAACCAAAATAGTTTTCCCCCATAAGCATATTACTCAATAAACACTGTGTCTAGGATATCCATTCACACTTGGGCCTGTTTCGTGCTTCACATGCAGGGACATTATTTTATCTGGCAACCCGCATCGTACTGCTCTCATCGTCAGGTCGTTTCGAGCGACGGCAGGCGGCGGGGCAGCGCTCAACTTTACTCAAATTTGCCGTGTGTCTTTGTCCATGTATGTTGAATACAATACCCTGCACTTAATATCAGGTCTAAGCCTATATAAAGGTGCTGGAAATAGTTTCTTTTGGTTCACAGACACACATCACATACAACAAACACGTTGTTCATTGTAGATCAGTGCTTTCGTTCAGATCGTGTGAAATGAGGGTCTGAGGAAAGGAAAGGGTCTACTGATCTTGGCGCAATTTCTTACTTGTGGGGCATGTTTGGATTCTCACACTAAAGATGACGTGAAATTAAACATTCATAATCATATGTTGGGCGGCGATGGAAAGACTGTTAATTAAATTATATTTTGTGCTGTGGAATGATTTCCATTGCACCAAAGTCTTATCACATGTTAAAAAATGAATAGTCAAAAAATGCACATTTGCTCCATAATCAATCTGGCTTTAAAGAAAGTTCGAATGTTTGTAAAATATTGGTGTGAATTTATGGCACAGAAGAAAAAAGTTCCCAGTAATCCGGTTGCAAACACAGCACACCATATACAAACCACAAGGAGAGGTACCAGCACTTAGTGGAATGACATGGGAAATCTTTTATTCTAAGACTTCACGTATTTAACAAATTGAAACCAATTTTCGCCACTAAAGAGAAGGGATGTGGGGTCTCATTCTGCCAGCTGCCACTTCAGAAAATTCAGTCTTGTTTCACTACCCATTCCATACAGTTTGTGAACCACAGTTTCACTGCATGGAAGCTGCAGGTACTTGTCTTCTGCTGTCTAGAATGGAACCTGTTGCTCAGACACTTTTCACATATTTGTATACTGTCGTCTAAAGTCACATGGCACTTCCTTCAACAGCTGCATCCTACATATGCAGGATACAAGATGCACATTACAAGCAGATGACTCATAAATCTGTGATAAGTAATGGGAAATTCCACCCATGTATGGGTGAATCAAAATAGTAACAGATTCAACAGCACGTGACAAGCCATGGTTGCCAAATAATACAGCATCCACATACTTGCACAGAGAAAGAATTTTTAAAAGCATTTGTGAAATTAGATTTCTATTCCATGTTAAATTATTTTGGCAAGGTAGCAGAAAAATAGAATTTTTCTTAATTACTTATAAACCTGCATAGGCTCTGATACCAAATTTCACTAGAATTTATACTTCAAATAATTGCAATCAAAGTACATCAATGAATATAAATAATACACTCTCCAACAACACTTAAACATGTTTGGAACACTGAACCATCATCAGGGAGATAATGACCCAAGTTTCTGTGGAAACAATAAAGACTTACATCAAATTATGTTCTGTATGAAACATGCCAAATATTAAAAAAATGTTAAAAGTATACACATATCGGAATAGTTTCCTGTTGTTACTTCACTAAATATTTGCATGTAGATGTGCATATATATTTTTATATGTGTGAAAATATTACTCTAAAACACGGTTAAAAGCAGACAACAACACTTCATACATTACACCAAGTCTAAAAAAACAAATATCCTAGTTAGAGGTTAATATCTAATACAAGACACATTCCAACTGAAACCACTTTGGATACACTTTAATGCTATTAACATCTAATACAAGACACATACCAACTGAATCCACTCTGGATAGACTTTAATGCCATGCATAATTTTGTATATATGTTGTGAAGATTCCTCTCTGTAACTACTGAGTTCTTAAGATATGTTAACTATTTTAACCAAGGCAGTCTCATTTAACACACAGTACATTAACTGAAACTCCACCACAACACATCTGCAAAAGCACTTTTTGTAAACTAAATACATAATGTCTATTCAAATACATGAGTATAACTTTATTTTAATACACATGTTTGATACATAGAATATGCTGTAAGCTTTCACCGTTTTCACTAAAATGTATGTAATCATCTTCTTGATGCTGGTCAGTGTCCAAACATGTTGGAGTGTCAATAGAGACAGTACCGTTTATACCCATTTAACACACTTTGATGGCTATAATAAGGAACACAATATCTGAGGTACATGGTGGATCATGAGTGAACACCGGATGTATTAGATTTGTTGTGTATAAGTGAAGAAACTTGCATATGGATACCTCCATATAGTGGATTCATTTTGTTTGCTTAGTGCACAGGAACTATAAATATGCAAGACTTGAGGTTCCTGTAGTGGTGTTGAAGATTCACGCCCTCTTGGATATTATGCTGTGTCAGCATGGTGTAGCATGTAGAAGACCTGAATCTTCAAAAAGGCAAATTTGGTTACTAATGCAACTGAAAAACCTGTTTAAGAATGATTATTTCAGATGAAGTCAAGCTATTAAGAAGGTGCCAGGTTTGATATTCAACTGGAATGCCAATTACCCTAATGTCCCTGAATTACCTCAGTCCCTCCAAGAAAATGGCTGAATAGTCCCCAGAAATCTGGCCAAAACCACTTCCTTCCACACCCTTTCCATTCATTTTCCATGTGCATCCTACTATTCAACCCTACAGTCTGAGTTCCTGACAGCATCATAAAAGAAACCATAAATAGATTACAGGTAGTGTACCAAATAAACCATCCAGTGCATTAGTATATGTGTCTATTGAATAGAACCACCAACAAGTCCCTGATGTGTTGCAATCAATAAGTGGTCATCCTCAGGGAGAACATCTTTATCAGCCTTTTGTATGATTCTGTGGGTCAAGACATCTGGTATAGAATAAGACTTGTACATCTTGTAAGCAGTTAGAAGTCACTTTGTTGTCATTGCAACCAAGAGAAGGTTCAACTTTGCTATCCATTTAAAACATCAGTCAATTAAAATGATTAAACACACTTCTAAATAATATAACAATAATTTTCATAATCTTATTCTTTAACCAAATTTCTAACTATACAACAAATATCAAGTATTCATTTTATTTCAATGTGTGTCCTTTGCACTCAGGACATAAATAAAGGTACAATGGTGAGATGATGTCTTTCTTTCTTCTTTTTGACATGTTTTATCTCTCAAAGCAGTTACAGAATTTCCATAAAAATTTTATAAAGGGATCTACAGCATATATTTTGCCACTCAACTGAGCACTTCAGAATGTACATATCAGGTGATCTGTACACATCTAATATACTGTATATAAAAAGGTAAATTTGGTGTCAGAAGACTGTCCGTTTCACACTGCTGTGTGAACAAATAAAAAAATATGAATACAGTAAAGTCTCCCATATTGTCCTATTATGTTACTTCTTTAATATGCCTTACCAGGTATTTATGTTCAAATTCTCTTTAACTTACTTTCTATTCTCTCATGGCTTTCCCTTCTCTTACCCTTACACAAAAATTCTGTCTCTGCTGCCATTAGTCTGCTAGTATGTACATGTTTGCCTATGTCCATGTCTATGTTTCTGCTCCACATCCTTATATTAGTATGAAGTAACTTTTAATTAGGCAAATTTTTCTCTTCTCACGCATTCTCCATTTCCAGACCTAATTAGCTAATTAAACTCTCCTGCCTGTTCACATTCTGTAAAAGACATCTGTATGGAATGTAGGTCAATATAAAGCTGATTTTGATGTTTTTAAAATTCAAGAGTCCTGAATAACCTTAAAAGTTGAAGAGACTTCAAGCCCACCAATCAGGCAGTGTGACTTCAATTCTGCTACATTATTCTAAAATTAACACTTTTACTCTTCCAGGGTCCTACAGAGAAACAACATGCGTGTTAATGGTGTTGTACAAGTAATCTTACCAACCTATTCCGTTCCTAAGTACTAGTGCCGCAGGAGTGTGTTAAAGTAATTTCTCCTGCTGCTCAAGTGCTTATCAATGGGAAGGGACAACCAACATGGCTGATGCTGCAACTGCAACATATGACCAGCTGATCCAGGAGCATACTCCCCCTGCCATATCTATGCACCTGCTTGTAACTTCAGACTTTCATGTGTAAACTTCGTGCACCAAGATATAATTAAAGACTTAAGAATATTCAGTGTCTGTGCTACAGTGATATGCATTCAAATCACACAGCAACTATATATAATTACATACATTGCAGAAATTAAAAGTATGTTGTTTATTTTTTGAGGTTTTGTTTTCTGCAAAATACTATGGTAACTCCTGCCCAAAATAGAACTTGGATTACACAGAAACCCATCCTTATGGGAAAAAGTTCAGAAGACTATTGGAAAAATAAGGTAAACTACCTCTACTGTAGAAACAAGACAAAAATATATCATTGAAAATATATTCACTTTAAAATTCACTGGTTTGTGTTCATTTGTGACTCAGTAATTTCCTGTCTGACAAGGAACATTTATGGCCACTGTGAAATAAATATGTACCGAATAGTTTGGAAACACTATTGAAAAAAATAGGTGCTTGGATGGCATAGTCAGTACAGTGACTAGGATACAAGATGGAAAATTGACGAATTATGGTTTGATTTCTCTCCACTCCAAAGCACCAGATTGGCTCTGAGGCCCACCCACCTTCCTGTTTAATAAGTACCAGGGTCTCTTTCCCTTTAGGTTAAGCAGCTGGGACATAAAGCTGACCATTATTCTCTATCTAATATCAAGGTGAAGACTGTTATGACTACAATTTAACCCTTTAAATACGAAGCGCAGACTGCTTCATTTAAAGACCCAGATTGCACCATACAGTAAAAACTTTTCATCTCTGTTATAAAAACCAATCAGTTTATGGTGTGACACAAGTCGCTGTTTGATCTCAGATAAATACATACAGTGTGGGCAGAGTGTACGATTTGTTGTATGTTAAACTTGATGGTGCATCACCTAACCAGTAGGCTTTACAAGGTTAAACAAACAAATGCACCCAACTGTATTATATTTACAATAATATTATAAAACCAGGTGTTCTTCTACATGCAAAAGACTAACATATCAAGCAACTGTTTAATACAATGATTGTACTTCCTGATAATGGGCCAACAAGGCCCAAAACATGTAGAAGTTAGTGTTTTTTTGTAATATTATTGTAGATCTAATACAATTGTATTTATTGGTTTAAATTACAGAACTTGAATCGTAATGCATGGAAAAGCAAATGTAAGAATGGAGTTTATCTCCACTTCCTCATACGCCTTCATGGCATGGAAAGGGATAATTTTACCTTTACCACTTCCTTTGGGGGAGGGGGGTGGGAAGAAAAAGAACACTGAAACTCTTTAACATTAAGTAGCATACACTTTCCACTTATGCTTCAAATCATTAATATGCAGGATGAGCATTGTGCAAGCAAATTTATCTAGAAGCAAGCCTCAATATTACAGCACAAAAACGTTCAGTATTTTGAGATTCTGTCACAGGCAGGTTTTACAACACAAGCCTATTCTGACTTACAAAGCAGGAACTCGGATGCGAACTCAACAGCTCACAGCAGATTACAAAGATGAGACAGCATTTCTATGGAGCATAAAGAAGTACACAAGATAAAATAACATTACTCTCTTTCAGGATGTGACAGCAAGCAATCTGTTAGCTCCTGTACAAACGTACTCAATTTATTGCAACAACTAAATGTGCAGTATTAAATATATATAAATATTAAAGAGGTATCCCTGCCATATCTTGGTACCAGTGTACCATCTTCAGGGAGTACAATATGACATGTTTAAAAACAAGTTGCCATTCATAAACTATTATTTGCAAAATTTTACAATCTGTAGTAGGCTCCGTTGACCGCCTCTGTGGTCTAGTGGTCAGAGTTTCTGGCTACAGATACAGAGGTCCCGGGTTCGATCCCCGGCGCTTCCAGATTTTCTGAGTATTAGCGGGTCTGGAACGGGGTCCACTCAGCCTCGTGAGCCTCGTGAGGTCAATTGAGGAGCTACTTGAATGAAAAAAGTAGCGGCTCCAGGTCTAGAAAACAGAGATTAACGGCTGTGGGGACC
>Ga0131853_10024319_pt1 | contig 10933 bp, 3 predicted proteins | sample TergutLab28metaG_FD_92764 | JGI IMG/M metagenome (GOLD analysis project Ga0131853, IMG submission 92764) | Labiotermes labralis P1 segment gut microbial communities from Petit-Saut dam, French Guiana - Lab288 P1 (version 2) (version 2) | ecosystem: Host-associated > Arthropoda: Insects >...
AAGGGAAATGGGAAAACAAAAAGGCAAGTATGGGGAGGGGAAAAAAGTGAAGAGGAAGCATTCTGGTGGGTGGGGTGGCGGGGGGGGGGGGGGTCAGCCTGAGAGAAGGGGTTGGAACCTCTTTGCTGCCTTGTCAACCATAATTAAGAGTGTATAAAGTGGTTCCTTGCCCAAGATGGGGGTTTAGGGGAACTGGTAATGGCATGTTGGGTACAACTGCTTTGCAAGAACTTCTTATAGGGAGAACATACATTTACTCAGTGATTGGTTAGCTCATGCTGCTATCCACATGTATTTCAATATTTCACACGAAATACATGTGGAAAAAGCTTAGGATACAGAAGTTGTATCTGTACTCATCAACGATTATTAGTACTGCCCCACTGCACTAACATTCGTGAACGTACCCACGTCAGTAATCCTTGCGTAGCACAGACAATTACAATTACTGAATTGGTACAATAAATGGTTGCAAGGTTGCGCTCATGCTCACGCGAAAGCGATTCCACCTGTTGTTGAAAATCGAAATTATTTCAGCAAGTTTGGTCGTAGAGTTTACCCGTGAGACGAGCCTAGCTTGCATTTCTTGGAATGTGGAAAATTTACGGTCGTAATATTCAGAGATTAAGTATCGGTATCCGTGTATAAAGGAAGTGTATTCACGAACACGAATTAGCAGTTGTTTCATTTATGTTTTTTTATTTGTTCTGTGGTAATGATTGCTGTGCTACTTTATTCTCTGCGTCTGATGTCAGTAAGGTGACGTCACAGTACAAGCATTGTGGAGTAGGTGTGGACATGGGAAGATAGTGGGTTTGTTAGTTCCCTCATCAAATTATGTGCTTTTTGTATAGGTAGCGGGAAAGTATAGGGTTTTCCGGAATCCTGTAGTTTTTCCTATGTGGTAGTAATTTGTCTTGGTGCGGTTTGAGCGGGTTATTGTGCCCTGTGCTCGCGAGTGTTTTGTGTTCAAGAAGATTCCAAGATGGCGCAAAATTTGGCCCCTAGTGTGAATTGCTCGTTGGATGACATCGATTTAAACGCTCTGAAGGTAGTTTTATAGTTTTAGTATTTATGTACAATGAGTACTAGAAGTTTAAGTAATTGCTGTGGAGAATGGCATGCTCTTCAAACAGAATTGCCCTCTTCAGTACCACCTTCCGGGGGGTAGTGTATGTCACGTTTACAAGGTGAGAGGCGAGATATTTCTTTCAACACGTGTGATTGAAGTAACTATGTACTGTAAACTGTACGTGTTTTGTCTGCCTGTTTAATGGTTAACACATTTGCTTTTATTTTCAGGATCCAGCAGGCATTTTTGAGCTGATAGAAGTTGTTGGAAATGGAACCTATGGGCAGGTGTACAAAGTAAGAAAATTCCTTTCTTATTTTGTAATTTTGTGTGGTTTCAGCAGTTCTTAGTCTAGAGATAGGAACTATTTTATTGGCTTATTAAGAAATGTGATTTTGTTGGATGGGATTTAAAGTAAAGGACATAACATTCAAAGAAAGGTTGGCTACCACATCACTTAATGATAACTGATTTTGAAGAATGCTAACCAGTTATGACATTATTGAGCGTTTATAAGTAAAACGATTTTTCCAGCAATTATTTTAATGGCATTCTCTTTGAGATTTGTATTATTGCATGAGTGATGTTGAATATAATGGGATTTATTTATAATCCGTAGGTTCTTTGTAGTACAAGGATGTAGACCACCATGTTATAGTGTCAGTATAACATGACATGCAATATAGGTATGAAGTATGTGGTTTGTACAGATGTTCATATTTAGGATAGGCAGTGGTTAAAGGTTAAGATGTGGGAACAGCTGTAGAAAAGTGCATTCATTAATAAACACATACATGTCTTACTGCAATTGAGTCACCAAAACTGGCCAGTCAGAAGGACATGAAAAGGTTGAACTTTATGCTTATTCTGGTCCTGTGGACTGTAGTACAGCACTTTTCCCACTGCCACCCTACATGTACCACTTTTCACATCTTAAAACATACATGTGTAAGCAATACTGTAAATGACAGAACTTCCTTGGACTCTGGACCAACAAACCTTGAATCGATAAGCAGAAAGTGTTCCACTGAAGAAATGAAATGAATGGTACAATGCTTCTCATATACTGAAAAATACAAGCACAAATAAAACAATGTATGCCTCAGCATTGTCCATCGAATCAAAACCTGTTAGCAGCAGTTATAAATTTTTAGTCACCAGTGAATTACCAATGAAATGTAATGTAAACTGAACCCACTGCTGTACTCAAAGCCATAACACAAACTGCTGGTGTAAACATTGGATTGTCAGTGAAGTATTGTGTGAACTAACTACTGATTCACCAAAACACAGCTACATCTGTCAGTAATAACAGTGTATAAACAATAACGTAACATGTGAATTAAACTGCAACTGTACCCAAGACAACAGTAACTGCTCTTGGTCACATTCAGATGCAAATGAAATGACATGTATGTTAAATTAATATATTTGTGGCTTATACAGTGTACATATTGTATGCTACAACAAACTGCCCAGGCCCAGGTATACAGTAAGTACGTTGACTGTACCATTCCACAGTAATGCCAAGGTGTTTCATAAACAGCTTGGTATCTGGTGTGCTAGTTATGTTAGGATATTGTATTATACAGCCGAATCATGTGTCAAGATAATTTTTTTGGAAATTACCTACTAATGCATGCACTACTTAAAGATTTTGTTGAAAGAAATTCTGCAGAATAGAAGGGCAAATTAAGAAATAATTGTTTTGCTGGCTTAAAAACTTTTATGTCATGCTGTAAAACTTTGAAGTTAGATGGAGGAGAATTTTTAACTTGGTTCTTGTGTAGCACCCAACTTTCTGGTAATTATTGAACATTTGGCATGTGGAAGCAATGTTTTTGACTCATACTTATACTATGTATATCTTAATTTATTTGGAATTTTTGTGCTTTGTTTCCAAAGAAAGGTAGTAGTGAGAATACACATTCACTGGCAGGGGAAGTGTTTTTATATTTCTAAGCTAGGCGTATGAATTCTACAAGACCACTCATTATTGACATTGCCAAATTCTGTAAATTTTGAACATGTATAGATTCTGATCTCTGCAGATCATATATAAAGGTTCGTAGTTCATTACTACAGTCCATTGTTCTTCATTGTTTGCTGGGAAGCTGGAACTCAAATCAGAATAATCTATAATAAAGACTCAGTTCATACAACTGTCACATTGTTTATTCCCTGCAGTATGATATATTAAAGTTCTGGTAACACCAACAAATACACAGTTCTGCAATGTATACATGATGTCTATTACTTAGCTCCTACATGTTTCGGCATAATTGCCATCTTCAGGGAGATTACACAGAAATATCATTAAAACATGCAGCAATTTTGCGGTAATCACCATCTTCAAGGAACTTACACCAAAATATCATTAAAGTGTACAACAGTACCTCCCTGAAGATGGTAATTATGCTAAAACATATAGGAATTAAGAAATAGGAAGAATATATAGATTGTAGAATTGTGCATTTGTTAGTGTTACCAGAGTTTTCATAATCAGTTCGTACAAGTTTGCCAGTCAGTGACTGATATTTTAACTTTCCTGTATGTGTTAAACATGAATATTGGTATGACATGTTTTAGTAATGTAAAAAAAAAAGGCATGAAAAATAGAATCTGAAACATTCCAGACCACCACACGGAACAGCTCTTGTCAAGTCATAGCTTTAGTATGCAGTGACAGTGAAAATTGCTATAATCAGCATTCTTTGCAAGTATGTTGAAATATTTCTACAGTGCCATGACCTTGTGTGGAATATGTTATTGTAACTGTTCAAAAAGAAGAAAACAGTTTCATCTTCAGCTTTGAGGATTAGAAACAATGATAAAACGTATTTTTTTATTAGCAGTTTTGTAAGTGCTCTAAAGTGACAGAAGTGACCCAATTAATGTAGAATGCACTTGACACTTGCCAAAACTAATGCAGCAGGCAGTACAAGAATTTCCAGGCTGTTTAAAATCAATCAGATTACTTAAAAAGAAGACCTCCATATACACAGTACAAAGGATGAAGTGCTGAAATTGAATAATTTGCCTAATATGGCTGCATCCATACCTAAACTTGTGTTATATAGAATATGGAACTCTCTGCTAGGATTGACCACTTTAATTTGTGGCATGCATATGGAATGTACCATATTTGCTCTGTTAGTTCATAAATGGTAACAGTAACAGTGCTAAAAGATGATATAGTTATACAAATGGTGCAATGCCAAATGCCTTCTAGAAAACAAGAAGTATCTTTGATAAATGTTGACAGAGAAGTTCAAGAGAATGTGAGACTAAAAGCAAGAATAAAATTTATGTATCATTTTACTTTTTGATTTGAACTGATATATGTTTAATGTTTTTAAATGGATGAGTTGAAGATTTTCTCCTATGTTACTGTCACATTGTTATATGTAAGGGTTTTTGTGCATTATTTCCCAGCCACTAAAAGAGCAATTGCAGTCCTCTTCAGGGTTACAGATGCATATTTTAGTTTACTGACCATTGAGCCTATTAGGCTAGGGTTGCCAGCATTGTTTATAACATTTGGTTTATGAACTCCTATGCATTGGATCTTTTTGGTATTCCAGAAATCTTCAGAAGTCTGTTAACCTTAAGGTTCTTTACCACTATTTTCAAGGCCCTTCTAGTCACTGGTCCTTGTCCTGAGCCACATGAGTCCAGTTCACACCTTCCCATCCAATCCTATTTATTTGAGATCCATTTTAATATCCTACCATCTGTGACTTAGTCTTCCAACTGATCTTTTTCTGTCAGGTTTTTCTCTCACAGCTATGCATTTTTCTTCTCTCCCATGTGAGTTTCCTGTCCCATCCATGTTATTCTCCTTGATTTGATTATCCTTATAATGTTGGTGATGAATACAAGACATGAAGCTGCTCATGATGTAATTTTTTTCAGACTCCTGATACTTGCTTGCTGTTAGGTCCAGTTGCAGTCACACATTATAACTTTCTGTGTCATTTGTTGACAGTCCAGAAAACAGGTGAATTGCTACATGCACTAACCCAAAGCCTGACCAACCTTGGTTCACAAATCTGGTATGTTATTTGCTGTGTTGTATGTGACTCGGTGATGAATTAACTGAAATTTGCATATGTGATGTTCACGCTTCCTTTTAGTGGGAGAAGTAATGCACAAAGGTCCCATTTGTGTTATAATTACATATTATTAGTGAATGACAAATTTATGAATAGAGGATGTGATGTGATGCGATGTGTACTAAAATGTATTGTGTGTATGGTTAGTTTATGGTGAAATTGTTCCCTGTGTTCTAGTCTGTTGGGTGTGGTGTTTTTTGAGTTTCACTGTTGGCATCTTAGCCTTCTCAACCAGATGTCCTGAGAATTTTGTGTTTTTACTCAGTCCCTTTTAAACAAATTTCATGCTAGTGGCTTTAAATACATCTTACATCTTTTTCCCAAATATCTGTGATGTGCTGGTCTGTCAGACCAAAAATAGACCAGTGAAGTGTATTTGGATAGACAAATACCAGGGGTAAACTACAGTACTTTGGAGATAAACACCATTTACTCTTGTCTGTAATAAATTTGTGGGAATTAATTGTAGGCTTAATGGGAGAAGCCAAGTCTAACCTCCTATCAGCATAATCTTTGGCTTTTGTCTAAGATAGCAGCATTAATGTACATTGAGTCAGTTACTCCAAAATGTGTTTCTTCCATATGTGGACTGATATATTGATAAAATAGCTCTTATTTATAATTTTGCTTTCTGTTTAGTGTAAACATTGCTACAAGTTTAGTTTCTTTCTTTACCACTTTCTTTTTTTACTTTCTCACTTTCAGTCTTTCTTTCTTTCTTTGAAGATCCTCTGCTCTCCTTATCAGCTTAATTCATATCCTTCCAAACAAAATGTACACAGTGCGTACAAGTCTTGATAACTGAGGCAGTAAACTGACCAGCTTATGGGCTGGTTACCCATAATCAGTCTCTTACCCTTTCAAAGCAAATAATTGGGCTGTAGCTATGAGAAACTATATGCCTTTGTGTGGTTGAGCTTGTGTTATTTGTGCTGTGTGAAATGTCAGGATTATGCAGCATGCTGCTAAATCTATGAACTGTTTCATGTCTGACTGTCACTGATGTGATGTCGAAAGTGGTCTGTGTGAAGCCATCTGTTTCAGAGAGGAGATGGTGGTGATGTCATCCTCTTCCAGTTAGAAACAAGTTACTTATCCCTGAGGATGATTTGTTTTCCTTCATTTGCCCCATACTGGGATTTCCTGGTTTCATTACAAAATGTTTTAGGTGAAGGTGGATAAAAAGACTGGAGAAGTATGAGGAATGTTAATGGTACCCTAAAACTTGGATAAAACTGTGAAAGAGTTGTTTGAGATATTCAGTTTTATTTGTCTTCAGTGAGGGAGTTTTGTGGCCATGGTACCTTGTGTGTCCCATTTTCACAACTACTCAGTAGACATTAATTAATAATATTATTAGGGCTTCTGTGCAAATTGTACAGATTTCATTTTTGCCTAATTTCAGGCTTGTGTCACAAAGTAGATGAGATCTGTGCTCTTCTGGGAAATTACACAGCACATAATGACAATTCTTTACCGACGTTTCGGTACAGACTGTTGGTCCCATCTTCAAGGGTCAGGAATCTTCTCAGATTGTCCTGAAACATCAGTAGAGAATTACCACCCCAGAAGAACACAGATCTGAGATTTTATTTTTTTTTATAATAGTCCCCTTTTTTTACATGAAACTGAAATCAGACTGTAAGATTGCTCAGAAATCTCACTTTACAAAAACATGTTCAGGGTGCAGCAGAAGGTGCTGACAGATTTTCCATTTTAATATTACTTAAACTAATGACACAGGTGACAGCATACTTATAGCAAATACTCACAAAGCTTTAGAAATTCATAGCAGGTACACAGATGTTTTATATCTCGATGTTGTATGTCTTTAAACAGTGTTTGTTAGGTGACCTTCACAAGCACTGCATTTGTTCACCCAAGAAAGTAGGCTAGACGTTGCCTTCTGTAGCTCTCCCTGTGATTTAGTGGCAGTTTCTTCACGAATTCTTATTCATATTATTGGATGTGTCTGGAAAACACAAGCCTAAGTGTACCTCACAGAAAGATTTCAAGGTGTCATGTAGGAAGAGATGTGTCAACTTGTGACCATGTCATAAGTGATAACTTGAGGTGTTCACAAGGACTACACTTGAATGTATTCAATGCCTTAATAAGAAAATGATTAAAACAGTTTAGAAGATTTGAAGAAACATAAATAAAACATACATAAATTTATATCTGCAAACTAAAAACTTTTATCATTGGATACAAAAGAAGATTGAAGCCAAAAAAAGAATACATACAATTCTCATGTGTTTTCAACTTGGAAATACTATTTTAACAAAGAGTTTAGATAATATAATCACTGGACACCAATGAATTGGAAATAAGGATCAGAAATTTAAGAATAACTACAATGAAGATATCTTAGAAAACAATAAAAATTACAACAAAATTGTATTAAATACAATACAGTTGTGAGATCTCAGAAAAGACTCTATATGTATATTATGCTTTACTATCATTTTAAGTTTTTATGTATAGTCTGATGATGGTCCAAAAGGACTAAAACATGCTGCTTATGTGAAAATACACTGTTGTTTTAGACTGTATATGACTATTTCGTGAAGAAACAGAATGGGATGACCTCCATCACATCAGTTTAGGCCAATTTTAACATCAGGACAGTATGGGAATATAGAATTATGAATAGATTAAATACTAACAAGAAAAATTTTTGTCCTCGATGTTGTGGTCTTCATTTTTTTGAAGATGGTAGGTTCAAATCTTGGCCCTGAGTCTAGATACCCAAAATAGAGAGAAGTGATTATTGTTTTCTTTTTCTGTCTGGTCTTAGTGAATGTAATGGTGATTTTAAACAGGATTACTAATGATTGGTGCCATTACCAGATACCTCCACAACCCCACTGACTAGGGAAAGGAGGGGTGTGGAGTTCATTATTATTTGTGGACAAGAAATAATTTCTAAATTGTGGGTTTTCCATCCCATTGTGTGTACGTATAATGGAATATTTTATTGGACCGTCGTTACACAACAATATGGCGCATTGTTTTTCTTATGCAACTAACAACTGAGCTACATGTTTCGACCCTCCAGGGCCATCATCAGGCTATAAAGTAATGGTGTCAACAACCTTATTACATGAAACCAAACAACCCCACTGCACTATCCATGGAACACACTATAACGTCGCGAGTGTCTAACTGCGCCGTACCCTGACTGACAAATCCCACAGCCCACACAGTGAATACCCACATACGAGATAATAACTAATCCATAAGGTACTCAACTAACCCTAGGTACACTACGCATACACCAAACCATAGATGTGTAATATATTGCAATGTCATTTTTATACCATTTTATCACACACTGTATTTTAATGTACAATGAAACTCTAAACCACGGGATCCCGTAGGTAGTTACCACATGTGCCTTGGTTAACACCATTATTTTATAGCCTTATGATGGCCCTGGAGGGTCAAAACATGTAGCTCAGTTGTTAGTTGCATAATAAAAACATTGTACAGTACAATATTGTTGGGTAGCGATGGTCCAATAAAATATTCCAAGAAATAATTTGCTGCTTCTCAGTGGTACATGAGTAAATTAATGTGTTTTTTAGTTACGTATTCATATGTAATCTTTAGTACTTATTATTTAATGGTGATAGGCATTTAAAAATTGTGCATTCGCTAGACTTGTGATGGTTTGATGATTGGGTCATGTTCACAGTGTGAAGGAGCACAATATAATAAAACTACAATAAATTTAGAATGCAAAAATAACACAACAGAATTTGATGAGTGTGAAATACACAAGTGTATTAAAATATTTTTAGCTCATGGGTAAGCTGAAGTCTAAAAGTCTATAAAAAGGGTATGGAGCAGAAAAATGATGTAACTGAACTTGGAATATTGAAAAATACAAAATTAAAGTGGGAGAGTACTGAGAATTGTGAGGAAAAGAGAAGATCTTCTGTTTAGTTTTTGATCAAGTCAGTTGTGACTGCAGTTCAGATCACACTAGTGCATTATATGGTACATGCAAACAGAGTTTCTGTCTCTGTCACATCGTAGTTGCCAGTTTCAGTGATCTTTGGAATACCTGACTTGTTCCTTGCCTAGTCATTGAGACTTAAACAGTGACTGAAACCACTGCTGTTTCAGATATCAAATGTCTGACAATGATGGTCAGTTTGAAGTAACAGTGATAAAATTACTGTTATTGATATATTACGCATCTGTCATCCAGGTAGAGGGTTACTCTTTGTAGTTTTCATCATTTCTCCTGGTAAATATTGGGACCAACTGACTGCCTAACTAACCAGGTAACTTCATGGAGCAGAGTCCTTGTTCAGTAGCTAGTAGTTTGTCAGCTAGATAAATTCTCCACATCTTTATCATTCATGTGGCATTTCAAATAAACTTGGTATTTCTAGCCACGTTTAACAGAACTGTAAATTCTGAATTAGTTTTCTAGGTGTCTAAGTTGATTTCCAGTCATAAGTTCTACATAGTTATTTATACAATGTTAGAAGCTGAGTAGATCCTGTTAACAATGTAGTGGGGTGTTTGAATTCCTGCATTAGCATGATATTTTATTTAATTCCAAAACCTGTCCCAATAACATACCAATTCAGAGCCATTTGTTCTTTGCATTGGTATGAAAAAAATGATTGAGAAGTGGCATGTCATGTAAAGGAGATGCAGGTTTTTTATAATTTTGGACATGTTTGTGGACTTCCAGTTACATGCTGACTAAACAAAAGATTTACAGTCTGCCATGAGGAACATGGTTATTGAAATTTATGCCAGTTAAAATGGATGTTAATGTATAATTATTAATGTATTTATGACTGTAAAAATTACAGTTTCATGTTGTGGTGATTGCACAAGCAATGTCACCTAAGATGGAAACTGCATTCACGGTCCCCCATTTTATCTTCTGACATTCACAGAAGTTGAAAGTGTGAATAAGTGGACTGTGAAAGGATCGAACTTGGAGTGCCACATGTGGCACTAGTTCTGTTCCGTAAGTTCTGTAAATTTTTTTCACCCACTAATAATGACTGAAATAAGAAAAACAGTAGTAATCAATGTGGCTTTTGGCGCAACAGGTCGACTATTGATCATATATTCTGTATTCGCCAAATACTTGAGAAAAAATGGGAAAACAATGAAGAAGTTCATCAGCTCCTTATGGACTTCAAGAAAGCCTATGATTCAGTTAGGAGGGAGGTCTTATATAAGATTCTCACTGAATTTGGTATCCCTAGGAAACTTGTAAGGTTAATAAAGATGAGTCTGACTGAAACATCTAGCAGAATCCAGGTAGGCAAGAATGAGCCTGATAGGTTCCCTATTAGGAATGGTTTGAAACAAGGAGATGCTCTAACACCAATGTTTTTTAACTTTGCTTTAGAGTACGCCATTAGGAGGGTTCAGGTAAACCAGGATGGCTTGAAACTAAATGGTGCACACCAGATTCTGGCTTATGCCGACGATGTTAATATACTGGGAGGAAGCATACATACTCTAAAGGAAAATGCAGAAGCTTTAGTAGCTCCTACTAGGGAGAATGGACTGGAAGTAAGTGCTGATAAAACTAAGTACATGGTCATGTCTCGAGATCAGAATGCAGGACGAATTCAGAGTTTGAGGATTGATAATAGTACCTTTGAGAGGGTGGAAGAGTTTAAATATTTGGGAACAACTTTAACAAATCAAAATTGTATTGCGGAAGAAATTAAGAGCAGATTGAGGTCGGGAGGTGCTTGCT
>Ga0131853_10024321_pt1 | contig 10933 bp, 6 predicted proteins | sample TergutLab28metaG_FD_92764 | JGI IMG/M metagenome (GOLD analysis project Ga0131853, IMG submission 92764) | Labiotermes labralis P1 segment gut microbial communities from Petit-Saut dam, French Guiana - Lab288 P1 (version 2) (version 2) | ecosystem: Host-associated > Arthropoda: Insects >...
CCACCCCCCCCCCCCCCCCCGTCATCCATGTTATCTCGACATTGAGAACGTAGTGCCTGAGGTGTATCAAGGGCACTGACAAAACAGAGTCTGTGCTGTTCAGTGCCTACTTCCTTTAGAAACAGATTTTCCTTCTGCACTTAGTCGGTAAACTTGCGAATAAGATACGGTAGTATTTTAAGAAGGAGAGAACATATTATACCCAGCAACCACAGGAACTAGCAACAACGCAGTCAGTTGATAGCTGCATGCACAGTGTTAAAAAGACTTCGTCTGAAATGTGATGGCACACGCTCAGAAACCACATTTCGTTTTTCGGCGAAACGGACGAGTCCATTTGAATCGGCGTGTTTTGGGGGGAGGGGGGACAGTTCAGTCGACTACTGACAGCCGAGGTGTGCGCATCAGCAGTAGTAATGCTGGATACACCATGTTCCTAGGTAGTATGAAGAGTACTGGCTACCTACTCCATTCGCCAGTTTCCCCTTCACTTTCCCACCCGCACGTCACTGAGTGCCATCACATTTCAACTGGACTCTACCAGCTACCTCTCCAACTGTAGATCGGCATGGCAACGGCAACGAAATTGAGCTAAGTGACACGCCCAGTGGGTATTGAACACAAACTACGTCAGATGGACGTAACGAAAGCGCCCTGTGAGGACGGAACATAACAGGTGTAGAAATACACATAAAGAAAAGCTCAGGAAAAAATTACTTGAAACTGAGACGTAATTTAGGCGCGTTTACAAAATTGCGAAAACGACTATTAGCTTCGTCATGTCCGTCTGTCCGTCTCTCCGTCCGCGTGGAACGACGATACTCCCACTGGACGGATTTTCATGAAATTTGGTATTTGAAGCATTTTTCAAAAAATATTTTGGGAAAATTCACTATTCATTAAAATGTGACTAGAATGAGGGGCGCTTTGTGTGAAGGCCAACACACTTTTTTTTGATAATATCTTGCTCAGATCTTGTTAAAATCAGAAATGGTTCACACAAAAGTTATAGAGAAAATCAAAACACACATTTTGTATCCAGTAACTTTTTTTTCGACAATCGTATCGTTTATGAGATAATGTGGAGAATATAATAGAACCGCAGAGGTCCAAGGTGACAATATGGCGCATGCGCATTTTAAGCTGGATATCTAAGAAATTTTATTAAATTGAACCGTCTTTACACAACACACAAATAACAGTTGAAAATCTACAACTTGTTAATTAAGCAACATGTTTCGGCCTTGTTCGGTTATCATCAGGCTTACAGAAAGATGGTGTTAATTAAGGTACATTCGTTCGCTATACCGATGGGATCCCATGGTTTACATTGATCTTTATGTCTTTTTAAAATTATTTACTATTGATTAAAAACGATATAATACAATAGTATTATAGTATAATCAATAGTAAATAATTTGATTATTATCGATTAAAAACGATATAATACAATAGTATTATAGTATAATCAATAGTAAATAATTTGATTATTATCGATTAAAAACTATATAATACAATAGTATTATAGTATAATCAATAGTAAATAATTTGATTATTATCGATTAAAAACTATATAATACAATAGTATTATAGTATAATCAATAGTAAATAATTTTAAAAAGACATAAAGACCAATGTAAACCATGGGATCCCATCGGTATAGCGAACGAATGTACCTTAATTAACACCATCTTTCTGTAAGCCTGATGATGGCCGAACAAGGCCGAAACATGTCGCTTAATTAACAAGTTGTAGATTTGCAACTGTTATTTGTATGTTGTGTAAAGACGGTTCAATTTAATACAATTTGTTACGTGTACACAACGGGATGGAGACAATCCAATTCATGGATACCTAAGGCTAAACACACACAATCGGAATATGCAATATATATTGCCTTTCCACTGCAGCAATGTTGGCAACACCCCGCCGCACCTCACCGCACTGTTACGTTACAATTTGCTACGCTTCTTTTTAACCATAAATATATACATACGTTTCATTACTCGCGTTTGTGTTTTTTGCGTCTTTTTTACTTTCGCTGAAAATTTGTTTGATTCGCCCTCATAGTTTTGCGTCACCATCAGTTCGTAAATCGTGACCCACAGACAGATTTCCATGTGGGTATGTCTGTCATTTTCGACCGGGTAGCGACTGGCTACGGCCTGGACGGTCCGGGGATTGAATCCCGGTGGGTGCGAGATTTTACGCACCTGTCCTGACCGGCCCTGGGGCCCACACAGCCCCCTTAAAAAAGGGTACCGCGTCTTTCCTGGGGGTAAAGAGCGGCAGGGACGTGACGCTGACCCCTCACCCCTTCTAGAGCCGTGGTCAAGAAAGAGTAGAGCTATACTTCTACTCCCCCTATGAGTCGTACGGCCTGTACAGAGCCTCAGTGCCTGTACAAGGGTGCACTTTACCTTTACCTTTACCTTTATGTCTGTCATTCGTCTCGTTATCAAATTCCACCCCCCCCCCTATTCCCATTGATACTTCACCTAACCGAAGAGTGAACGAAATTTTCGGACGCCCGCCAGTTTATTTCACTTTTAGAAGGATACCAAGTGAAAAAGAAAATTGCACATTTTGCAAAAGATAATTTTTTCGAAATGTGTTTTCAAGGTCAATCGTACGAGTGTTATTTCAAGTTTTGTTGACCGTGCATCCTTGTATAATCTTGTAAATAAAGCCAAATTGGTGCACAATTTTCCTTAGTATGTTTATTTCTTTTCTCTACATGTTTCGGACGACTATGTGCCCATCATCAGGAGAAACAACTGTATTTATGCGACACTTCGTACTTGTTATTCTGTGTGGATGACTGTCTGGTATGCAGGAGTATCATCACACTCTGTAGGTGGCCGTCTCGTGCACGAGACGGCCACCTACAGAGTGTGATGATACCAGAGGCTGTGTAACGCAATTTTGACCTCCTGATGATGAGCACATGTGCTCGAAACATGTAGGGGCATGAAATAAAACTTATTGTGAAACAAATTTTGTGCATCGAGTTGGTTAAATACTGAGATAAATTGTACCCTGTTGTCATTCCCTAGTACAATTTCTTTGTACTTTAAATGGGGTCGGCTATTCTCATCAATTTTCACGTTTATCCCATAGAACCTGTAATTGTAATCTTGTGGAGGTAAACAAAATCTAAGTACAATACTTACAACCTTTGTTATTTTAGGGCGTTCATAACATGATCCAGTCAAGTGTGGTACACAGTGTAACCAGGCAGCGGTGAAATAAATTCAGCGGATAGCAGCTTTACAAATCCTGCTGCAAAAGCGTAATCCTACGGATATATTCAGAATGGAGGGATCGAGAAATGGAGTGCTTCGCTTTCAATAATAACATCCCCTCGTTTTTTTTGCTCCATTTTTTGCCTGATCTTCCCCCTGGTAATTCTGTAAGATTTTATTACTGAGGCCAGCCCAAATAAACTTTTGTTACAGAGCGCTCATAGTGCGGGTTTTCCAGTTTAAAAGACTTGCGGATTCACGTGTTTTGTTCGCCTTTATCTGCTTCTAGAAAGTGTCCTGCCAACATATGAAGTCCCCTTACAATAAGGTGTCGCTCCATAATGTATGATATTCCCGCTAATGTTAATAAATTCTGTTACGTGATAAAAATAATACACGCTTTTTAAAAGCACGATTTTGTGCACGGGTTCCTATATAACACACTCTTCGTGACAAATGTCACGTTTATCGATATGGCATGAATTTGTAAGGACATTAGTTTGCTGTGACGCCAATTTAACCTTTCAAACCTGGGTAGTTACAGCGTATCAGATTAAACGTGAAGAAAGAAGTTTCACGTTCTGCCCACACAGTGTATTTATGTATTTTGTATGGATCTGAGAACAAACAACGATTATTTCCCCATACAACATTAACCTTTTGGCGCCGGAATTATTTTTTTAATTTTAGCACATCCTGTATATAAAAATGTGAATAACACAGGAACCAAATACTTTAGAATTATGAAACAAACTGCATTTTGAAGAGAAAAAAAAAGGAAAGTATATACTGTATTTAAAATATTCAGTACATATATTTGTTGAATAAATATATAAAATGCAATTTTAGAGGTTAGCGGTGCGGTACGACCACTATAGTTGACATTAGGCGTCAAAAGGTTAACTGACTGGTTTTTATAAGCGATACAGTGTGTGTTTACTGTACTGTACGAACTGGATCTTTAAATACAGGGCGAGTCTCTCGCTAGAGGCCCCAAACTATTGTCTATGTATACAGTCGAACAGCGCGGGTTCCTCGTTCGTAAATAATGGCAAACAGGTTCATTTAAAGCATGCCAGATGGCATTTCGAACGGAATTTGGTGAAAGACGTGCACAATCGAAGTGTTCCGTCCAGAAATTGGTTAAAAAGTTAGAGACAAGAGAAAGCCAATCTAACATCTGCCGATTTATTTCTTTGGGGCCTATTTGAAGGGCAAAGTGTACAAAAATACACCCCGCACAATCGAACAACTCAAAGACGCTATACGCCAAGAGATTCAAGTCGTCAACGTCTACACTTTGGGAAAATTGTTCTAGAATTTGGAGAGAAACGCATTCAAGTGTGCTTGGATATGAAAGGAGACCAGTTTCAGCATCGATTATGAGCAGGTACTGTTTTGCATCGTTCCCGGTATGTGTATATAAAGTTTCAAGTCATTATCTCAATAACATAATTTTTTATAGGCAATAGTTTGGGGCCTCTAGCGAGAGACTCTCCCTGTATAATTCAGGTTAATGAAATAAAATTTCTACATTCTGCCCCACACACTGTATTTATGTGTTTTTTTATGGATCTCAGCAAAAAGCGATTATTTCCCTATACAGCTTTAACTGACTGGCTTTTATAACCCAGACGGTATGTGTTTACTGCGCGGTACGGACTGGATATTTAAATACAACCGATAACATTTCGTCCGTGACATAGCACATAGGCAGCCCACTGATTTACAAGTTGCACGCCATCGTCTTGAAGTGGTTTCCGGTTTCAAGCAATGCCCGTTATTCCTGGACCCCCCTGGATATTACTCAAATAGTACAAATACGGATAAACATGTATTAACACTTATCACATGCAAATGTGTCAACATGTTAAGTTCATAAGCCGATGTCGCCGTTATCTTGTCTTTGTTTTGTAAGCAATATTCGCCTCAAACAGGGCGCCTAATTCGACGTAAAACTGCGTTATTCGTTCTGTTGGTAAGTCGATATAAAGACTTGTGTACATATGAGTGTCGTTTGCAAATGGCGGATATGACTCCATTTGTCTGGTATGGCTGTTTTCTTCCCGCATGATTGTGTTTCATTAGCATGACTTTATTTGTCGGGTATGATTGTGTTTGGTATGACTCTATTTGTCGGGCACGATTGTGTTTGGTACGACAATATTTGTCGGGTATGAATGTGTTTGTTCGGTATGACTATTTGTCTAATATGATTGTGTTTGTCTTGTATGAAGGTATTTGTCCGGTATGATTGTGTTAGTTCAGTGTGTATGTCCGGAATGACTGCATTTGTCCGATATGATTTTGTTTGTCTGCCACGATTATTTGTCGGGTATGATTGTGTTTGTCCGGTATGACTGCATTTGTCCGATATGATTTTGTTTGTCTGCCATGACTATTTGTCGGATATGATTGTGTATGTCCGGTATGACTGCATTTGTCCGATATGATTTTGTTTGTCTGCCACGACTATTTGTCGGGTATGATTGTGTATGTCCGGTATGACTGCATTTGTCCGTGTATATTTCCGAGAGGCTTGAGGAATAGCACGAAAATATATGCCAAATATAACAATGGCCATTTTCTTGACGTAGAAGAGAAACCATTACTTTCCATATGCCGGACAGAAACATTAATTCTTTGATAATTCGCTCTGTCGTTTGCAGAATACAGAAGGCTGGCGTGTAATTCTGTAATCGTCTGAAGGTTTATGATGGTGGCTGACTAATCAGCCGTATTGCTTTCATATTGTACATGGCCTGAATATGATTGACGTAGAAATATACTGCGAAATTGCACACAATTCCGGCGAGGCGACTGTCTTGCCACTTTATTTGATTTCGATGTTTTGCTGGCCGTGCATCTCAGTATAATCTTAGCAACTGACCAACTTAATGGACAGGTTCTTGTTTTATAATAAGTTTATTATATTCTTCTACATGTTTCGAGCAGCATTATGCTTATCATCAGGATGTCAAGATTGTATTATACAGCATCTGGTATCATTATACCTGTAGGTGGCTGTCCGGTGCACAGGTTGAGAGAGGACCGGTGCACCGGACGGCCACCTACAGAGTGTGACGATACCAGATGCTGTACAATACAATTTTTACCTGCTGATGATGAGCACAATGTTGCTCGAAACATGTAGAGGAATATAATAAACTTATTATAAGACAAGAAATTGTGCATTAAGTTCGTCAGTTAGTAAGGTTATTTGATTTGTTGTCATTATGCTGGAAGACATATTAAGTTCCTATTATGTACGATGTACATTATAGTCGAAATCGAACCCAGGACAATTATAAAAATACTGCAACGTTTGACAGTGTGGTCAGACCCAGTTACTTGCTGACGGGAGTAAACCTTTGGAAATATTTAACGTTTTTGTAAGGTTGTTGCTGAAGATTCAGTCTATCGGGCTGTTGAACCGTATCGACTGCTAAATAGCTTCACACGTTTCGAAAGATTGCGGTTTCGTTTTCTTGCAGTGCAAAGCATGCCGGGCTGAGCTGTTTCAATTTGAATATGGAGGCACAAAGATCTTTCGTAACGCAGGTAACTCTACGAATCGATACGGCGTAACAACCCAGAAGAGTAAAATCTCCTATCGCAATGTTATACAAGCATTTATCAAATGTACTTCACCTAATATTATTGTCGAATATATAATTTGTACTTTGGCCCGGTAGCTCAGTCGGTATAGCGCCTGAGCTACTGGGCTGGACGGCTCGGGATCGAATCCCGGTGGGGACGAGATTTTCCGCCCGTCCGGACCGGTCCTGGGGCCCACCCAGCCTCCTGTAAAATGGGTACCGGGTCTTTCCCGGGGCCGGGGCATGCTGCTAGCCACTCACCCCCTTCTAGTGCCGCGGTCATGGAAGAGTAGAGCTATACCTCTACCCACCCTCTGGGTCACACCGGGCCTGTAACAGAATTACTTTAACTTTCCATTTTTTTATATGATTTGTAGAGTCGAATTCTATTAAATGAGAAGGACGCTAGATGTCGCTTTTCTTTTCGTTTCTTTTGACCAAATGAAATGCCATTTGTCCGTATTTGTCTCTGCTATCTGCTGGATTGAATTTATATCCGGCTACGTAACTTCTTTTTTGTTACATCGACTGTGTTTTGTCCTGTGTGTCACGATTTATTATTCTTAACCTTATTTGTGTTATTCTTAATTTTGCATCTTAAACACTAATTTTAGTAGAGGACATCCCGTTGTATTGAGTATAATATTAAAATGAATCACATATTTTTTTCATTTTAATATTAAACAAACGCTGTTTACAGATCAGAAACCGCCTGAACATGTAAACAAAAATGTCATTTATGAAGGGAACTTAATTAAACACGTAAAGTTGTCGCTGTCCTCGACTTGAATGCATAGGGGGAAGAAGGTGTATAGCTCCAATCATTCTTAATCTCAGCACCAGTGAGCGGTTAACTTTACGCCCTGACTACTTTAGTCCTAGGAGGATTGTGGGAGGGAATCTCCGTACTAATTTAATAGGAATTTGGGTGGTTGTCACAGGCGTTCTGGTCGTTTTGGAGAAGAGATTATTTTCTTGCCTCTACCCAGATTCGAACCCCGGACCGTCCACCCCATAGCCTAGCCTAGTCACTATACCAGCTGAGCTATCCTGGCTCGAAATAAATTGCAATACATTTGAAGTACAGAACTGCCTGTGTTGTGGATACAAGTGGTCATCATTTGTTAAACGTCGTTAAACAGTGTTTGTTCAGGTTTCTTTACACTCCGCTTTTCACGTGAACAATACAGCAGGCAGTGAACACTCACAATATATCAAAACGGATTATCTGCTGGTACGTGCCAGTGACTTTGATAGTTATGAAGAAGCTTCCTGAGAAACTTTAATCAACACTAAGGAACCTACAGTGCCTGTGACGGGCTGCATTCATGAAGAACACATAAACAAATGACCTTAGAATTGTCTAATAAAAAAATGACATAGAAAATTCGATTTTTATATATAAGCTGCAGTTATTCTGCCTAAGGTATCAGATAAGGATCTAAACGAATTGAAAGTGAATGCAAAATTTGCACCGAGAAGCGTAAGTTTGGTTCCTTATAGAAAAGCTATTCATAGAATAACGTGAAGGGACCTGATGGGTTGCTGTTGATTGGTCAGAACTTTCCTGCAGTGGAAACATGCGTGGTTTGTAGGGCTAATTATCTAACGAGGTCAAGTACGCAGCTTGACATCGTATGGGGGTTTGTACTCAGTAGCTACTTTGGATGAGAAGTAGGAAATTTCGTGCCTCATATTTCTAGACTAACGTTTGGGGGTTCAGTGAGATTATCCGAAACGTTAGTGCTTCATGTTGACAGAATTGCGTAACCTCACACCCAGACGGCAGAGAGTTTCAAGGTAATGGTAAATCAGTCCCATTACAGGCCTGGACAGGGCCAGAGGGTTCCAGGAAGTTAAGACTCCCAAATTTCGTAACAACGGCACAGGATGGTGGTAAGGTTGTCAGCCTTACGCACCGTCCGCCTTTACCCCCAGGAAATACTCCTGGTACTCATTTCTGTTAGAGGCTGAGTCGACCCCAGGGCCATAGTGTGATCAGAAGGATTTTATGTCAATGAAAAGCCCACTGACACTAGCTGGGATCGAACCAGCGACCTTCCGATTTGTAGCACAGTACCGTAACCACTGTGCTACCGCGGTCCGCGAGAGTTTCAAGGGTGAACTTAATTATAGCTTTGTGATTACGGATGTTACGTTGTACATTTGTGCCAGACTTTTAGCAAGTTCTTAGAACGACACTAGGGACAGGCCAAGGTTGTGCTGTCATATTCTTGGGTTAATTATAACCCTATTCATTTTGAGTCTTAATTTCCAACCAGTGGGGTGCCAGTTCCCTCAGGAAGGCCAGACCTTAATTAATTCTAAAGTTCCAACTCCTTATATAATAGCAAATACATCTGTGCAAGAACGTTCTATGTCCTTCGTAATTCTGATGTCATTTCTTTGTCTTCTCTCTAAATTAGAATTTTGAAGGCCTGTGGCACACGCTGTAGTCCTGAAGGTTGATTGTGGTGTAATTTTTTTCTGCTTGAAGCGTATTCTTCCTTGATAGAGCACATCAAGTGTTGTGTAACTTTACTTGACGCCAAAAACAGTCACTGTATTTGGTATACTTTTCGTAAACAGAAGCTAGCTGAAGTGAAATCTGTACCACCATAGTGTGAAAAGAGAGAAAACCAACAAGATACAACAATCAGATGTTTATTATCAACCTCCGTCTCAACATGTTTGTAGGATGCGAGCAGTGCTCGCACCCTACAACGCAGTGCCCCACAACCGCTACCAACCACATCCAGCAGAACCAGCGCAGCACACCACATGCAGTAACACACGGTCTTTGTTCTCCTGAAGATGGGCATAACGATGCCCGAAACATGTTGAGACGGAAGTTGATAATAAACATCTGATTGTTGCATCTTGTTGGTTTTCTCTCTCTTCACACTTTGATCACGATGCACGGTCACAGAAACCTAAAGCTGTACCATCAGCTAAGAACGTTAAGCATAGCCAAAAACAAACTTTGATACACTCTAAACCTACTTAGTAATTAGTGGCGATTATTTGGCGGACAAGAAACGTGTTTGTGTCGAGCAATTCGGGAGTGCGACCCGCAAACTTAAGATGCCTTATTTTCCTACTAAATAACATAGCCCAAATAAAGTACTACTTGATTTCAAACTTTCGCCGTGTTCGGAATGTTGTGTGCTGTCTTCTGGGTAATTCCCGGGCAACTGAATTGTATATGCCTGACGCTAAGCAAATCTTGGAAACCACTTCTACACAAGCTTAAGGAAAGGAGACAGCCACCCAATACACAATAGTTTGACCTCACTCCGACATGCGCCATTCTCCTTCACACCCTCCACAGCCTGTTTCTGTACTCTGAACCGCCTCTAAACTGTCACCCACCTTCCTATTCGCTCAGGCTATTTTCGAGCCAAACCTTTTCCTGTATAGTTACTCCAACTCTTCTCAATCCAGTCATACTTCAGTCCTAAAACCAGTCTGGACCTACGGAATTCAACTATAGGGAACTGCATCGAACTCAAATCTAGAGAAACTAGAGCGATTCCAGTCAAAAGTGCTACGCATAATAACAGATGCTCCACGGTATGTTCCTAATACTGTAATCAAACGTGATCTACAAATACCAACGGTCAAACGAGAAGCAGGAAAATACAGTGGAAACTACCGAAAACGACTCGACACTCACCGCAACAACCTAGCAAATACATTATTTAAAGAGCAATTCGGAACTCTCAGGCTTCAGAGACTGTATCCTACTGACCTCGTCACTGATGGTTAAATAACTCAGCAACATTCACCAGAGACAACATCAATCCTTGCGATTGAGAATAGAAGGGAGAACTTCACTGGAAGTATCTCCTACATGCCTCTAACGCTATCGACACAACGGTTACTAAATGTCTTCGGATAGTTTGTAACAAACAAGGGATTAAAAAAAAAGTCATACTTCATACCTACCCGCCTATGAAGATGGAACAGACAGAGTGTTCCGAAACGTCGGGATATAAATTTCAGACACCGAAGAATTACCCAGAAGAAAGCATACAACATTACTACTTATCGCACTTACTCACTCCATGGTGCAGAGTCCTTCTTGAG
>Ga0131853_10024323_pt1 | contig 10931 bp, 9 predicted proteins | sample TergutLab28metaG_FD_92764 | JGI IMG/M metagenome (GOLD analysis project Ga0131853, IMG submission 92764) | Labiotermes labralis P1 segment gut microbial communities from Petit-Saut dam, French Guiana - Lab288 P1 (version 2) (version 2) | ecosystem: Host-associated > Arthropoda: Insects >...
TATCTGATTTTTAAGAAGTTTTATCGCAAAACGATTGCAAAGGCGCCTTTTATCGGAAGGCGTATTGACAGGTTCCTTCGCAGGATAAAAACGGGGTCAAAGATGCGCTTCTGCCTTCAAGCATGTTCGAAAACATGGGGTTTCTATATTTAGGCCCTGCCGATGGACATAATATAAAAGAAGTGTGCAAGCTCTTAAAGATAGCGAAAGATTATTCAAAACCTACTCTCATACACCTGACTACGACAAAGGGCAAGGGATACAAATATGCGGAAGAGAGCCCGGAGGTTTTTCATGGCGTCTCAGGTTTTAACGTGAAAAACGGAGAGTCGAGCGAAGTCTCATCGAAATCATTCGCGTCGGTTTTCGGTGATACGATAGTAAAACTGGCGGATAATGATGAGCGGATATGTGCGATTACAGCCGCAATGCAATCAGGTACAGGGCTTGATGATTTTGCAAAAAAGCATGAAGCCAGGTTCTTTGACGTCGGTATTGCAGAAGGCCATGCGGTGACGATGGCGGGGGGGCTTGCCAAGCAGGGCATGATACCTGTTTGCGCGATTTATTCGACCTTTATCCAACGCGCCTATGATATGATTTTCCATGATGTCTGCCTGCCGAACCTGCATGTCATTTTTGTGGTTGACCGCGCGGGTCTTGTAGCTGAAGATGGGCAGACGCATCAGGGCATATACGATGTAGGTATGTTTTTGCAAATGCCGAATATGGTCGTGCTTTGCCCTTCAGGAATATCCGAAATGGAGCGCATGCTGCGCTATGCTGTTTCCGAACTAAGTGGACCGGTCGTTATACGCTACCCGCGAGGGGAATACGACAGATATGTTTCCAATGGTCCTCCTTATGAACCAATGAAGCTAAAGACCGGTAATGATGTAACCATAATCAGTTACGGCAGATTGGTTGAGAACGCTATGGAAGCAGCGGAGTTGCTGGATAAGCAGGGGATAAGCGCGACGGTTATCAAGCTGACAGACATTAGCAACATTTCAATTGAAAAACTGTTAAGCCTCATAGGTGATGTTGAGCATGTTTTTGTTGTAGAGGAGTGCGTTTCAGGCGGTTGTTTGGCGTCAAAGCTGGCGCTTGAGTTTTCGGAAAGTAGTTTTTCTGGCAGACTTATTCCAATCAATCTGGGCAATGCTGTTTTGCCGTCGGCAAGCGTAGACGAACTCATGCGATTATACTCGCTTGATGCCGCCGGAATAGCCAAAAAAATAATTGCATCGCAAAAAAAAGCCTGAGTCAAAGCTCAAGCTTTTTTTTACTCTCGTAAGATTATAAAATCCATTCGTCCAGTGTTGCGACGAGTTTGCCGATTTGCGGTTTTGACAGATGTGCATTGACTCCCAGCTTCTCACCGTGCTGCTTCTGTGTTTCGTCGATTAAACTGGAAAACACAACAACTGGTACTTTGGATAAAACGTCGTCACTCTTAACAAGTTTTGTCAGGTGATGCCCGTCCATCCTGGGCATCTCAATATCGGTGATGATGATTGATACTTTTTTCTCGATAGGGGTAACATTCGTGAGGCAATCTCTCCGGCATTTTTCAAGGTAATCCCATGCGTCCTGACCGTTGTCAAATGATTCAATATTCGTATATCCCGCCGCTTCGAGGGATTCCAGCAGCATCCTCCTGAGGAACACAGAATCTTCGACGACCACGACAGGTTTCCTGCTATGCTCGCGTTCTCCCATTCTATGTACCTCGGATATCTGCAGACCGGTTTCGGGGTTGATATCGTAAAGCACCTTTTCGAAGTCGATTATCGTAATTATCCTGCCGTCGATTTTAGTGGTCCCGGTTATAACGCTGTCGTTACTGCCGTATATGATTGACGACGGCCTCTCCACTTTGCTCCAACTTATACGATGCATGCCCTCTACCGTATGTACAAGAAACGCCGCATTGACGTTATCGAAATTTGTAAGCATAAACATGTCCTGCTCGGGGTTTTCGCTTTCCGTGAGCTGCATGTATCTTGGCAGGTTTATTACTGTGATGATTTTTCCGCGCGGCTTAAAAACACCGTCGATGCAAGGGTGCGACAGCGTCATAGGTGTGAGTTTTGTGTATCGCATGATTTCGGTGACTTTAGCGACATTTATGCCAAAAGCGTCGCCTGCCATGGTAAACTCCATTAGTTCCAGCAGGCTCGTTTCTTCTGTAAACTTAGTCACATTAGTTTTCCGGATAGCATTACTCACAGCTTATATCCTCCTGACAAAAGTTTCGGGCAACAATAATCTAACACATTATTATATCAGAATCAATGAAATCAATGTGAAAAATTGACATAAAACCACAAATAATTGACCGAATGCGTTGATAGTGATATAATGTTAACAATGTGTTAATTCTTTGTAATAAATAGAGCCTTATAAGAGTGATGTGTCTATGTTTGGATTAAACAACCGTTTTTCAGCTACCGGCGATGGTAAAAAAAGGCGTTTACCGGTGTTTTCCATTTCTTTGGTTGCCTGTTATCTGGTTGTGTCCGCCATCTTTTTCGTTTACGGTTTTGGAGAGGGCAGGGCTCAGCCCGCAGCACCTGCAGAACAGCCGGTCGAGGTTCTGACCGTAGCACCGCAGATCGATATGCCTGAAGTCGCGCCGGAACCTCAAGTCTATCTCGATGATTCCATACCCTTGCCGCCACCAGTCCAGGTTCGGGGTATTTGGGTCGGCGCGTGGTTTTCGGGCGATCCGGAGAGGATGGAAAACTTTATTGACCTTGTCGACACAACCGAACTGAACACTATCGTTCTGGACTTAAAAGAAGAGCATGGTCATGTTACATTCTTAACAGACAACGAGATAATATCTGGCACAGCAAGAGATCTTGTTCCGAATATCGAAGAGCTTGTTGCTGATATGCAGAGCCGTGGTATTTATGTAATTGGTCGAATCGTTTGTTTTAAAGACCCTATCTGGAGCTTCAGAAACCCGGAGCTTTCCCATCGCGACAATGCCGGAAACAGATGGACAGACAGGAATGGTGTTGGCTGGCTCAACCCGTACAACAGAGATAATTGGGAGTATCTTGTCGAAATAGGCAGGGAAGGGGCACGTTTGGGTTTTGATGAGATCCAGCTCGATTACGTGCGTTTTCCGGTTGAAGGACGATTGAGCGATATCTACTTCGGGCAGGCCGGGGAGGAACAGACAAGGGCTGAGATAATAGCCGAGTTTGCCGGTTTCATGCGAGATGAAATGCATAAATTGGGGGGAAGGGTTTCTGCGGACGTTTTTGCAATCAGCGGGATCAGTGATCGGGATGCTGAGCTCTTAGGTCAGGAATTTGAGCTGCTTTTGCCTAACCTCGATGCGATTTCCCCAATGATTTATCCGTCGCACTTCGCCAACGAGGGAGAGGGGGCATTTGGAAACGGAGTAGGGTCTGTCATTAATGGAGTGCTTTTCACCAGACCGGCTTTGGAGCCTCATGGCGTCGTTTATAATACGCTGCAGCATTTTAAACGCCGCATGGAACCTAACAACCCGAATCAAGCGGTGATGAGGCCGTTTATTCAGAACTCCACCGATGCGTTCCTTGGTGAAGGATTTTTCATACCTTACGGGGCTGAGGAGGTATTGGCACAAATACAGGCAGTCTATGATGCAGGGTTTGATCAATGGCTCCTCTGGAGCAATGTAAGCAGATACAGCGAAGATGCTTTTAGGGATTCATAGGGCATAATACCGTATCACTGCCTTTTTGCTCTTAACCCATGAGCTGCTGAAATGCTCTAATAAAATCATCGCGATTGAATATTCGCGGCACAGGATAAGTGGGGTTTGCTTCTTTATATGCGTGAAACGCCATTGCCGGTATGTCATCTTCGACAATACCGGCGATTGTTGTTGGTATGCCCATTTTTGCATTGAGCTCCTTTATTGCAGCTATGAAAGCATCAGCTTTTTGCTGCTCGGTCTCACCCGGCAGTTTAACTACATCGGCAAGCTCCGCAAGGGGCTTATGTGCGCTTTTGCCGTATTCCAAAAGAATAAGTGGAAGTGTTACGGCATTTGCAAGACCGTGCGCAACACCATACATGCCGCCAAGTGCATGAGCGATTGCGTGGACATTGCCGACATATGCGCGAGTGAAAGCGCCGCCGGCGTAGAAAGCGGCTTTAAGCATGTTGGCGCGAGCCTTTATGTTCGTACCGTCCGAGTATGCAGTGAAAAGATTTTCAAAAACCAGTACTGTAGCTTTTTTTGCCATTTCGCGCGTTTTTTTTGTATTGCTTCTGCCGATATAAGCTTCAACAGCATGTGTGAGTGCATCCATGCCGGTTGTTGCTGTAATGGCCGGCGGCAGCTGCAAGGTAAGAAGCGGATCGAGCACAGCTACTTGCGGTATGAGCACGGGATCCATGATTGCGTACTTTTCTTTAGTGTTGCTGTCAACAACCACGGATGCAACTGTTGTTTCACTGCCGGTTCCCGCCGTGGTAGGTATGGCGAATACAGGTGGTAATTTCCGCCAGACTTTCAGGACGCCTTTCATATATTTAATATTGGTGCGCGGTCTTGCAATTCTTATACCAACGCCTTTTGCGCAGTCGATCGGTGAACCGCCGCCAAATGCTATAATGCCTTGACAGTTATTCTCTTTGTAGAGCGCCAACGCTTCTTCAATATTATCCAAGGTGGGATTTGGGACGGTTTTATCGTAAACCGCAGTGTTTATTTCAGCTTCGCGAAGTGCATCCTGCAACCCGTCTGTAAGACCGAGAGACATGATAACGTTGTCTGTCACCAGCAATACGCTGCTTAGATTTTTCTTTTTGATGAGTTCCGGAAGCTTCGTCACACTGCCTTCACCTTCAAGGAGTTCCGGTTTACGCCAGTGCAATAAATATGCCCCGAACCTAAAAGCAAACTGATAGGCTCTGCAATAAAGTTTAAACATGTAGTGATTATTCCTCTCGATTTGTTAAAGACGGCGTTGTTGGCTTTGCATAATAACGTCTATTCTTAAATGCGGTTTAATTTATAACCTCGCTGAATGCATTGTCCGTGCCCTGGATCATGGATATAAGGCCGGAACGGCATACCTCCAGTATGCCAATCTCACGGGCAGCGTCGATGAAGCGCTCGATTTTCTCAGAACTGCCGGATATCTCCGCAGTGATGAAATCTTCGCCAAAATCCATTACATTTCCGGCAAAATCGTTGATGAGATCGCTTATCGCGGTTTTACCTTCATTGCCAAGCTTCAATTTAATCAGCATATGCTCGACTGATACAGAGCTGTCATTTTCAAGCAATACGACCAGCTTGACATCGTGAAGTTTCCGGAGTTGTTTGAGCACTTGTGATTTCATATATTCATCGCCGGTAGAAACAATCGTCATTCTGGAAAAAGCCGGATTTTCGGTTTCTCCGACTGCAAGGCTGTCAATATTGTAACCGCGCTTGGCGTACAGTCCGGCGACACGGTTCAAGACCCCAAAATGGTTTGACACAATTATACCGACTATAAATTTCTCATTCATATTTACATGTCCCTTTATTATTATTTACAGCCTATTAACAAGCAGTGGCAATAAAATATATAACGTCCCCTTCGTCCACTATACCCTAATCCCTAACCCCTATACCCTTGCGGGCGAAGCACGCTTTAATCAAAAATCATATCCTGTATAGCACCGCCGACGGGAATCATCGGCAGAACCTTCTCGTCTATGTCGATTATGCATTCAATCAGACTTGGTATATTGTCCGGAATGCTTTTTAATATACCGTCAAGCTCTTCCAAACTGCTTGCCGAATACCCATTTGCGCCGAATGACTTAGCCAGGGCAGGGAAGTCCGTCTTGCGGTCGAGCGTAGTGTTGGAGAAACGTTTGTCATAAAACAAGCTTTGCCATTGCCGCACCATCCCCAAGGAGCCATTGTTGAGCAAAATAATTGTGATAGGAAGCTTTTGAGTTACTGCAGTAGCCATCTCAGCAAGGTTCATGCCAAAACTGCCGTCCCCGGTGAAAAGGACAGTCCTTTTCCGTCCTTGTGCAAGCGATGCCCCAATCGAAGCGCCGAGCCCGTAGCCCATCGCGCCAAGTCCGCCGGATGAAATCAGCTTTCGCGGCTTATTGAACTTATAGTACTGGGCGACCCACATCTGGTGCTGGCCCACGTCAGTTGTGACGATGGTGTCATCATCGTAATGTCTGCTCACACATTCAATAATCCCACGCGGCGTGAATTCATCATCAGCAATGGCGTTGTCTTCATCTTTGAGTTTTTTGATTCTATCGAGCCATTTTTGATTAGTTTGTGTCTGTATTTCACAAAGAAGCATGGGGAGAACTTCTCTCAAATCGCAGCAAATGCTGACGTTTGGCCTGATGTTCTTGCCTATTTCGGCGGCGTCTATGTCGATATGTAAAACTGCTGTATCACTTGAAAATTCGCTGGAGTTGCCTGTAGCACGGTCGGAAAAGCGAACGCCGAGCGCAATAATAAGATCGGCTTCAGACATAGCCATGATAGAGGCATATCTGCCATGCATGCCGCACATGCCAAGATTCAGGTCATACGAGCATGGGACAGATCCAATCCCCATCAAACTCATGCCAATTGGAGCGCCGATTTTTTCGGACAGCATTATGACTTGCTGACCCGTGTTTGTTGCAGAAACACCGCCTCCGCAGTAAATATACGGGCGTTTACTCTTCATAATAAGAGAAACTGCGTCACCAATGCCGCTGATATCAATGCCGGAAGCGCCTTTAGGTTCAGAAATGTATAATTCCGGGTCATACTCAAATTCGTCAAGCTGAACGCTTTTTGGTATATCAATATGTACGGGACCACGCCTGTCAGTTCCTGCGATGAGAAAAGCCTCGTTGAGCGTACGCTGCAGCTTGCTGATATCCTTGACGACATAGCTGTGTTTGACGATAGGCAGTGTAACGCCGACGATGTCTATATCCTGAAAAGAGTCTTGGCCCAGCATGGGAACAGCTACGTTGCCCGTAATAAAGACAACCGGAACGGAGTCCAGATACGCGTTAGCAATACCCGTGACGAGATTGGTCGCACCCGGTCCGCCGGTCGCGATAACAACTCCGACCTTGCCGGTCACCCTGGCATATGCATCGGCAGCGTGGGCAGCGCCTTGCTCATGAGCAGGCAATATGTGGTTGATCCTGTCCGCGTTTTTGTATAGCTCGTCATAAATACTGATCACATATCCGCCGGGGTATCCAAAAATTGTATCAACACCTTGCCTGACAAGCTCTTCTATGACTATTTCAGCGCCGCTTAGTTTCATTGTGTTCTCCTAGAAAAATGAGCCTTGCCGCGAATGCCGCAAGGCTCGTTTAGGGTAACATAATTATATCATCATGTCAATGTGTGATACTGTGCCGGCGCCCCCGCACTGCATAAGGAAAAAACTTGTTGAGCGCATGATTCCGAGTGTTTCGTTGTTGTCGCCTTTAAAAGAAAACTCAGTTGCGATATCACCCAGGAAAATCGCACCGATCCCAAGCTCCTTCAAAGTTTTAACCGTGTCGTTGCCGTCCTTGTCGCGGCGCCATACGACAAGCTTATCGAAAATCTCGTCATTTGCATCGATCCAGCCGTTACCATCTTTATCAAATTTGCGCAGCTCACTGAAGCCGCAGCCGGTGCTTGGACCGAACAGCACGCTGCCGTCGCTTATCTTTCCATCACCGTTCCAGTCGATTGCAAGAAAACCGCTGCCTTCGCCGAGCACTGCGAGGCTGTCTAAATTGCCGTCCATAGTAAGGTCAAATTGGAATCTCTCTCCCAAAAGCGACGCCGCTGTGCCACCGTAGTTGATCACGAGCGGGTCTACCGGCCTTGAGGCTTCAACATTAATATTCATGTATGAAACAAACTGCCGTGACATAAACATGTTGATATCTACGTTGATCGTCCTGCCGTCCGCTGTTTTGACAATGCCTTGCGCTTGATATGATACCTGCTCGGATTCGTAATGGAACTGTTCGACCCTCCACCCGTCAACAACCTGTGGACGGGATGCGAAATCGCCAAACGCACCACCGAAAAAGCCTGACATGTCAAAGCTTCGTTCGCTGGTGTTATTTTCCGTCTGATTCATCGCCCTTGTGCTTGAGGTTCTGCCCGTCAGCAGTTCGATCATCAACTGCATCAGTCGGGCTTTGAGTTCCTCCGGGGTACTAGGCTGCTTTGTTCTTTGTGATCTTCTTGTATGTATACCGTGCGGGGAATTGAGTTTTCCGGACAAGTGTCTGAGACTGTTATCTCTGCTGTCCCTGTGCATTTGCCTGAAGTGTCCTGCTGCTTGCCCTCTGTTCTGGCGCCTGCCATGTCGTCCTTCCAAACGTAATGTGTCTTCTTCCTGATCCGGTGCGGCTACTTGTGTTGCGCCGTGTGGTGCACGGATTTCGCGTGTCGCCAGCATTGTTGTCGATTGCACCGATAAAAATGTGCGCTGAGAGCTTGTCTTGATGTCGTGACTTTGGATAACCATTCTTAATTCCTCCTTGAATTTTGACCCAAGCGCGCACTCGAATCAAAGGCAGCGTCCATGCTGCCAGTTACCCCTCTACTTTAATTATCGTGCATAAATGAATGAATATTAATGCAAATAGTAAAAAAAATAATAATATGGTATAATAACCAAATCATGTTGTATATATTTGATAATGCAGACAAGATAGTTGATGACTTCCCGGATGGTATGATATCCTTACTTTCAAGTGATCGATACGCGAAGATGCAAAAGCTCCGCTCACCGCTTAAAAAGAAAGCATCTGTTGCCGCCTACCTCCTGCTTCGCCTGGCGCTTAAAGTGGATTATGGTATCAATGAAGCGGTAGAATTTGAATATGCCGAAAAAGGAAAGCCTATCCTACGGGACTATCCGCACATTAAATTTAACCTGAGTCACTCGAAAAACACTGTGGCTTGCGTTGTTTCTAACGATGAGGTGGGCGTTGATGTTCAGCATATCACGCCGATTTCGGACAGTGTGGCAAAACGGGTGCTCACAGAGTGTGAGTTTAAAGCATTCAAAGAGTCAATGACCCCGGATAATTATTTTTGCGAGATATGGGTAATCAAGGAAGCCTTTCTGAAAAAAACAGGGCAGGGGATAGCTTCAGAACTTAGGGACTTAACGGCAGACAAAGTAACGGACAAGTTGTTATACAAAGGAAAGGATTATTTCTGTTGTGCATGCGGGCCCGATATGGAAATTAGACTCATTAGGAGGGAAGACATTGAACAACTCTACAATTGACAGGTCGATAAAGGGCTTGTTTGAGCTTATATCGCAGACGAGTTCCAGCCTGGCAAAACGAGACATACTAAAAGAAAACAGTGAAAATTTGCGATTCACGATGTATTTGAATTACCTTCTCAATCCGTTTCTGATAACAGGCATATCCACAAAGAAGATATCAAAAGAAACAGATAAACACCCGACCCATTCTTTTGAATCCTTCCCCGAACTTATGGAATATATCTTGTCAAATAATACAGGGAGTGACGAGGTGATAGCTAATATCAGGCAGTTTCTTGATGGGCAGGAGCAGGATATGAGCGAGTTCTATGCCTCGATAATAACAAAAAGCGCGAGGCTTGGTTGCGACGTAAAATCGGTCAACAAAGCCCTTGGTAAGGAATTCATACCTTTGTGGGAAGTCCAGCAATCATACAGTATTGAAAAATCGCCACTTAAAGCGAACGAGTGGTTTTCACTTTCAGAAAAACTAAATGGGGTCCGGGGTACCTACTTCGAAGGCAAGATAATAAGTCGGCAAGGTAAGGAATTCACAGGCTTAGAGCATATCGCCGAAGATATTAGAAAACTCTTTCCCGATGCAGAGAACTGGGTGTTGGATGGTGAGCTTGTTCGGAATAATATTGAAGGATTGACAGACAATGAGAACTTTAGGATTGGAACGGGTTTGTTGAGTCAGGATGATGCAGATAAGAGTCTTATGCTGTTTGTTGTTTTCGACCTACTGCCAAAGAGAGAATTCGCGCAGGGCGAGAGCAAAGCTACATATATTGAAAGACTTCAAACGCTGAATCAACTAAAGCAGAAGATAGCTATGCTAAATCTCAAGGCAATTACCACTGTCGAGGTGTTATACACAGGTGATGATGCGTCGATGATTGACCATTACCTCGACAAGATGGTCACAGAAGACAAAGAGGGACTGATGCTAAACCGCGACAGCAAGTATTCGTGTAAGAGACATAATGGCATTCTAAAAGTAAAGCGGTTCTATACCGTCGATTTAAAGGTGATAGCAGTCGAAGCAGGGTCGGGCAGGCTCGCAGGCAAACTTGGAGCATTTGTCGTTGACTATAAAGGAAATCACCTGAACGTCGGATCCGGCATGACAGATCAGCAGCGGGATGATTTTTGGGAACTTCGCGATGATTTGACAGGCAGGGTCATAGAGGTCAAATACAAAGAAGAAAGCAGCGATAAAAAAACAGGACAATTCAGCCTGCAATTTCCAATTTTTGTGTCACTGCGTGAAGAAGGCAAGGAAGAGAGTTACGATTAATTGAATGATAAGCTGAGAGAAAAAGCGCAGGGATTGCCTCTGCTCCCGGGCGTATATATGATGAAAGACGAGCAGGCAGACGTCATATACATCGGCAAAGCAGCACGCCTAAAAAACAGGGTAGGCAGCTATTTTGTCGGCGCCCATGATACAAAAACAGAGGTAATGATATCAAAAATCGAAGACTTTGACGCTATCATAGTAGAATCCGAGTTCGAAGCACTGATACTCGAAAACTCACTCATAAAAGAGTACATGCCAAAGTACAATGTCAAGCTTCGTGACGATAAAGGATATCCGGTCATCAGGGTCGACGTCAACAGCGAATACCCGAGCTTTAAAATTGTCTCAAACCCCGA
>Ga0131853_10024324_pt1 | contig 10931 bp, 8 predicted proteins | sample TergutLab28metaG_FD_92764 | JGI IMG/M metagenome (GOLD analysis project Ga0131853, IMG submission 92764) | Labiotermes labralis P1 segment gut microbial communities from Petit-Saut dam, French Guiana - Lab288 P1 (version 2) (version 2) | ecosystem: Host-associated > Arthropoda: Insects >...
GTACAGCAAATACACATAAGATAACAACACACACAAGACAACTACAACAATACACACGGCCAACCAACAACAATTACACACACAACACCTTAAAACTAGGAACAATACACACGAGACAAATTAGAATTTTAGAACATGTACAGAAGGTAAAAACACCCAAGCAAGACAGTACTGTGTACAGTTTCTTGTAATTGTTTTTTTTCCATCATTAATTCACTCACGCTTTCACCCCAGTCCTTCACTTCTCATCACTTACTACTCCTATAAACCTTTTCCATAAAGCGTCCCCCCCCCCCCCTTCACTTCGCCTACGCTGCTGGTGTTACAGTCCGTACAGTTAGCGCTGTGTTCTGTCGTACTGCAGCCACCTGCCAGTTTTCGCCTATACTTAATATTTACTACTGTCTATTGTTTAGCTACATTAACTGCTGTCAGCGGCAGTGGCGTACCCAGGAATTTTGTTCGGGGGTGGGGGGTTCAACAAATTCAGTTGAGGACTTGGAGAAAGGGGATCTGCGGGCGGTAGCCCCCCTAGTCAGGGGTTCTGGAGGCAGCTGTAATTTGGTACAAGAAATTTCATTTCATATAGTAAAATTTTCTCAATTTTTGGTACTTTAAGATTATTTATGATGACAACCAATTTATTTGTCATTGCTAATGTAAAACAATTGCGAACCGGCGGTAGTTTTAGAATTTTACTGCATTTTTTCCGAATATCTTGGGGTGTTGGTGTCCTAAATTCAGCAATTTTTAACAGTTTTCACAATCGGGTTGAATTTGGCACGATTTTGGAGGGCCTTCGGAATTTCGGTTTCCCCCCTCGGTACGCCACCGGTCAACGGAATAATGTCTGTACTGCGACTGGTATGTGGCAACACGCGGCAGTTAACTGTCTTCCAATAAACTCATTGCCGTCATTCAAAAAGATGTAACGACACGGAAGGGGGGGGGGGAAACCAGCCTCCGTGTAATTGATACTTCACATTGAAGTTTCATCCCTCCGCGTCCTCCCTACTCCAACATATCGCCCAGCGACTGAAGGAACAGCGGGGGGCGGTGGTGGGGGTACAGCTGACATGATTAACAATTCATGTCGCAGCCACTGGAACTTGCTGTCAGCAGATCGGCGGCTGTCGCAACTGCATGACAAACAGACTTCGCTGTCAGACAGCTGCAGTCGCGTACTGAGCGCAGCCATCGCCTGAAGATATGAATGTCTGCTGGATTTCGGGCTTCCGACGCAGCGTATAATGGCAATTCCTTGCCGACGTTTCGGGAAAAACCTGTCGGTCCCATCTTTAAGGGTCGCTGAGTGATGACCCAAAAGAGCGCAGTTACCGTTTGAAGATCTGCTTTCTGCCCACACGGTGTATTGATGGTTGGCGCATTTCTGCAACAGCGATTATCTCCTTGCACAGCTTTAATTGGCCGGTCTTTGTAACGGACCCACTGTTTACTGCGAAGGGTCTTTTTTGAGAAGGTGGTAGATTCTCAGCTAATCAAGAATTTCCCCGTACTGTAAAAGGTAAAGCAGTCCCATTACATGCCTGGACAGGCCCAGAGGGTTCCAGGAAGTTAAGGTTCCCAGATTTCGTAACAACGGCACAGGATGGTGGTAGGTTGTCAGCCTTACGCACCTGCCGCCTTTACCCCCCAGGAAATACTCCTGGTACTCATTTCTGTTAGAGGCTGAGTCGGTCCCCAGGGCCATAGTGCGATCGGAAGGATTTTATGTCAATGAAAAATCCACTGACACCAGCTGGGATCGAACCAGCGACCTTCCGAATTGTAGTACAGCACCTTAACCACTGTGCTACCGCGGTCCCCTCCCCGTACTGTACGGGACACAAATTTTGTTACCATATCCACAAGACATAGCCACTTGTCACTATCGTGAGCCAGATTAATCCAGACTACACCACAATGTCGCTAGCAAGACTGGGGCTCTGTTGGCTCTCCTGCCTTAAGTGAACTTGCGCAATCATTTGCAGTGTGGCGTACAGCAACACTTTGACGAGGAACGTGGTCACAGAGATTGCCAAATAAATCAACATTCATCCACGTTTATCTTAAAATTACGCAGACGCGTTGCTGTCTTTCTTAAATATATGGCATGAGCAATTGTGATGAATGGGAGGCAAACAGAAGCATTGCGACGGCAAGAGCACGGAAATGATCAGCAACACCAGTTATGTCGTCAGGTGTACGGTTACATGACTTCCAGCAGGGACTTAAAAAACATTTTACGCACCTACATTTTGTTGCTTATAGTGCACCAGCAATCGGAGTATGTACAGCTCTGTTCATGTGTGTTGCAGCAGTACCTCAGAAGAGACAAGCGCACATCGTATTGCAAACACAGTACATTGAGGGGGATTTCTCAAGGTCGCCCGTGCTGGGTTACGGTCTTCTGCGATGTTATATCGCGTGAGTCCACTGTCACGGCGTCAGATACCAGGAGACCGTGAGTAAAAATGTTGAAATGCATTCGGTGAAGATTTTGATATATCATATTGACATAATTATTTTTATTTATCTATCTTTATATTCATTTACTTATTCATATTTCGCACGTGTTTGGATTAAATGGGTACATGAATAAATATTAAAAATTAATAACAAATATTAATAATAATAAGCAAATAATATAGACGTAAACAAACAAACAATAACCCCCCCCCCCCAAAGGTATCCCTACTTTAACGTAGTGGTCGGACTTACGTGGTCAGATGACCCTTAGAACTATGGCGGCGGTGTTGGAGCTATTGGTAGGGTCTGCCATGTCAGACAGGACAAAGGTGATGACCCACACAAAAAGGGCTACCCTGGTCCTCCAGGTTGGGGTTGGGCCTGGGGCTAACAACACCCACTCCATGAAAAATGTTCTGTTGAGAAGCTTCTGAACTTGAAGAAGAGGCTAAGACCCACTGCCGCTGCGGAGGGGGAGGGGGGTACTTCCCCCCAAGGGCGCAAATGAATTTTTGCCAGTATTTTCTACAAATCTCTTCATATTTCGATAAAAGTCGGTATCTGCGGTTGTGACAAACTGCATATAGTTATTCTGAACATTTTCCTAATGCTATTAAACTTACTTTCAACAATGGAATAGCGCACTTTTGTACTTAAACATTTTCCTACACCCAATTTCAATTTTTCGCACCTGGCTTGTAGTAGTAACACTTGCAGAGACATCTGCTGGCAGCTCACAGAAACAATGGCGAGCTTCTATACGCCAGGTGTCAGCACCAAACTGTCTACTCCGGATACCGTTACGAAGATATGTCGCTACCCGTGCACTTAAAAAAGTGGATTTGAAAACAAATTTTGGGACCCATACGGAACTGAAGTAGACTGCATTTATTGTACTTGTGGAGCTGAGCGGGAACTATATTGTGTGCTGAATGAGGGTTTCAATTGGTACTAAAAATGGTGGGGATGAATGTTTCCAGTATTTCGGACATTGCGATACAAGTGGCACGCGAGTTCTCCATTTAGTACGAGTTCGTAATTTTGAGCTTATTTAAAATTAGCTCATTGAAGGATAAACCGTTACCTATTGCCTTAAAGGAATATTTGCTAGTATTTTGTACAGTTCTTGTCTGATTTCGATAAAACAGAACTCCATCCAGTCTGTATTGTAGTTTACCGAAAAGAAAGTCCTGGCGGTCCGAAGCCCATGCCTAACCATTGCCACAAAAACGCAAGTACCATGCGTGAGTGTTATGTTTAAGGAATTTCTCTCAATGACTCTCTTCCAATCCTGTTATTTCAGAAGTTCATGTGTATTCATTCCGTTTTCCCACCCAGGAGGCACTAAAGCCCAGTGCAGGTTGGCGGCAGAGGAAGCAGGACCACTTGGTTAATCAACTGTCACTATAAGAGACTGCAGAAGTGTGATGTGGCCTGTGAACAGTGACACGCTGCCATGATTACGAGAGGAAAAGTTGCAGGTTAGCGTGGCCTTCACAGTTACCTCTTTTGGTATTTGTGTTTGTTCTCTGGTGTCCATTTAGTTCAGCTTTTAAAATTTCATTTGCGTTTTGCCATTTGGTCTCTGACGGCAACTTCCTCGTTACTTTGAAATACACGTAACAAATGTATAAACGGTCGCTTCTCTTGATGCTACCTGAAACATCAGCGCCATATCTGTAGGGATCAGAGGTGTGTCGATGGCTACAGGAAATAATGAATGTAATGGAGGGCAGATGCCCTGTGTCAAGATTTCCAAGTTTCGATTTACATATCCAGAACGCAAACGGTAAGATACAGCAGTCACCCGAGGTTACAGGAATAGAATAAAGTCGAGCCAGAAGTGGGTGACACAGTTTGTGATTACATAATGGCTGGTCAGTCCTACCTGACAACCATATCTTGTGCCACACTGAAGTGGGATGAACTGTAATTTCCGTGCATTTTACAGACCCCCCCCCCCCACCCCTGTCTATAAAATGCCCAAGAAATTTCATGTTGCAGTAAAACTGAGCCTTGTCCCAGGATAAACAGGACAAGTAGGAGCAGGAAATTTGTTAATATATTATGAAATATCAAACAGACACATACAAAAATCTCATATTTGTAAAATCTAACAATTGTGTGCCAATCCCCTGCGACTTACTGGAGACTGTGTATGTTTTATTGATGATGATATTCATCAGTGTATGTAGCATCCTAAGTCAAGCGAATTCTGCACCCAGCAGACAGGCACTGCATAATGCAAGCATTTGTTACTATTTTCTAGGGTTGGCAGAGGGGGCTTTGATAGATAGACACAACTGTCAGTCAAGATGGTTCCGTGAAACTAAATTTAACTCAGAAAAATACAGAGTGTGACCTGCAGATGCAGTTCGGTTCGGTTCCTGTGCAGCAATACCACAATCCTGTCCCATAAATTGTGTGTCATTTAACGGAAAACAGTAGGGGCAAAGGAACCAAGTCGCAGGATACACCTAACAAGCATCGCAACAGAATATCAGATATACAAAACTTCCTCTCACAGCTCCCAAAGCCAGTACATCCTTATGCTTCAAAAGCTGACACCACTGTATGCTCTCATAGCTCACCACTACCCAAAGCCAATACCTCCTTATGCTTTCAGAGCTGTTACCCAAAACTGACACCTCCTTATGCTCTCAAAGCTCACAGTTATCGAAATTTCACCCCTCTCTATTCTCCCATAGCTCACAGAGTTACCCAAAAATTGTAACTCCTTATGCTGTCATAGCTCCCTGTTACCCACAGCTACTCACTCCTTATGCTCCCACTGCTCACTGTTATCCAAAGCTAATAATCATTCCTTATTACTTCAAAGTTCACAGTTACCCAAAGCTGGCAACTCCCTATGCTCTACCCCCTATTTACCTTAAATTCATAACAAAAAAATCTCCATGCCAAATTAAGTAAAGAAGAAACACACACCTTCTTCTTCTTCACCAGTAGGGCTCGTGGCTAATGCCACAGATGTACTGCAGCCTAGTAGGCTTATTGTACTCACCCTATCCCCCCTGCCTGTTTGGACATTCCCACATTCGCCGCCAGGTACCCCCATGTCCACGACGCGAGAAAACCTAGTAGCAAAAGGTGGAACTATGTGGGCAAGAATTAACCGGTAATTTTGCCTGAAATTGCGACTTCCATGTCAATTCAGGGATCTTTTTCATGCTGCAAATCTGCGACATGGGACCCATGGCTTTACTTCCCTTCCAAAGGAAGGCGTTGCCGAGGATTTTTCGCCCTGAAAAATCCTGACGGCTTTGGCCGGGTTTGAACCCGCAAACTTGGGTACTTAAAGGCAGCACACTACCCCCAGACCACCAAAGCCACTTAACACACACCTTCCTCACATAAAACACCACACACGATCACCAGCATGGCCAGCCCTACACTGTGGTCTGAAACCAAAATTTATAAATCTGGGCTGGGACGAACTTCCTGACGTGCCAGGTACAACGGGTTCATTTCTACAAGTGGCCGGGCTATGTAACAAAGATCATCTCCACATGTGCAGCTCACTATTATTTGCCGGACAACATAGTCATGGCAGTATTTCACGGTACTCTGCCATCTCTTTTATGGCCGCAGAGTTAACATTCCAGTTGCTACCGTTACAGGAGACTACTGTGCTAACGTGACACAACATTAATATGATGGCAGAGCAGTCTGAAACTAAACCAACTGCTGTTATATAGCAAATATGAAAAACATGTGTCAATTCCAGGACTAATACTGAGAGCGCTGCAAGAGCAGCACGGAGACAAGGCCAACCCTGTTTACTCCTCCACAGGATGGACCACATGACATGCCTACCCCATCATAATTTAAATAACTTATTCAGATGTGACCACAAACTGCAAAACAAGTGGATGATAATAACAATAAGAATGTTTCAACAACACAACTCCTCCATTCATAATTCTAGTGTGGTTAAAAAATGGCTGACATTTCAGGTCAATGCTGCACACACTGCTGGCCACCACAAGCCCCCCCATCATGAACCCCACTGAGAATGTGTAACGCAGTGAATAAAACCATGCAACAAGACTGTTCAGTCCACCCTACAATAAACGGTGGCACTGTCTGGACCCTCGTGTCATGTGCGCAGGACAAGTAGCCTCATTTTAGCTTTATGCTTGATCCACAATTGAATCCATGCTGAAACAAAGCCATCTGACATCTGAAGGACATGGACTTTGGACAGAATATCAACAATTCCTGGCTTTGATAACAGCAGTCAAAAGCTGCCATATCAAGTAACATTTTGTAGAGCCAACTAATAATACTTAAAAAAAAAAAAAGCTATTAAATTGTGTATTGTCTGTCTCCAGTCACATCCAAACAGAATTCCAGTACATATAAACAGATCATGGAAAATGACAGCAATATTCACTTCATACGGAAAATAAGAACAACGTCCACTTTATTTGTACACCTAGACTCTCAACAATGCAGCACAAACAATTTTTGCAGCTTGCAGCTACATAATACAACTGACAGAGTTTAGATCAGTATTTGTGCAAATACATGTGCAGAAACAACAAATATGCTGATACCAAAACTTGAATTAGCACATTTTGTCTCTGAATGACAATGGACTCCTACTGTGTCCGCTCAGTTACAAATGAATGTGGATGTTCAGGCGCAGTGCTGTCTTCAGCAGCACTTCGACATGAAACCAAGATGCATGCCTTGGTAAATTTTTAATCCAGTCAGTACTTACATATGGCAGACATATCTGTGTCTTTTATTTATGACATGAATAACTGTGCAGCTGGAAGGCAGCTAAAGGCCACACATGGACAAAGACTGAGAAATCATAAATGACTGGGATCAAGAAGGCAGCCATACAACTGCATTGCAGGTTTGGGGTTTCTGAGTACTTGATTGTCATTGTATCAAGTGCATCTGCAGCTTCCCAAAGCTCCTCCTACTCCTCCTCAATTTGGTTCCTTCTATGTAACATTAAGGCCATGAGAAAGGTCTTGTGAATGGCGAAATGAGCGGCCTTCTGCATGCTGCGCTCTGCACATTCTGGTGTACCTTCAAGTCACGCTGGTGCCTATTAACCAGCTCAAACCAACATTTGTGTATGCAACCTGGCTAAGACACCTGGAGGAAAGTACAGGCAGTCTGGGTGTGACGGGAATTATGCTGTTAGGGGTTTTGTATAAAAATATGGCACAAGTGTACCCAGGATTTCCATATCCTTCAACCACAGGCGCGTCAAATGTAGATCTTTTCCCACTGTGACACTTGCAATGTCAAGGTGTGCCTGCTAAACACACACACACTCTACAGCACATCACACAACTGATACAAGTGGTGTTCAAACATCAAACTCTCATATTTCTGTTGCATTAAAAATATCACTGATATATATAATACAGCTAGGAAACCTCTTCTCTGTGTCAATACAATGTACATTTTAGAATTAACAGAATTTACAAACCAATATGAAACTAGGTATGTGATATATATAAAAAATATATGTTTGGATGGCGTGCCATCATTCTGCACAACCCACTGAACTGTTCAAATTAGCACCGTAATGTTGAACTGTGCTTTGAAAACTGTAACTTTGGCTCACTGACTACAATTACTGAAAAATATGGCAAGTGACACTTGGCTATTGCCATGCTTTGCCCAATATCACGCAATCTGTCCACAAAAATGAAATGGACACACAGAATAAGTGATATACACCTGAATCAACAACAGTACAATCCACCTCACAGGAGACAAATTATAATTCTAAATCCGGTAATGAAACATAGCAATGGAACTTGCAACATCTGCAGATCTGTACACACTTTTCCACTGTATTAGCCTCACCTAGACTCCTATACAAACCTGGTTAATTTGTTAAAACAGCCAGTTCCCAAATACAAAGAACCATTTTGGCCAGTTTTTGTAAATACAACAGTTCCAAAGTCTGCCTTCAGTAGTCTATGAACCATGTTCAAATTCTTGATATCCTTCAGCACCAGTGAAAATCACGTCCACCCATATTCTCATGGCTTCCGGACTCGGTGCCATCAGATGGTACGTCCTCTCATTTGTCTTCACTACAAATGTTACCTGAGGATTCGGTGACTTCACAGAGTTCAGATGGTCCACATACACTTCTTCTATGGACTGCACACAAAAAGCACACAATGTGTAAACACTAATACAGTTTTGCAGCAATATCTCACCTCCGGTTTTATCCATTAGTTACAGTACAATAAACAACACATTCTTTCATCTACATATATTAGAATATATATACCCATATAAAATTGTATATATACTTATACACATCATATATATATCTATATCTATGTAAGTGTGTGTGTGTGTGTGTATATATATATATATATATATATATGAGTATTTATACTTACATATACTTATATATAAGCATATATATCCTTATATATGTATATATAGAAGTATATATTCTCTTTTGTATATAAGTATATACATAAGAGAGTGTGTGTATATATATATATACACACATATTTAAGCATATGTAGAATTATATATGAGCAAAGATTGAAAAAATCCAACAAGATGCAACAGTATGCAGATATTTATTTACTGCTAAATTACTCTACATGTTTAGGGCATCTATTGCACTCATCATCAGGAGTACACAAAACTGCAGTTGCAGCCTCTGGTACAGATCATACTGTCTGGGGAGCAAGCTTCTTCAAATGTGACCAAATAAGGACTCCTGATGATGGGCGCAATGGATGTCTGAAACATGTAGAGTAATTTAGCAGTAAATAAATATCTGCATACTGTTGCATCTTCTTGGATTTTTTCAACCTAGAATTACGATGCATGGAACTACAAATATAAAATTTATATATAAGCATATATACATACTTCTATGAGTACATATATGTATTTAATTATAAATATATAAAAAGTATACGAGTATATATACTTCTATATATCTATACTTATGTATATATAATTATATATTTATATTTTATATATATATATGAATATATATAAGAATATACATATATATAAAATATGAATACACAAAAGTGTATATATATATATATTTTTTTATATATATTAAGAGTATATAGATATACATATATAATGTATATATACATATATGTATATATATATACATATATGTATATATGTATATATATATATATATGTATATATGTATATATATATATATATAGATACATTAGAGTTTATATATATAGATACATTAGAGTTTATATATAAATATAAAACTCATATACTTGTATATCAGTATATACACTTCTATATATGTGAGTAATATATACACATTTCAATATAAACATCTGCAAACTTCTGGCCCCCCAAATGTTCATAAGTCCAAACAAGTGAAAGTCCGATGGTGCCAAGTCCAGACCGTATGGTGGATGTTTCAGCACCTCAAATTTCAGAGCATGCAGTGTATCCGCTGTACGCGCAACCATATGGGGGCAGGCGTTGTCGTGAAGCAACAATACTCTTTTTCAGAGAATTCCCCAGCGTTTCGATTGTATCGCGGGCTTCAACTTGTTCACTAGCATGTCACTGTATCGAGCACTAGTCACAGTTTGACCCTTTACCTGGAAGTGCACCAATACAGTGCCATTGAAAGATGGTCAGCATGACTTTCCCAGCGGAAGCCTGTGCCTTGAATTTTTTGTTAGCCGGAGACGGTGAGTGCTTCCACTGCATCGATTATCTCTTATTCTCTGGTTCATAATGGTACACTCAGGACTTGTCTCCTGTCACAATTCGAGAAAAGCATCTCCTTTATGAGCATGACAGTCCAAATGCCCGATAAATCGTCTGCTGTGCACGCTTGTGATCATCACACAATATTGTACATGTAGCAACGACTCATGTTGAATTCTACGACGATTTCATCAATTAGAACTCGCCTGTAGTCACGGATTCATTGCTTGATCTGCTGTTTCACTGTCTCAGTTGCCAAGCTAACTGGTCTCCCACTCTGGTGTTCATCACTGACGTTTTGACTTCCATTTTCAAATATTTACACCCATTCATACACTCTGCCCTGACTCAAACAACTGTCTCCATAATGAACCTTCATGTATGTGGGTCATTCCAAAATCAACGTCCGATTGGTTGGTAAAAATAAACGCGTTGTCACAGCGTCAAAGCGCATGCTCAGTAGTAACAAGTAACTTCTGTTCTTGCTGTACGCATACCCTCAAACATTTTTGCTGCGTAGTGTAGGAGTAAAGAGTGATAAAACATGGACACTACCATCGCTGCTCCCGCCAGCTGAGGTACGTATACTGGGACTGTAAGGGAATTTTGTTGACAGAATTCATGGCACCAGGGACCACAATAATGTCAGAGGTTTATTGTGAAACGCTGAATAATCTTTGGAGGTTAATATATATATATATATATATTTAAAAAAAAAAGGGGAGGCTCGGGACGCTCAC
>Ga0131853_10024325_pt1 | contig 10931 bp, 5 predicted proteins | sample TergutLab28metaG_FD_92764 | JGI IMG/M metagenome (GOLD analysis project Ga0131853, IMG submission 92764) | Labiotermes labralis P1 segment gut microbial communities from Petit-Saut dam, French Guiana - Lab288 P1 (version 2) (version 2) | ecosystem: Host-associated > Arthropoda: Insects >...
ATATTAAAATTGAAACTTTAGGATACTTTTTTTTTTTTTTTTTGTGTTGGTGTGGTGGGGGGGGGGTGGCGTGCGCCCCCGCCGTGTTGTTGGCTTGTGGGGGGGTTGGGGGGGGGGGGGGGGGTGGGGTTGGTGTATCCGGCATGAGCGTGAGGCTCACCCATTCCTCCTCTTCGAGATCTATAAAGTATAAAGCTTTGCCTCCATTTCCTCTATTTCGGTTCGGTGTAATTCTGCTATAAGTGGATACTTTGGTTGTTAGGTGTTACACCACTTTGTGTGTCAGTGGTATGAATAAACGAAATGAGTATCGGCGCCAACACAACTATCTTTATTAGACAATACACTCTATGTGTCTAATTTAGCCCTTTATTAGGAAATGATAATTCATTTAAAGGAAAAATATATTGGTGTTATTTATAACTCGAAGATATAATGCAAATTTCTGTTAGGGTAAGTTATGAATTTTCTTAAGTCCTCCTGTTTTGTGTAATGTTTTCTAAATAGTGTGATATTTGATTTTAATTTCATACTCAGGTTATTTGTCTATTATTTCATCAATAATATACCAAGATCTACCCAATTCTAAATTAAATTTTATTCCTTAATAAAAAAAAAATCTAATTTCGTCTTTAATTCTTAATTTATGCACTTTAACCCGTGTGTAGTGATGCTGGCGACATGTTTTGCGTGCTAAGTTTTGCATTGGTTGGTATTAGACACAGAGACTGTATTGTTTAATGAAGACAGTTGTGTTGAGACTGGTTTGTGTGTTTGTCTGCTTGTTTGGATGGATGCTTTGGGTTTAGTAGTTTTAATATGCATTTCACAATGTTTTAAATTAAAAAGATTATGGAAATGAAATCAGAACGTCTAAGCTGGGATAAGTCACAAAACTCTGCTGCTTACACTCAATGTATGCTCCTTACAGCGGACAGTGTCGTCACTGTATTCTGAACATAACGCCTTGACGAGTTGGGTGAGACCGCGTTACTGCTAAATGCAGTGGCTGCAGCGTGACGCAATCACTGCTGCAGTAGCTGCACGGCATCGCTTGCGTCCACTGCAACGCCCACTCTGGGCAGAACGATGTTTTTTTTTGTGCTAAGTATTTTTATTTTCCTTCGACGAGTGGAAAATTTTGACAGGTTATCAAATAAACCTGGTGTTGTGTATCATGTAGTGGATGGCCTAAAGGCATTTTATTGTCACGTCTTTTATGTATCCAACTGAATGCACAATTAGATTGTTCTAGAAAAATTTTAATGCAAGTTTTAAAATATTTCTAGAACAATCTAATTGTGCATTCATTTGGATAAATAAAAGACCGATAACATCAAAATGCACAGTAAAACTGTGAAAGCTATTTTATTGTATTTGTCCAACAAACGCACAATGTATTAACAATATATTTTTCTTAAAGCACTCCTACATATTAATGTTCAGCAACATAATAAAATTCTGCAAAATGCACGGTACATACATTAAGGTCTAAAAGTATGTTTCGTGGGGAAAAATATGTATGTGTTCAGGTGAGAAAAATCCTCGTGTACGTACCGGCAAAATGTGATAGATTTTCACGGAACGTGGTATGAACGTGATAAAACTGGAGGCCAAATTGCAATTTAGACGTCACTAGCGACATGGTGTGCAACTGTGATAACTTGTGCGTTTGAACAGATGTAAGAGACACTATGATGGTGCATTATACATATTCTAAAAATATGCAATTTGTTTGGTAATTTATTTGGTATGATGTAATATAACAAATTGTCCTCTGTGCTTATTCTTTTTGGAACGATTACTGCTCCAGTAGCCGGTCCAACCCACTTGCTGCCTCTGATGCCGCAGTAGCTACCTGCAGCGGTTTGATTTCTCCATAGGAGCTATACTTTTAGGAAGATCCCGTAGCAGGATGGCGTTAAAGGGGGCGGGGAAAAAGGGGGGGGGGGGGGGGAGAAAAAGTCTTTCGAAAGTATGAGCTTCTTACAACGAGTTTATCAACACTAATTTTGTTAATATTTAGTACACCCTTATTTAAAGCATGAAGGTTTCATATCTGATTAACCTAAACATAAAGTGTAATCGACCAAAGGAGAATTAACTGTACTGCGATACATGCAAATCACGCAACCAGGTTGAATGACACTAACGATATACACCACCCTGCCGACTGCAGGGAATTAGGTTATGGCGTGCGAGATATTTAAGGAAATAAATCCGTATGTTTTCATTTTATGCCGTCTTACACGGCTCCGCTAACACAGTTATCCTACATCTTATTCCTTATATGTTCTTAGCACGTTTTTTTTATCAACTGATCTACACAACATGCGTCAGTACGATTTGATAATGTCACTGTGCACGTGGGTTTTTTTTAATTGTGTAGTGAATTTAATTGTAGCTTCTGTCTACCCAATGCAACTGATGGGCTTACTTTTCATGTCGCACAAATTCAGTTGTATGCATCTCCCCCCAATTTTTTTTTTACCTAAAATTATCTGAAGCATGAATAGGGAGGTGAATTTTATTCCGAATTCTTATAATAAAACCAATTAGATGTACTGATTTCTCAAATTTGTTTTTGGAATAAAACTCCACATGTTTCGGACAGTTCCTCTGTCCATCATCAGGAGTTTTTCACTGTACACACAGCAATGGTGTATGTCATACAGGTTAGCTGACAGCTTGCGAGCAGGGTCAGGACGGAACCAGTGAAAAACTGCTGATGATGGACAGAGGAACTGTCCGAAAAATGTAAAGTTTTATTCCAAAAATAAATTAGAGAAATTAGTGCGTCTAGTTGGTTTTATTGTAAGAATTTATCATGATGCATGGTCACCTGAACGTCAAATTTATTTCGAATATTTTTCCATATAATATTTACTTAAAGAAATAATCTAAAAACAATGACGTTAAATATATCAATATTTCAGCACTTGAGCTCCGTTCTTCTGGGATATTACGCAGTATAGATTGGTAGATAGTCACCGACGTTTCGGGACAACCTATTTGTCCCATCTTCAAGGGTCAAAAGACTTGACCCTTGAAGATTGGACCAATAGGTTGTCCCGAAACGTCTGTAAATACCAGTTTACGCTGCGTAACATTCCATAAGAACCAAGAACTCATTCACACAGCGGCGGAAGCCTGACATCACTCATGTCTGTACTTTTGTAACAGCGTGTGTATGTGTGTACAGTAAACTAACATTAAGAACATTGCGGTATGCAAAGTAGCTAGAGGCACTGAACGTCTCCACTGCCGCTAATTGCGCTGTCCCTCTGCTCCACTGTGAATTAGAACATGTGTGCGCATTTTGGATGAACTGTGCCGATAAGAACTCGGTCTTTGTGCACTGTAGTTCCACTGTTTCCCCGTGTCTGTCCGTACCGGCTAAACCCACTCCTAAATCGTTGGGTCAAACTTAATCTCCGGTTCACTAAATGACTGCCAATTCCAATAGAGGCCGAGAGGCTCAAACTGACCTAATAAAATTAGCGTTATGGCCTTAGTCAAACTAATTTCGTGCCATATACGTGTATTTAAAAACGATAGTCAATTAAGCCAAAGAAATTTTTTAATGATTTTTTTTACGATTTCAGTCTGTGTGCAATCAAAAACCAAAGAAACCAACATTTTTATGTTTCATCAACCTATGGTGGCGAATTTCTATTCTGACAGCGACAAATTCATGGCAAGTCCTTTCAGTTTCTCTGTACATAATAATCCCTCACTTATCATCATCATCATCATCTACACCATCTTCCTTTCAGTGGTTAGGTCTGTCACCTATTCGGAATTCGCAATGCCCGTCTCTGTCTTGGACGCCCCACATCTCTCTTTGGGACTATATACAAAAGCGATCTTGGAAATTCGCTGTCCATCCCTTCTTAATAAACATTCTGCCCAAAGCGTCTTGTAGCTATCAGTAATTGCAGCTAGGAGAGTTACGTTTAGTTCTCGTCCATTATATTCAGTACGAAAGCAATCCTGTCTCGTATAGCCTTCCATAAACCATTTATGCCGCAGTTAGTGAACTATAATATGTTTGGTTCAGCAGCCATGTTTTGCTACCGTACAATAAGATGGACACAGCCGTCGCCTTTTGAAGTTTGATTTCCTTTCCTTTCTGGTTTCGTTTTTCAACGTTGTTTTTAATGTGCCACTTATCTTATCAAGTGTCATGGTAATATCTTTATTAGTGTCATATGTAGCGTCAAAGCGTAGTTAAGTGACAGTGTCATGTGTTCAGTCTTTCACCATTAAATAATATCCGCAGTGGTTACAGCGCAATTGAAACTGATATTGCCACAGTAAATGTCACTGTAGGAGATAGGTATAGACGTTAATGTGTAGAAGTCTCTGAGGCACTACAAGAATAAATGGGAGACATAACCTAACTGTCTCCAAGCAGCAGCTCTCCACACCTATGTCTGAGTCTGCGTCGTGGCTAGGAGTCACGAAAATAGAAACGCCACTTAGTTTTCTCTACGTTTACTTGCAGTCCAAAACCCTTGACAAATATCGTCTGAAAAATTCCCTGTGTTTTTCTTCGTGACATTTCAAGATTCCGTCCAATACAGCCAATAACATGAGCGAAGACCAAAATGGGCGTGTTTCTTTTCCGTTCCATTCTCTTCTGAGCTGCAAGAAATATCCAACTTCGGTATTCCAAACAAAGCTGGAAATAAATACCTACAAAACCTTTCACACGTGCTACAACACTACTAAAGCAAATTGTTACACAAATTTGGTGTTGTTTGAACGTGCATCTTCATCATGAAATAATGTGAAATGCCAGCTTGATGAAACAAGGTAATTTTATTGATGTATTCTTAGCTCGACATGTTTCGGGTACATACGCACATCATGAGGAGCATTAGATGTTGAGTTGCAGCATATGGTTTTCTGCACCGAGTTTTTGGATGGGTGGTGGTCTTGAGAGCCGCTGGGTGGTTCGTGTGTACGGTGCGGATGGTGCCGTGCGACTCGGTGCAGAAAACCATATGCTGCAACTCAACATCTAATGCTCCTGATGATGGGCGTATTTACCCGAAACATGTCGAGCTAAGAATACATCAATAAAATTACTTAGTTTCATCAAGATGGCATTTCACTTTATTTCATGTTACACAGATTATTTTCCGGGTTAATAATACCAACATGTTGGTTAATATTTAAATTGTATGTGACGTCACATCCTATTCATACCCTGTACAAGTTTCCATAGAAAGATAAAATTGAAAATGAAACAAGACATTTCTTGTTGTCATGAAACTCCTTCTACGAAAAACAATGTCCTTGTTTATAAAGTTTTAACTATTCAAAAACATGTTTACTCTTATTATGTTTTGTACTTCTCGTTAATGTTCCCATGGGGATCGTTCTTTCACATCTCTTTCGCTCAGCCCCTCTTTGTGATCCCATGTTCCTTTCATGTCTAACCTCCTCCTTCCCCAACTACGCAATTTGCCATATGACAGATGGCCACTACTTCGGGATATTTGAATTTCCGAGCGACTTGGAATGCTGTTAATTTTAGCGTGTTTTATTGTGTCTTTACATACAACTAGTGTATCTAGTTTGGTCAGACAAGCGAGATTTTAGAGGTGGTGTTTATTGTATCGTAATGATGAATGCATGTCTTGCAGTTTTCAAGGCGGTGCAGCTTCACTTTTCGTTGTCAAATTGGCAATTTGAGTGTTATTTATTAGAGACGTACAGAATCTTCCCTTCTGTATGAATTTCCTAAACTATCCAGTGAATTCACGACTAGCATAGCTTAAAAGAACACCAATACAGAACCATTATTGCGAATTTCCTCCTAAAGTGTACAGGGCTCAAAGACTAGGCTTCTTTCTCACAGTGCCGCTTGTCTTCAAGGCCAGTATAACACAGTGTTATTTATCTGTAAGTCCATAGACAACAGAATTTTCGTGGCCCTGTAGCAAGTTTTACACTTCCACAACAATCCTTCTTTTCATGCGCGATATAAACATCCAGTTTAATTAATAATGAATGCTTATGAGTCCTGAAGTTTAAATACGTTATGTGCTTACAATAAAGACCCACTAAGTCCAAAAAATGGGTAAAGCAGTACGATGTGCAACACTTTTCCCTGAACTCAGAAAACACCAAGAGGTTTTTACCATCGAAAATATTTCTTGAACGGAATTAGACGATATTCCCGATCAAGGAGGTTACTGATATGGACTGAGTAGTTCAAATGTCTCATTTTTTCAACCAAAATGTAGTTAGTTATTTCCCTGCTGTGCCCACAATACAACGCTGTATTAGATTGAAACAATAATATAAGTTACCTTTTGATTCATTACAAATACAATTTTTACCTTTGTAAATGTATGAAAACAGAAAACGTGTTTCCATGGGGACGGCCTCAGAAATCATAAAATTTCTTGTATTAAATGGGGTATATTTATAAATTCCAAGAACCTTGTGCTGACTTAATTTTGCTGTTATTCATTTGTTCAAGCGAGACGCTCTGTCTTGGCTTTAATGTCACTAGTACTGCAACCAGGATACTTAATTTGGTTAAATTCAAGTTCGAAGGGCACTGATTGGCTAACGTATTTTCGGGTTTTAGTTTGGAGCTTTGTTTAAGTTAGATAAATAAAGATGCAAAAGAAATAACTCTTTTTTTTCTGTGCAATAACAATGAATTAGGCCTTGTGTGTGTCTGGCTGTCAGAATTATTAGTAGTTGTCCCTATAAATTTGTAGACTTCTATTTTTTTTTAGGTCGTCTGCTTTCTTAGTTTCATTCATGACGCTGCGTTTTTGTGCATAATTTCACCTTGCGTCGAGTGTAAGGTTATTGTAATTTGAAGTAGGAAATTTTTGGGAAAGTTAGCAGCGTGTTGCTGTAATGTAGTAATGAAATCCAGTCGGGTTTCTGATGTGAGGTTAGAATCGTGAAACATCTGTCAAAATACCTAGTCTCGTGGTCCAGGTTCGAAAACAGTTATGATATGAATGCTATCCAATAAAACTCTGTTTCATTTGCAAGACACATGAAGCTATATTTCACACACCATCCTATAACTTTTACATCTCTGACCGTTAGAGTCGCTTGAACGTAAGGAAGCAAGTGAATGAGAGGACGGTCCCCTTTAAGTTAGACAGCCAGTGGCGACTGACAGTTTCCCCCAGTAGGAATCAATCAATGCTTGGGCCAAGCAGTAGGCCTGTTTCCCTTTTTTGCCTCACGATTGATGCTGGTTAAACTTTGAGTTTATAAAACCGATTTTTTCCCCCCCTTGCATTTATGAATGCTGAAGGGAAACTTCCTTCAAGGGGCTTTCACAATCTTTGTTGGTCGCTTTCAGATTTGCTTGGTATCCTGATTCAGTCGTTGCTAAGCAAGACTAAATTTCACAGCTAGTTAGCACGAGTTAACGGATCTTAAAGTCTTCAACGGAAACATGTGGCACTCCGGCTGAAATTTGAAGTTTCTGACATTTGAGTGCACTGTGGAAATTAATCCAGTACCTTCTCAAAACTGGTAAGAATTGGACCAAACATGTTTTGAATAAAGCTGAAAATGGTGGCTAAAACCTTTAAAGTGGACTAAAAATGATGTGACTTCTTCCTAATGTGGATAAAAAAAACTTGTTTTTTATTTCCAGTACTTTTCAAATATATTCCCAAATTTTTCCATTAAACACATTTAAAGAAACAATCTGGTATCTCCCATCCTAATATGGTTGAAAATCAGATATCTTTTTTTTCGAGTATGAACGCAATATATTCGTCTGTTATCCGAACATACGTGAACCCAAGTCTGATATTCCTTTACAGGAAAGAAAAAAAACACCTAAACAAGTATTATTTTAATGGGCCGAAAATCAAACCCGGTAAACAAACATTAGATATTTTCCGTGTCATCAAGTCTTTTTCACGTAGCCATAACATTATAACACATTTATCGCGTCTGTGGACGTTGTTAAGTCTCCGACTGGAAAGGCATTGAAATTTTGACAATTCAGATTTCAGTGAGGGTTTTAATACGAAATTTGTTTAGCAATTTTTATCCATCCCAAATTTGTTCATACGAATATTCATTCTGATACAATTCTTATAATAAAATCAACGACATGCACTAATTTCTCAAATTTATTTTTTGGAATAGAACTCTACACGTTTCGGACAGTTTTTCTGTCCATCATCAGGATTTCTTTACTGTACACACAGCAGTGGTATATGTCGTACAGTAAAGAACTCCTGATGATGGACAGAAAAACTGTCCGAAACGTGTAGAGTTCTATTCCAAAAATAAATTTGAGAAATTAGTGCATGTCGTTGATTTTATTATAGGAATATATCACGATGCACGGTCCTCTGAACGTCAAATGCTGATACAAATTTGTTAACGCGCTATGAAGCTTGCAAAATATGTAATGCTATGTGCAAACACGTAACAGTTCTCACACCCAAATACTGTTTGCTTTATTCCACACCTGCAGGCCATGTATCATCCACCCCCTACTGTTGCCAAATAAATCTTTCTTTAACTTAAAACGGTGTGTCTTTCAAACTTTCAACACACGAACCGCAGCTCCATTGTCAAAATCGGTTTTCAGCTTAATATAATGTCACAACTAGATCTAGGACATTGTTTATTTATTTACTGATTTGTGGTTCGTGGTTTTCAGAGTCTGTGCACCTCTAATACCGGGCTTTTGCGAAGCACAGATTTGTTAATTACATCGCTATTTACCTTTGTGTTCTTCTGATTTTATCACAGATACTATGACACTGTAACAAATTAGAGTATTTCCTCCTCTTCCTAAAGATTTTCTTAGTCCCTGTTTTTATTCACAGGTAGCCTTAAAAACGCTGCATACTACAGAGTTTAGTTTCAGTTTTGTGTCTAATTCTAGAAGGCTGTGTAATTAACTTCTGGTAATTTTCGCTCAACTTCTTGTTCTACGGAGATACCTGTACGTTAAATATGGACTTCTTTGTTCAGAATGTACAATATATAATACATAATTCACATAAACACGTTGCAGACTGAATTTTAATCTCCGCCGTGTTTAAAATTTTGTTTTCTACCTCACAGAGGAACAGGAATATTTCCTGGGGGTAAAGGTGGCCGGTGTGTAGGGCTGACAACCTTACCACCTTCATGTGCGGATTGTCTTGAAATCTTGGTGCCTCAACCTTCTGGAACCCTCTGGGCCTATCCAGATCTGTAATTGGATTGCTTTACCTTTACCTCGCATAGAACAAAATTCTTTTGCATTAGAAAGACCGGTCAGTTGATGCTGTTCCAGGAAAATTAAATATTTTCTGACAGAAAATCATGAGACCCGCTTCAACGCAAAATGCTAAATTTCTGCGATGTTGGAGGAACTGGTTTTTACATGCACCATTGCGCCATGACGTGTCAGTCTTAACAGATAGCTACGTCGGTCCTGTCACGTGCTTCACTACACTTTCAATATTTATAAGGGAAACCCAATGTAATAGAAGAATTATATAGTAAATATTACACAGTTCGTAATAATTTCTAAGAGTAATTCAAAATAAAAATATATTTCCAATGCGCAGTATTTACTGGCCTTAAAATTGACTCTTCCTATAGTCATCTTGAAATTTGTAAATGGTACCACATTCACAAAATATGTATCGTGAAAGCTATGTTGGCCCTGTTCAAGATGGACATATTAAATTTCACATATTTGATTCTGACGTTGCATTAATTACAGCTGACAAGCTGAAAATGTACGTCGTATTCTATAAACAGGCGATATTGCAGACGCTCTGTATACACACTTTACTTCATCGTCTTAGCCTTCGAGCTCAGTTACTGCAGATGTAACTGAGTTCTTTTATTTCTTCCGAAATTCTTAAATAACAATGGTTATTGAAGTGAAAAATTGTAATTTAAGTAAAAAATGGCAATTTAGGTAAAAATAATTGTTCCGTGACGTTCTACCGTACACAAGTGTTACAATAAACTCACCAGTAACAAAATTTACTGCAGTCTTGTTTTTAGTGCTGTGTGTGTGTTTTTTTTATATTAGACTTTTATCATCTCGAAAAATTAAAAAAAAACAGAGAAGACTCGTAAGAATTTTTATATTTATTACGTATGTGTGTGTCTCTTTATGTGAACAAACACAGTGCGGGTTATGATAATGGGAGCGCCACACATTTGTACTGGAATGCTATTCGAGACGTCACGTAATGCGGCTAGTCTTGACGTGACCGATAAAATAACGCGCCCCGATAAGAGCAAACATAAACAGGTTCATTTAAGTTTGATTTGCTTGCATTAGGTTGCCTAGACACGCATATTGCTGCTTCGGCAGCCGATTTCATGTCCTTTCAAGGCCAAATTACAATCTTATTAAGTGAAGATAATAAGGAGATAGAAAGGCATAAACATCAGCTCATTAAGGCGAGTTTGGGCCTGGAGATAAAATCTGACACATTTTAAAGCTCAGCTGTAGAATGTGAGTGGCAAACTTTATCGTCCACCCTAAAATGGAAGCCGCAGTAAGAGTTTGTGAGACTTTGGCTGGAACTCCGAGCCTGTCTATAAGTTTTGGAGGGAATGAAAACACGTTTAACATAAGATATTTTGGGTTATTTATACTGTGCTTTGTGATACAATTAAAATCAATTAATCGCACTCTTGTTAAGTTAAATTTACAGCATTTTTTCTACATGTTTCATGTCATGAAGCTCCATCATCAGGAAGTCAGATACAGAATACAAGCATTATGTTAAAACGTTATATCCAAAAATATGTGGTACTATAGTGAATAATGAATGTGTGTAATAATAAACTAAACTCCGTGGCCTTAGTCCGCACGCGAACTATACCGACAGAGCGGCCGCCGCCGGTCGGCGAAGTTAGTGCCAACTTTTGCGGATAGAGGGGTGTCACGTGGTCAGCGC
>Ga0131853_10024326_pt1 | contig 10931 bp, 6 predicted proteins | sample TergutLab28metaG_FD_92764 | JGI IMG/M metagenome (GOLD analysis project Ga0131853, IMG submission 92764) | Labiotermes labralis P1 segment gut microbial communities from Petit-Saut dam, French Guiana - Lab288 P1 (version 2) (version 2) | ecosystem: Host-associated > Arthropoda: Insects >...
AGAAACCACCCGAAACATGTAGAGCAGTTTACAGATAAAATAAATTGTGTACAGTTGCATCTTGTTGGACATTTATTGACAATAGAATAGAGGTGCACGGTCCCATGAACATAAAATTAATACTTTTTCTAACAATTACCTCGGAAATTCTGACTTTCCAGTAAAACTGTTGTTTGGAACATTTTTCATTCCACACATTCCAGGCGAATTACGCACAAGTTTCTATCGAAAAGGAAGGAAAAAATGGGAGAAGATATTTCATGTTTCTGTGCCGGCCACAATGCACCGCACGAAACGCTAATTCTATATGTGCTGTTGGTCTCGGTGCGTCGTAGGTCGTAAATGTATTTATGGATACTATAAACTTAACACCCCGTCTGGTGTGAGGAGTGTTTTGAATTTAATGATCAGCGTCATTGAAGGGCGAAAGCGTTTGCTATCATTTTCTGACTAAAAGAAATACATTGCTTCGATTTTATGTAAAACTAACGAGTGTCAGATTTTATGAAAAATTCGAGTTGTTATATTGGGCAAGGATTACAAAAAAACAGATAGATGGATATTGCTAAGCTAACGGGAGAATTTTTGCAAATTTCTGTTACAGTCACCCCGAAAACCGATCGAGGAACGCGATGTGCCTGTGTGAAATGCGCAATCGGAAAACAGCGTTAAAAAGTAAATGTTTATGAAACAGACGACGGAAAGTAAGCTTCCACGACGGACATCTCTAAGCCAGCTACGTAAATGTCGATGCCTCGAGAAGTCAACTGTATCATGGGTTAAATTTTCTCCCACCGATGTCGCCAGTAAACATCACGGCACTCTGTACGCCAAAACCTGCTACGTATCTTCTTAAAAGTTATAAAATCCTACTCTACTTATACTCTTTACGGCTGTTGAAAAACAGCCAGTCCGTGGCCATTTTAAATGTGTGACAGGGGCGACAACGTGTAACATGAAGCAGCAGGAAAGGTTAGTATTCGTGAAACATGATGGATAACAATTTATTTATTACCTTCCGTGCTTCTTACGTGGTAATTTACGTACTGCGAGAGATAAAAGTTCTTCGTATTCTTTATAGACTTAAAGCAGACTGCCCCAGGAATAAGTGACGAGAAAGTTCACTGAGCCGTTCTTTGTGACAGACACGTAAGTAAAATTTGATGTTTGTGTGACTGTGCATCACTGATAAAAGCTTGTGGTATAATGCAGAGGCGATGCTGCCAGCAGGCAGCATCGCCTCTGCATTATACCACAAGCTGTAAACACAATCTAGTGCTCCTGAGGATGGGCGAAATTATCGCCCGAAACATATTGAGCTGATTGTAATTATCAATAAAATTTGTTATTATTACATCTAGTTGGCTGTTTATATTAACGTAAGTAAAAGCAGTCTAACCGTGATTTCTGCCCTCTGATGGCAAGAAATGAAAAGACACATACCACAGAACTGGAGATTCGCGTGCTGAAAGAGGAAAATTTACATATGAGCAATAAATTAATGTACTTGAATGATCGATAATATAGAAGAAAATATTCTGAACCTCTCCCCCAACTATATATTTCTGACGCGTCATTCTAATTCCGAAAATATTATTGGCCTATGTCTCTTCTGCACCTAGAAGCTGTTTATTTTAGAATCAGTCAGACAGTATCAAGATTAGAGGAAACAAGTCATAGAAATCATGCTTGATTTTGATATTTCATTCTGCCTAACTCCCAATAGAGACAGATTTATTGTTACAACTAATGGAAAAACCACACAATGAAAATGTATCTTATTTCTTACATGCATACTTAACAACACTGGCCTGATATAATCCAATCCTCAAGCCGGATTACTCAGTATATCCTCAAAAGGCAACACCAATAGCGGTTCGGTTTTCACAAAACATTTCTTACGGACAACTACATGAGAGCGAAGTACAATGCTGATCGCAGTTCGCAGTGAGAAGTGTGTTACTTAATACAGAGCATTCAGAAAAACGTCACGGTCGTAGTACCTGTGAGGCACGAACCAGCGAACCAAAACGGTGTAAGGCGGTAGAAAGCACAGTATCACTTTAAAAAAAAGAAATGATACAGAGGAAAATCCCAAAGAGTTCTGTGACAAATTCCCACAATTAAGAACCTGGCTCGGTCCAACAAGCAGCTATCCGATTCAGTGCAAAGTTGTGTTACTTGTCGTAACTTTGCAAACTGCATGCTTCGAACGGCAGAATAACAAAAAAACGGAAGGTCCAGTACAATTATGACACAGGCCTTCACAAATTTTACATCATTTCCTTGTGATTTCTCATACCTGATTAATCCCGGTTTCAGTTTATCGATGGTACAGAAATGAGTAGCAAAACCCACTCTCATTACAGCTATCACATTGCTGAGCTGGAACTTAACGGTTTGTTTGCCGTTCATGGGGCCGTGCATCGTAATATATTTCTATTGCAAAACCAACTAGATACATCAATTTACTAAATTTATTTTATTTTGAAGTGACACTCTTTATCTTCATCGTTGCACCGTGCATTTCGTAGAGTGTCATTTAATTAGCACACCAACTAATGCACATACATAAAATTTCACATTAAAACACTTAAAATCGCTCCAACATATTTCGATCCTAAGATCATCTTCAGGGAGCTACACTGTTCCTTGCTAAAGTCAAATTTTTTAAAAACACTCACCGATTAATTTCCTTATTTGTGACTTTAGCAAGGAACAGTGTAGCTCCCTGAAGATGATCTTAGGATCGAAATATGTTGGAGCGATTTTAAGTGTTTTAATGTGAAATTTTATGAACGTGCATTAGTTGGTGTGCTAATTAAATGACATTCTACATATTTCGGACAGTCTTTCCGTCCATCATCAGGAGTTGAAGACTGTGCATACAGCAACAGGCATTTGTCGAACAGATACTGCTGTCTGCTTGCTAGCAAGCAGACAGCAGTATCTGTTTGACATATGCCTGTCGCTGTACGTACAGTCTTGAACTCCTGATGATGGACGGAAAGACCCTTTGAAACATGTAGAGTTTCATTTCAAAATAAAATAAATTTGATACATTGGTGCATCTAGTTGGCTTTACTACAGAAATATATTAACGGTATGTTTCATATTTCATGTCATAAACCAAATACACAGATCTGACAAAAGAGAATAAAACAGGAATAGAAGGCAAGCTGTTTAATCAGAAATTTCACAATCGTTAAATATTCCTAGGACGATCAGCAGATCTATAAGGTGTACGTTAAATGTAGACACATTACCATCAAGTACAGGGGTTAAGAATGAGCGGAGAAATACCTCTATTCCTCCCACATGCCTTCATGTCGTGGGCATGGAGATTTCCTTTTACGTTTTACGTTAAACGTAGCGGGTATGGAAATACGAGCTATGCGCAAAATACCTGAGTCGACAAATCTGACGTGACTATTAAAAGATATAGAATTATATGGAGAGATAATATTAAAACGCATCTTTTAAAGAGGCCTATTGAATTAATCTGGTTCAGCCTATCGTCCAATGGTGGATCATTTACAGAGAGGGTAATTAGATTAGCGGACTTAAGTTACTGTTCCATTTGAAAAAAATTACACTCGTGCTTACAGAAGACATAGTTATATACTAATATGGCTGAAAAGGTGGATTTTCCAGCAATATTTAAAGAATATGGGATATGGTTTGGGTGTAGCTACCATATATACCATATCCCACACGAAACGACGGGAGGACAGACATATCATCTACATAAGGCATTCTATTTTTCTTTGTTCAGAAGTCTTAATAATGAACTATAAATAAGGGAGGATATGGCAGCATCTGACTACAGCCTGTATTATGGCACCGTGCCAATACCTTACATGAACCTCCGTTAGTACAACTGACCCTATTGAGGCTCGGTCTAGGGTAATCTGGTAGGAGATCCACCAATACTCTCAGTATAAAATAAAGTTACAATTAACTACTGAAGTATCTAGTGTCGTTTAATTAAAAAGTTGATTAATTTTCAAGTCCTTCTGCTTCCCCCAGAGGTAATCAGACTGTGAAATGGTCGCAGGTAACCTACCCATCCGTGCATGGTGCAGGCGTACACTTGTTAATAACAGCTTTCCATGATAGTCAATTGATAATGGGTTATTTGGAGAACAAGGCTGCAGAGCAAGGGACAAATATGTTAGTGCGGCCTTCATTATTTGAACACTGCAGTTAGGACGAAAAGTATTTGATGAACGTAGCAATGGCAAAGTGGCATAACCTAACCTAACTCAGCTCATCAGCCGTTTCGCATGTCTTAATCGCAGGGATTCTAAGCGTTCTAAGTAACAAATCGGGAATAAGTAACTGTACACCATAAAATATTCTTCGTATTATTTCACCAGATTATTAAAGTTTACGGTTGTTTGCGTGTATGGAGGCGCCGTTGAAAGTCTATGCACTATTTGCCTCGGTATCATGTACACATATTCTCGCATCCTTGGTAGGAAACAAACTACTTATTTACGTTCAGGTTTCAAACTCGCAGAGTTCAAATCCATCCCCCCTCCCCCTAAATATTCTTACTCTTCCCAAGTGGCTAACTGTTTAAATCCCACCACTCCCTAATAGAATCAACAGTCAAAATTTGAATACTTTGCTTCTATTGGCTCACTTACGTAACGCTGTTCCCGTATCGCACTACCATAATCTCCCCGTGTCTTACTGGTCTTCTCTCTCTCTATCTCTCTCTCTCTCTGTCAGCCCCTCACTCTCCCTAACCCTCTATCCCTGTAAGCTGCTACACAAATCCGTTACACTCGCCATTCCACCCAAACTAAATTACTAATTAAAACAAATCCATCCAATCTATCAAATATAAAACTTTAACAGCTCATGAAACTCTAACGGTTATAGTGGACTACCAGAACCAGACGTTTTCGACTAGTCGCAGATTTTATTATCCTTCTTATTCCGTAACTTTACAACTCTGTACCAACTTATAGGTTTATCTACCATCAGTTAAGATACTGTAGGACTGTAAATAGAAAATACAGAGAAGGCAAGGAAATGTTCAGTACACATGGCCGCCAGGACCTCTGATTAGCAAAGAACACTGACCGCTGTAGAGGAGTTACGACCCTAGAAGGTAATACACAGGGCTGTAGCTGTCATACAAAGAGTTTGTGTCATCTTAGTTAGGTATATATTGGTGTAATATGATTTGTCATAATAAATAAACATTAATACGTATGGTGCTATATTCAGTTCAGTTCTTTTATTAGCATGCTGACACAACGCTAAGACAGCACAGAGCGTAAAACTCACATGAAAAAATGAACAAAAGAAACCACTTACAAGAGAGAATAAGAACAAATCAGATGTGATAACCAACAACGTGAGTTCCTTGTAAAAGGAAATATCGTCGTGGAATTGTTACAAGTTTTGTTGTAATAAGAGTGTTGTACGTGACTTCAGCAGCAGTGGTTGTACTTGAATACAGTTCTTCGTTCTTATGTTTACTGGAACGTGCATCATCTTGATAGTTGAATAAACATAGACCAACTTGATGTCACTTGCTTTAATATTTCATTATTTAATGCTCAACATGTTTCGGATGTATTAACATTCGAAACATGTTGAGCATTAAATAATGAAATAATAATGCAAGTGACATCTAGTTGGTCTATCTTTATTAAACAGTTCTTCGTTGTTACGGTGCTGGCACAACACCCATAAGGCAGTCAGGAGACAGCACAGAATATGTAAAACTATATCCAATAACAAACTGCGAAGGAAAACACATACAAAAAGACACTGAGAAAAATCATAATTAGTGTAATTGTCAAAGTAGAGAGATAAAGGGAAACAATTTGTTCCTGAATGCATTGCTAGTGCGGATCAATTTAACTCAATCTAATTTACATAAATACACAAAGAAATGTTACACGCCAATAAAAAACAGAGAAAACAGAAATGGATTGAAATAAAGGCGAGTAACGAGTGAACACTGTAACTCAGTTGCATACTTTACAACTAATGTGCTGACAGAACAGTCAAAACGCCCATTACAAGGAAAGCACAGAAAAACTAGAGAAAAATACTTGAAATAAACAGCCACAAACATAAAACATACAAAAACAGTAATACATAATGAAAAATGATATGTAATGAACGTATAACAAGTAACTGAGGAGCGTATGTGCAACAATTGTTACAGTGGATAAAGCAATGACTATTACAAATTCTGAGTGTGTATTTGCAGACTTAGGTATCGGGTATGCAATGCGCATGCCCCTTATTGTCATCTGTGGTCTGCCACGCTCTACAATATTTTTCCACGTTTTCTCTGAAATGTGTGGGCCGGGTAGCTCAGTCGCTATAGTGACTGACTACGGGCTGGACGGTCCGGGATCGAATCCCGGTTGGGACGAGATCTTTCGCCCGTCCGGACCGGCTCTTGGGCCCACCCAGCCTCCTGTAAAATGGGTACCGGTTCTTTCCCGGGGGTAAACTGCGGCTGGGGTGTGCTGCTGACCACTCACCCCATTCTAGTGCCGCCGTCATAGAAGAGTAGAGCTATACCTCTACCCACCCTCTGGGCCACACCGGGCATGTAACGGGAAAATTTTACTTTCTCTTAAATGTACGATTTTCGCAAAAAAAAATTACTAACCATAAAGGGTTTTTCCTGGTCTTCTCTACACTTTTCATTGAAATATTTCTCATTCTAAAAGGAAATGAGCGAGACATGATGCATATCGTTATTTATGTCAAGTACCATCATCCTTGTACGAATTTAAAATTAACTTCTATTTTCGGTGATGTAATTTTAAAAAATACTGGAATACCAAATTTCAGGAAAATCCGTCTATTAGGAGCGGAGTTGTTACACGCGGATGGACACACACACATGACGAATCTAATAAGTCACTTTTCGCAATTTTGCGAACGCGCCTAGACAAGAACACCAACATTTTTTTAATTTTTAATTAGCATAATTAATTTAGAAATCGTTAAGCAAAACAGACCTTTCATTCAATTCATCAGTTACCCTACTGATGGCATTAGCCACTGAAGCTCCTCTAGCGGAAGGATAGTTGCGACGTTTGAAGGTCAACTTTAAACAAACCAAAACTCTGAGATTTCGATTTGGCACACGAAGGCCGACAGTGACAATAACTTTAACCTTCTGGCGCCGGAATTATTTTTTTTAATTTTAGCACACCCTGTATATAAAATGTGAATAATACAGGAAGCAAATACATTAGAATTATGAAACAAACTGCATTTTGAAGAGAAAGAAACGGAGAGTATATACCGTGTTTAAAATATTCAGTACCTACATTTGTTGAATAAATATATAAAATGCAACTTTAGAGGTTAGCGGTGCTGTACGACCACTATAATTGACATTAGGCGTCAAAAGGTTAATAATAACACAGTGTTGCGCTAAAGTATTACACGTTATGTAATTTTTCTCTACTCTTCCTACTTTTTGTACCTTACTTCCGTAAATTCTACTTGCACCTCATTTTCAAATCTTAAATATCTCTTCAATGGTTAACGCCTGCAACATTTTAAAGAACTTTGGAGTTAATTGACAGTAGTTCACGTATTTCTTGACCAGCTACATGTCAGAGACGAAAACGTTTATGACCACGAAATTAGCTACATAAAGTGATGAGGGAAAGAGCTGAGACCAAACATCTGCAGACTTCAAGATAGACTCACAGTTGATGTATTGCTGAGAAAGTTCAACTTTGTTTTTTGTGTCCGTCGAAGCAAAACCTCGCGGGATGCTGTAATTGCTGTGTAGATATTCAGAGTCACTACGAATCTAGCTAATGTATTTCCCCTCACTACGCCTCATCACTCAGATGTAGATAGATTCTCGGAACAGACATCGCGTGGGCAGTCAGTCTAACTCGCCGACTAAAAGGCAGAATCCAATCGAATTTTTCACATCTAAGGGAACAAGATAAACACTTTCAATGGCAGTTGTTTCTGTGTCTGAGCCGACAGCATTCAGAACGGAGTTAAAATAAAGACATAAACATGAAAGTTAAGCCACTGTTTCACAAGATTGTTCAGCTGGTCTGCATTGTTTGATACAGCGGTGAGATGCATTCAAGGCTTTCGGATGGTACAGATGTAAATTCTTCCTTAATCACTGTACTTCATTGTACGGAAACTGTTGGAGGTATTACTTCACAGGTATTTGACAGTCAGAGGACCGTGCATCGTGATATATTCTTACAATAAAACCAACGAAATACACTAATTTTTAAATTTATTTTTGGAATAAAATTCTATATATTTCGGATATTATCTTTCTCCATCATCAGGAGTTTTTCACTGTACACACAGCAATGGTGTATGTCATACAGGTTTGCTGTGTGAACAGTGCTAAACTCCTGATGATGGAGAGAGATACTGTCCGAAACGGGTAGAGTTTTATTCCAAAAATAAATTTGAAAAATTAGTGCATTTCTTTGGTTTTATTATAAGAATACGCCACAGGTAGTTTATTAAGTTATTTAAAGCCAGTGTTTCAACTGAAAGTTATAGTACAGTGTAGGGAAGAAGTAAATGTGACCACGATTATTGGACAGATACATATTGGTGGAGACGGCAGTGGAATTCTCCAAAAAATTCCCGAAATTATTCTGAAGGTTCTGATAGAGAGTACAAAATATTTCTTTATTGATAGCCAGAAATATGACAACAGTTTAAGAGTGGGTAACGTGGGAGTTTCATCGCTACAAGAACCTGCGTGGTTGCCCGAAAGACCGATAAAATTATGGGAGAATGCACAGCTGCAACATATGTCACGAGTGCCATTCGAATTATTTAGTCACATATACACTACACTTATGCACCCACTGACCAAGAGATCACACGTTTAAACTTCCCCCTTTCTCTAAGAGTAACGCAAGTTTTCACGTAAGTATTGCGTTTATTTCTAATGAAATTTCGACTATATTTTCCTCTCCCTTCATCCTTCACGCTTTCAGTATTTTCCACTTTAGAACTATAATGTCTCATACAACACACACTATTTATCCCCCCCGCCTCCCTTATAACGACTTGTTACAATTTCACACCAACACTACGCGGTCTTTCTATAAAAATAATCTTTACAGATAAAATATTAGAGACGAAAAACATATAAAAATATTTACTGGAAACTTTCAAAAGAAGGAGCATTTTGGGAGTCCTGTGTGCAAGCGAGATTGTATAAAAACGGATCCTGGTAAACAGGTGTGAAGGCACGGACCAGAACTATCTAGGTTTAGGACATGTACCAGAGCAAGTTCTTGTGTCACAGTAACTTATCATCCACCACCATGCCGACAGCTTCTTAAAAGAGTACGAATTTTGTAACTTTTGAAGAAGGACGCTGCTCCTGTTATTACTTTCAAGGAAAAACATTAATTTGTTTGTCTTTCCCACAACCTTTTATTGAGAGTTGGCGAGTGGCACTTGATTTTGACCGTGACGTCCCTTTCAAACATTTACTTATGATCCAAATTTATTTGACGCTCTGCGGTTATAAAACATCTTTAGACGCTCCAATAGTTTGTCAATGCATCAATCAACTCTTTGTAACTCATGTCATCAGACTCTGCAAAGAACTTTACTATGGTCGCCTTCAAAAGCGCCGAACCTCAGGCGAAGCTGAAGCTTGAGTTCAAACAAGTCTTTCTTGCGTGCTCTTTGTCCTACCTTTGCGCATAACGGCAGAATGTGACCAAACACAGAAAAGGTACAAACTGTCATGGAGGCAGTGCGTTGTTGTCCTGTCTATAACGCCGTATAGCTCAGCGTCGAAGGCCGGCCTGAATTTTTTATCATAAATTCAGCACGTGATGCCCGGAACACGTGCGTATTTGGTAACGTGCAATGTACTACACAAGACTCCGTCTTCGCATTTCTGTCACACCATTGTGGATGGTCGAAAACATCTGTAAAAATATACGTTTTGGTTGACACGAGTTGCGTGACTCAGACAGACCACAGAGGATAATTCATGTGGGGGGGGGGCGGGGGAAAGTACCGAAATTCTAGTAAGGGAATTGTAAACTTTCCACTTACTGCTAATGTAATGGGAAACCTTTGAAGCATTACATCATTATGCTTTTGCAGTAGAGTAAACACGGTATACAGTGATATTTTCTGCACGACTTGACAATCAAATAGTCAGGGAAAAGAACTGGCGTATTCAGTAAGAGTAAACGGCTCGGAACCTCATCTCTAGCCATATATTTTATTTGGACCACAAATGTGACAGTCTCCTATTCTTGAACGGTATAATGTTTCTCGTAAGTTAGTGGCACTAAAAGACAAATTCGACAGCTCATAACGAGTAACTTGGATCAGATTACGTAGCTTTCCTAAAAAATGGAGATCTTATCCATAAGATTGTTGCTCAAGGAGTTACAGCGTGTACACGTGTGTGACAGCGCGTACGGGTGCCTCTGTGCGCACAGGTTTGGAAGTTTCACACAGCTACGTTATAACTTAACGTTAAAAAGAAATTTGTAATCGGTATTGACAAATGCTGATCAGTATTTTGAATTTGATGTTTGTGTGACCGTGCGTCTCTGGTACAATAGCATAAACAACCAACTAGATGCAACAATAACAATTTATTAGTAATTTCAATCAGCTCAACATGTTTCGGGCGATAATTTCGCCCGTCCTCAAGAGCACTAGACTGTGTTTACAGCTTGTGGTATAATACACTGAAGAAGTTGCCTGCAGTCGCACAATTTCCCTCATCCCGAACGCATAGCCTGCTGCTCTGCCCCTAACAGCCGACCAACAGCAACCAAGGCATTACACACCATATGCGGTAATAACACAAGTACAGTCTGGAGCTTCTGATGATGAGCATATAGGTGCCCGAAACATGTTGAGCAGATTATAAGTGCAATAAAAGCAGTCAGTAGCAT
>Ga0131853_10024327_pt1 | contig 10931 bp, 10 predicted proteins | sample TergutLab28metaG_FD_92764 | JGI IMG/M metagenome (GOLD analysis project Ga0131853, IMG submission 92764) | Labiotermes labralis P1 segment gut microbial communities from Petit-Saut dam, French Guiana - Lab288 P1 (version 2) (version 2) | ecosystem: Host-associated > Arthropoda: Insects >...
AATACGACAGAGAGTGGCCTGTTATGCTGAATACGGTTTAGTGTGGGGGGGGGGGGGGAGAAACTCACCTAAAGGCCTCCGTGTTGGGTGGGGGTGGGATGAAGGCTGTGGTCCACCATTTAATTATACCTTTGCATTTGCCTTACAACTGAGGAAAATTATGGAAATTCTCAGTATGCAGTGGTGAAAACTGCAAGCAGAGAGTCATGATACAACTTTGGCCACTGCGTTATGGGCAGATCTGCTGGCTGCAAATTGGCAGTTGCTACTGGCTAAGGCCTCAGGTGATGTTGAGCTGCTGGACAGGGAAAGCACTTCCAAAAGTTGGACTCACCAATTTCTTTCCTCATCAGCCCATAAAACACACGCCACACCTCCTGTAGGTTAAGGCCACTATCCAAGTAAATGGCACCAGCAAGAGACTCAAACAGGTCGCCCAGTGCTTTCGGCACCTCCACCGCCTCTGCTATGCGAACCTCACCCTCCTCCAACAAGATCAGCACCTGGAGAAGCAGTTGGCATAACTGGTAACTACAGTATTACACTGGCCTCTCCATGCAGGTGAAGTAACCGATGGCTGGCATCTCAAAATAACATCAACATTTTAGTACCTTCTAAGCACCAGTGCCACTTACCCACCGCATACTTCACGCATAAAAAATATTCACAATTAGTACAATATAAAAATACTGAACTTCAAATTTAGCATTAAATACACTACATACAGTTGATAAAGTTTACACACAGTATGTTGTCAACAGAGTACAAGGCGTGTGTATGTGGGCTGATCATTTAATTCCAGGATCAATTTTTTTTGTGAGTGAATGAGTAGACTTAACAGCTAGTTGGTCTTGTCTCCTTCGAAGTAGTGTCCTTGTACTTGTATGCACTTATTCCAGCGCTCCTGCCACTGATGAAAGCACCTCTGGTTGTCACTTTTTGTAATAGCCCTCAGTTGTCTCATCGCATTGGCTTGAATCTCTAATCAAATCGGTGAGCTTCCATTGTTTTCTTCAGTTGTGGGAACAAGAAGAAGTCGCATGGAGCGAGGTCAGCGGAGTAGGTAGGGTGTGGGAGCGATGGAATGTTGTGTTTCGCCAGAAATTCATTTGTGGTGACATCCCTGTGGGCAGAGGCATTGTCATGGTGCAAGATCCAATTGCCAGAGTGCCACTTCTCAGGGCGATGTCTGCGCACAACATCGCGGAGGCACTGCAGGACTGTTCTGTAGAATTCCTTATTTACCGTCTGTCCTCTAGGAACGTACTCATGATGAACCAGCCTGTCAATGTCGAAGAGCGCAATCAACATGGTCTTGACATTGGAGTTCACCTGCTGCGCTTTCTTCGGTCGAGGAGATGATGCCGTATTCCACTGGGATGACATCTGCTTTGTTTCCGGGTCATACCCATAAACCCAGCATTCGTCACCAGTTATTAACGAGGACATGAAGTTGGGATCATTTTGGGCTCGCTCATGGAGGTCAGTGTAAACCAATATGCAATCGTCCTTCTGCTCCGCCATAAGGAGACGGGGCACAAATTTTACTGTCACACGTCTCATTTGCAAATCTTCAGTTAGAATTTTCTGCCATGTACCAAATGCTATTCTAACTTTCTCTGCAACCTCTCTGATAGTCAGAAGTCGTTCAGCATGAATGTTTTCTCGCACACGTGGCACGGTCTCCTCGGTGTGGGAGGTGGACGGCCTGCCTGGGGGGGTCATCTTCAAAGGATGGGCATCCACTTTTGAAACAGGAATACCTCTCAATTTCTTCGACTGACTTAGGCAGGACTCTCCGAAAGCTGCTTGCAGCTTTTTGTACGTTTCAGCACCAGTTTTCTCCAGACAGAAACAGAAATCGACGCACACACACTGCTGCACTTTCCCCTCCATCGTGAGATGTGATGCACACTGCAGGTAGATGTTCACTGAAAGGCTTCCACAGAGTGAATGCAGGGAGATACCGACCTCTGGTTTTGCACATACACTTGCCCAGAGTTGACACGTGTCCCACTCTGCTGCCACTTCACTACGTATTACAGTTTCCAAGGAGAAAAATCAGTCCCGGAATTAAATGATCAGCCCACGTACTTACGCATATTCTTAAAGCAACTTGAAACTGAGCTTTTCTGTCACAGAACGTGTCCATGTGGTGAACTGTTGAATATTTTTTGTCAGCACTGTATGTACCTTTCTTAAGACATGACGGACTGGCAATTGGTCACTGAGTATGGTACATATTTCATGTATTAATGCTGAGTACAGTTGAGTTTGTTGAGTTGTTCTTGATTACTTACAACAAAGTTACTTCAATGTGGGTTTCTAGAGTTTGTATACTGTTTTCTTTTGTGAAGTAAATATCTTGCTGCTGTTAGATGAACCCCCAGTGTGTATCTTGTTACTGTTAGATGAACTAACTCCAGTAAATTAACCCATATTTAATTAAAGAGTGAAAACGTGTAAAATAAAATTTACCTCCTCATTTATAACATGGTTGTGTTCTTCTTGGAAACTGACAAACTTATCAATCAAGGCCATAAGCTTGGGTGAAGAGTATTTTAAAAACTTATGGAAGCCACTGCGGACAGTCAGTGATGCAAAGGTTACATTATTGACAAGTGCTGACCGCAGGTCAGTGAGTTCCCCGGGGTTAAGCACACCACAGGTCTCATATATGTGGCAAGTGATGAGGAAGTCTGCAACACACAATCAAATAACATGCGTGGATCATATAGCATGCAAGGGAGACATGAGAAATGCATATAAAACTACAGGCAAGAAACATGAAGGATAGACTCCGCTTAGACAACGTACTGCAGATGAAGGAAGAAAATGTAAACCACATCTTCACCAAACACGTTATGACAACCTGGCTTAGGAAATACAGACTGGTGTGTCCACCTCAGCAACTGCCAGCTTCTCAGAAAGACAGTCTAGAATACAGCCTGTAGAAATCACTGAGATAAACTTAGCACATTATTTAGTGTGTTCCAGTACAATGAAACATGCTTATTTTATGCTGAGGATTTGAAAATTCTGCCTTGTAATATTGCATCGCTGGCTAAGTGGTTCCCAAAGTTTGAAATGATCACATCTTCAAGGGTCAAGCTCTTTTCTTTGATGAAGTAACCATCACCTTTCCAAACACTGGGAACCACTCACCCCACCACACAGCACCACTGTGAAAACCTCACATCTGATGCTGTTGTGTGTGTTTGGCATAATTAAGTCTCACTTGAGTGTCTGAAGAGCTGTACCTAGCACTGCATCTCCTAGGAACTCGAGCCGCTGGTAGCAGTCTGTTATGCGGTTAGGCGAGTATGAGGCATGTGTGATTGCCTGCAGAAGAAATGAGCGGTCTCGAAACTTGTAACCAAGTCGGCGTTCCAGATCACTGACATCTTGAAGATGCAAATCCACGTCTCCTTTAGCCAAGCAGGCACTGGATGGCTTCATGTCCAGAAGGCTTCCCAAACATGCCAGGTCTGCAGGGAGTATTTTAAGCCAGCCCAGCAATCTCAGAGCACCACGAACACCACTGCCCTGAAAAACAAAAAATTATTGTATTTGAATTACCAAACACTTTGTTGTGATGCAAAACCTTTATGAAGCCCAGTGGTTATTATATGTACCACCAGGTTTAACATAAAAAAATTCTACATTCTGTTCATGGAGTGTATTAACATGTTTTGTATGAATCTCTGGATAGACACTGATTAGTTCCCTATACAGAATTAATTTGTTGGTTTTAAGAGCCAGGCTGAGTGTGCTTACTGCACAGTAGGAACTGGACCTTTAAATATAATACAGATTCATCTTGTTAAGTAACCTTGTAGGTATGAATGTTAGATACATCTAATGCAGGAAGCACTGCTCAGCCACTGAATGCACTGCACAACAAGCACCATGTGCAGGAAGAATTAGTGTTTGCTGCAAGCAGGAAATCCAAACAAATGCACTACGTATTGCATCAGAAGGCCCTGTATTAGTCAAGAATAATACCATTACTCATGACAACCGAAGTTTCGAGAGTATTTACATCCAGAATTGCCCTTTGGCAACAGTAAAAACAGTCACAGAAAATACCGCATACTGTTATACAAACAGTAAAATGCAGAAACTTGAGATCAGGTGACAGAAAGTTGTTACAGCAACTTTCTCACATGTGTGATGTCTTTTAAACTGCTGAGACTGGCAAATATGATGTTACGAGACATTTGTGGCAAATTTACTAAGTACCACAATTCTTAAATTTTTAACAAAATATGTACTGAAAATACTTTATCTGTGTTACTTTCAGACTCCTGTTTGAGATTATTTTATCCTGGCAGAATGGCACATATGTCGCAACTACAGGGACCCACTGTATTTCTCACTGGTTTGTATTCACATATCATAATGATAATCATAATCATAGTTATCATCATCATCGTGTGTGTGAACAGTCCGAGAAACTGTTCCTTTAAAACTCTGGATGTTCTTTGTTTTTCCATCTTCGTTTAGGTCGTCATATGTCCTGTCATCCCTTGGGCTGGTATTAGAGAGTTCATCTTGGTGGTTAAATTGTGTCCATTTATTTCAAGTAATCTCACCAATTTTTTCAGAAGTGTTTTCAAATTTTCTATAACGTTATCTACTGTCTGTCTGTTGTTGTCCCCACAGTAGCATTAAAATTACATTTTTTGCGCATCTATCTTATTTATGGTCCAGTTTCCATTACCATACAATAAAGCTGCTTTTGAAGGGCTGTTATGCAGTCTTAATTTTGACTTAGTTGTCACACAGTTTGATTATCCCATTACTTTTTATTGTGCCCTGGTAGGTAATTTTATATCAACATCCTTTTCTTCAGCAGATATTAAATTTCCAAATGAATTAAAATTGGAAACTTGTTTCACAACTATTCTGTCAGTTTATAACTAAACCCTTTGTATGTTTTCACCACATAATCCAACTGCTTTAGCTTTGAGGGGGGGAAATATTTCATATTATATTTTTTGCATACTTTTATAAGCCACTTTTGGTAATTCAGTCTTGGATTTTGCTATCAAAACTTGGTCATCAACACACAGTAGTGTTTAATTTGTTATAAAAAAATGAAGCTCAATTTGACTATGAGTGGACTCTCCATTACTTATGACTATATCAATTTATATATTAAACAGACATGGTGATAACCCAAAAACCAATACTACTTACTCCCTTGCTGATAATAACTGCCTCTCAGAATTGTTCATAATTACATTTTATATGTATGTTTAAGTGCTGATACAGGCTGCAGTTGTCATGGTAACTGTACCTACATCTCAGCAGTTGCCCTGCTAACAATGCTATGTATCAGCAGTTGTCCTGGTAAATGTGCCTACGTCTCAACATCGTGGTAAATGTGCCTAGGACTCAGCAGTTGTCCTGGTAACTGTGGCTACATCTCAGTGGTTGTCCTGGTAACTGTGCCTATGATTCAATGGTTGTCCTGGTAACTGTGCCCACATTTAAGTGGTTGTCCTTGTAACTGTGCCCATTCCTCAGCGGTTGTCATGGTAACTGTGCCCACATGTCAGCATTTGTCATGGTAACTGTGGTCACATCTCAGCGGTTGTCATGGTAACTGTGCCCATGTGTCAGTGTTGTCATGGTAACTGTGCTCACGTCTCAGCGGTTGTCCTGGTAACTGTGCCCACATCTCAGTGGTTGTCCTGGTAACTGTGCCCACATATCAACTGCTGTCATGGTAACTGCCCACGTGTCAGCCGTTGTCCTGGTAACTGTACCCATGTCTCGGCTGTTGCCCTGGTAACTGTGCCCATGTCTTGGCTGTTGTCCTGGTAACTGTGCCCACATCTCGGCTGTTGCCTAGTAACTGTGCCCACGTATCGGCTGTTGTCATGGTAACTGTGCCCATGTCTCAGCAGTTGTCCTGGTAACTGTACCCAAGTCTCACCAGTTATCATGGTAACTGTGCCTACATCTCAGCTGTTGTCCTGGTAACTGCCCACATCTCAGCAATTGTCATGGTAACTGTGCCCACTTCTCAGCTGTTGTCTTGGCAACTGTGCACACATTTCAGCTGTTGTCCTGGTAACTGTGCCTAGGACTCAGCAGTTGTCCTGGTAACTGTGCCTATGTCTCAGCGGTTGTCCTGGTAACTGTGCCTAGGACTCAGCGGTTGTTCTTGTAACTGTGCCTACATCTCAGCGGTTGTCCTGGTAACTGTGCCTATGTCTCAGCGGTTGTCATGGTAACTGTGCCTACGTGTCAGCAGTTGTCATGGTAACTGTGCCCACGCGTCATCAGTTGTTATGGTAACTGTATCCACATCTCAGCAGTTGTCATGGTAATTGTGCCATGTCAGCGGTTGTCATGGTAACTGTGCCCACGTCTCAGTGGATGTCCTGGTAAATGTGCCCACATCTCAGCGTCTGTCCTGGTAAATGTGCCCATGTCTCAGCAGTTGTCCTGGTAATTGTGCCCACGTCTCAGCTGTTGTCATGGTAACTATGCCCACATCTCAGCAGTGGTTCTGGTAAAAGTGCCCATGTCTCAGCTTTTGTCATGGTAACTGTGCCCACATCTCAGCAGTTGTCCTGATAACTGTGCCCATGTCTCAGCAGTTGTCATGGTAACTGTGCCCAAATCTCAGCTGTTGTCCTGGTAACCGTTCACACGTGCCAGCTGTTGTCCTGGTAAATGTACCTAGGACTCAGCAGTTGTCCTGGTAACTGTACTTACATCTCAGGGGTTGTCCTGGTAACTGTGCCTAAGACTCAGTGGTTGTCCTGGTAAATGTGTACATGTCTCAGCGGTTGTCTTGGTAACTGTGGCTAGGACTCAGCGGTTGTCCTGGTAACTGTGCCTATGCCTCAGTGGTTGTCATGGTAACTGTGCCTAAGTGTCAGCAGTTGTCATGGTAACTGTGCCCATGTGTCAGCATATGTCATGGTAACTGTGGCCACGTCTCAGCGGTTGTCATGGTAACTGTGCCCACGTGTCAGCGGTTGTCATGGTAACTGTGCCCACGTCTCAGCAGTTGTCATGGTAACTGTGCCCACATCTCAGTGGTTGTCCTGGTAACTGTGTGCACGTCTCAGGAGTTGTCCTGGTAACTGTGCCCACATCTTAGCTGTTGTCATGGTAACTGTGCCCACGTCTCGGCTGTTGTCCTGGTAAATGTGCCCTTGTCTTGGCTGTTGTCCTGGTAACTGTGCCCACGTCTCAGCTGATGTCATGGTAACTGTGCCCACATTTCAGCAGTTGTCCTGGTAACTGTGTCCATGTCTCAGGTGTTGTCATGGTAACTGTGTCCACATCTCAGCAGCTGTCATGGTAACTGTGCCCACGTCTCAGCTGTTGTCCTGGTAACTGTGCCCATGTCTCAGCTGTTGTCTGGTAACTGTTCGCACGTCTCAGCTGTCTTCTTTTAACTGTGCCCACGTCTCAGCAGTTGTCCTGATAACTGTGCCCACATCTCAGCTGTTGTCCTGGTACCTGTGCCCATGTCTCAGCAGCTGTCATGGTAACTGAGCGCACGTCTCAGCAGTTGTCCTGGTAACTGTGTCCACGTCTTAGCACCTGTCACAGTAACTGTGCCCACATCTCAACAATTGTCCTGGTAACTGTGCCCACTTCCCAGGAGCTGTCATGGTAACTGTGCCCACATCTCAGCAGCTGTCATGGTAACTGTGCCCACATCTCAGCTGATGTCATGGTAACCGTGCCCACATCTCAGCAGCTTTCATGGTAACTGTGCCCACATCTCAGCCGTTGTCATGGTAACTGTGCACACGTCTCAGCAGCTGTCATGGTAACTGTGCCCACATCTCAGCTGATGTCATGGTAACTGTGCCCAGATCTCAGCAGCTGTCATGATAACTGTGCCCACATCTCAGCTGATGTCATGGTAATTGTGCCCACATCTCAGCAGCTGTCATGGTAACTGTGCCCACATCTCAGCAGCTGTCATGGTAACTGTGCACACGTCTCAGCAGCTGTCATGGTAACTGTACCCACGACTCAGCTGTTGTCATGGCAACTGTGCCTAAATCTCAGTTGTTTATTCCCAGCTTGTCCCAACCCAAGGAAAAAAAAAGAGGAGTGTTGGACTTGGGACAAACATTCCCACACTGCAAAAAAAAGGAAATGTTGGGAACATTCAACAGGAGCCTCCAGTGAGGTCAGAAAAAGGGCAACAAATTAGGCAAAATACAACACGCATGTTACCTGGAACATGGAATGTCAGAACATTATTTAGAACTGGCTCACTAATAATGTTTACCCAGCAGTCACTTCACCACAAACTAGATATTACAGCTACACAAACAACTAGATGGCACAACAAACACGTGTGCACAAAAATGCAAAATTTCTTTTTGTTGTGGGAAAGAAGGGTGAAAACATGAGTATATAGGAGCATTTTCTGTTAAAAAGAATGATGAAATAATGTTCTTGATTTTAAGGTTACAAATGATGGGATATGTACAGTACAGACAGAAACAAAATCTGGTTAATACATCTGTAATGAATGTGTATGCTCCAACAGAACAGTCAGATGATGTTAGTAAGGATTGTTTTTACCAAATTGTGGAAAGAGTTGTGGACTCCAAATCAAATTATGATATCAAAATGGTGATCAGAGATTTAAATGCAGGACTAGGACAAGGAGATACATACAACGCAGTTGCTGAAAAACATAGCCTACATCTGGAAATTAACAATAATGGACAGAGAAGAAATCAGAATATACAAGACTCTAATCCAATGAATATTAAGCTATGGCTGTGAAGCATCGACAATGACTCAGTCACCAGAAGAAAGGTTAGCAATACTTGAAAGGAAAATACTATGAAGAATATCTGGACTGGTCTAAGGAAATGACTTATGATGGAGACTAAAACATAATGAAAGAGCACTGTGAACTGTTAGACGGACCTGATTTAGAAAAATATAACCAGTTCCAAAGATTACAATGGGCCTGTCATATAGTCCTAATGGGTAACATTGCTAATTTGTGAAGAACACAGCAGTAGGGACTCCTTGCTGCTCCTGAATGTATGAGGATGGAGGAGACCAGCAGGGCATAGAGATATCTGATGGCAAACTATTGAAGACCAGGTACCTCTGCAGGCTGTTATGCTACTGAAGAAGATGACACAGAAAAGGAACTGTCCTGGTATGTTACCTTCTCTGAAAACCTGCCATGTATTTTCTTGTTTTACATTTCCACATGCTTTTCCATAGTTGATAAACAAAAGAAACGTGGGTAAGTTAAGCTTCCTTCTTTTCTCCAGAATGTGCTGCAGAGTGCATATGGCACCCATGGTACTCCTTCCTCTTCATAAACTGCCATGTTCCTCCTCCATCACAACAGCAGTTAGGCTTATGTTTTAATATGGCAGCATATAACTTGGATGCAGTCAGTAGTAGTGTCAGTCATCTGTTTTGGCCTCTTCTTATGGATGTTGATTACAATTTACTTACTTACTTACTCCATGGTACAGAGTCCTTCTTGAGAAGCTAACCGGTTTGCAGCTAGTCAAGAAATTCCCCGCATTTCACGGAACCCAAAGGTTCATTAGCGCACTCACAAGCGTCTGCCACAATTACAATTACAATTCCCATCTCTCAGTCTTTAGATATTTGGTGCTTGGACCACATGTTACTTGCTGAATGTAACAATCTGTGGTTAAGTGAACTACTTTAATATCTGAAAAGTTCTATATTTAACCCTTAGCCTACTAATGTCGTACATATATGGAGCTCCTAGGAAAGCCAGAAATTTTAACGTTGTATATATATATATATATATGGACCTACGTTTGGCAATGCTGAAAGCCGTCTCTTTCTATTTGCTGCACAATGTTTCAACACTGAATCGATGCTGAATGGTTTCCTGTTTCATAGTTGTGTGTAAACACTTTGCCAGCTAGCAAGGTTACCCTAATTAGCCATGAATGCATACGGGTCATAAGTCTTGAATGTGTATTGTGCTGTTAGTTCAGTCTTGCATTTAGTGGAATGGAATGTTGGGTCATAAAACTATGTTATTTTAGTAACAGGCAGTTGGGTAGCAGCTGGGTAACGGTAGTTAGGTAGGAGGAAAGACCATTTTCCCCATCTGTTTTGCAGAAGTTGTGACTTATATGTCAGTTGAGAGTTTGCTGTTTCACCCAGCAGTGGCACTCAAGCTATCTCAATGGAACGTGAGATTTCTCATGTGAAACAGGGTCGTCTGCTGTCTCAGAATCAAATACAAGAAATCGTAACGGATTCAGACAGCGAAGAGGAGAAATATTACGCTTCTGAGGACACGGAGGAAGACGAGCCACGCCCATCTTCGCGAAGGTCTTCAATATCAGAGCCTCCAAGCTCAGATTCTTTTGCCAGCAGCTCTGAAGATAGGATGATGTTGGTAATGTGGTAGGTTAACAGCCACAACCCTGCCTGTGGACACTGCCCCCTCAACCTCGAAGGCGTGTAGTTCACACCTTTAATGGGGCTCCCAATGGGAAAAGCAGGGAAGCTGCACACGTAATGAGCGAGTCCACTCCAATTAGCGTTCTGCTGCTGTTCTTCACGGAAATTATTACTTTGCTGGTTGTGGAGATGAATCGCTACTATCACCAGTTCTTAGAAAATTCTGACGAGGGACCTTCTCTCGAACGTGAGGTGACAGAAGTGGAAATGTTTGCGTTTTTGGCCCTGATATTACAGATGGGACATACGAGGTGTGGCAATAAAGAAACCGGATTGCTTTTATTACTCATTTCCGGCCACGTCGATGATGAAGAGGAGGGTAGGGCATTGACCCATGGACTTCCCTCTACCGTCACACAAAGGTTCATTCACGCGCATCGGTTAGTCTGGCTGTGACCATTGTTAGAAGCGGATCGTGTGTCTGAGCTCCGTCGGAATAATGCTGAGTGCTAATGTAG
>Ga0131853_10024328_pt1 | contig 10930 bp, 7 predicted proteins | sample TergutLab28metaG_FD_92764 | JGI IMG/M metagenome (GOLD analysis project Ga0131853, IMG submission 92764) | Labiotermes labralis P1 segment gut microbial communities from Petit-Saut dam, French Guiana - Lab288 P1 (version 2) (version 2) | ecosystem: Host-associated > Arthropoda: Insects >...
GAGGTGGGGGCGGCAGGGGCCCTATCTTTAAAACAACCCATATGCCAATTTTTTTTTTTTTCGGGGGAACCCCCCCCCCCCCCCCCCGGCATACCTACTGAGTAATACCCATTCAAAAGATGTCAGGTTCCCGTAGGTCACTCTGTACTTGTTTTTGCCAAAGCGAAAAACATTTCGGACACACGTTGTGAGACGAACGATACATTTTATGTTCACTGCAGTGTTTCCATAAGTTGTATGGTACTTGAAATGATAGAGGAAAATAACTGTTACGATGTACAGTCTTTCTTCAGGAGAACAACTGAAATTATTTTGATTAAATGTGTTACGGACTTACTTTTTTTTTTTTGCCTGACACATCTCAAATTTGACAAATACTGCAGTAGACGAGGTCTAAATACTTATTTAAAACCCTGTAGACAAGATCCGCGCTGTTTTGGGATTTACGCTTCGTAGAATGGTTGTTTCTTGCCGACGTTTCGGGACAGTCGACCGGTCCCATCTTCAGGGGTCGTCGGTCAAGACCCTAGCAGACGGGACCGATAGGTCGTCCCGAAACGCCGATAAGAAACTACCGTTATACGCCGCGTAAAATCGCAAGAGAACGCAAATCTCATTTACACCGCGGCGTAAACCTGAAATCACGCAACTCTGGAGACACTGGTAACTTACTCAAATGGTAAATATAGACTTGAACATACTGAAGTCCCAACGAACTCGCAAAACTGCGAGTTTTATCCCTTTAAGCATATGAAAGTCAGCAGATTTGTCTTCCTGCTACAAATACAGTGTCTTTCAATAGCTTTGTGAGAGTAGAAATGACAGCGATTGCACCGTGCGCCTCGGTTGTGTGGCAACGGTTCCAGCGTCACGGTGTTGCAGATTGTCGTCCAGTACACTCAAGCGCACATTGAAACGGTTCTTTTGAGCACTGCTGTCCTTCCGCGTGTGCCTTAGTACGTGGCTAAGTCAGTTTCACTTTTTAGAGGGCTTTGGTGAGCGAGATTGTTCTGCACCCGCACACCGTCTCCTGTACAGATTCCCGTCCGCATTCGATGCAGCCCGATGAGCTTTAATGGTGATAAATGGTAATAATAATAATAATAATGTAATATCGGTCACGTGTACGCCACGAAGGCTCATGGAAGAGCTGGCGGACGGGCCTACTCTGTACACGAGGTGTCAAGGACAGAAAAGTTGTTTCATTTCGTCCGCCAATAGCTTGGCGCCGTTGCTGTATTAAGTGACTCGCTCGCTCCGAGCCTTGCGATTGAAAATTTCAGTGGCCGAAAAGTAACATGGTACCGGACGCGAAAAAAGATGGTTCTGATATATTCCGGTCGGACGTTTATTGTCGTTTCGCTGCGGTTCGTTTGAATGTGCTTGTGTTCTACATGACGTATCGTATGTCTTTGGGCGTATTTCAGTAATGCCCTGCGGATTTTTTTGGGGGGTGGGGGGTGGCGTCGAATATGTTTTAAGCAAGTTAATAGAACAATGCCTTGCCGACCTGAATCGATATTAATGAAACAGTTCTGAGAGCAAGTTTTTGGTGGTATTTTTCACCTTCGTATCGTTTCGTTTTCGTGCCCCCTTCGTTCCCTTCCGTTCCTTTCGGTGTAGTGTGCGCACGCCCCAGATCGCCAGCTCTCTGGACGTTGTTCAGCCGCGTGGAAGTTCATGACTGTGGTGGTGCGTCATGTATTATTTTACGCTGCATCGACGGTCACCTGTTGCTGACTCGAAATAAGAAACCCGCATGATAAGCGATTTCGTTACCGTTATACTGTAGTCTCAGCTCCGGGCGGAGTGTTCTGTTGCTAACGTTATGGCCGCATTTCATGCATTGTTCAAGCGTCAACGGCGGTTAGATTCTTTATGCAGTGACTTACAGTTTGTGTTAATACGGACTTAGGAAATATTTGACACAACACATCCATTCATAAGATAGAAGTAAAGTTCATCCTAGAACAGTCCGGGGAGTAGAGATATAGCTGTACTGTTTCCTTAACTTCGGCGCTAGATGGGGGTGGGTGGTTGACCGCTTTACCACCTGAAAGAATCCCGGTACCCATTGTATAGGAGGCTGGGTGGGCCCCAGAGTCGGTCTGGACGGGGCGGAAAAATCTCGCCGTCACCGAGATGTGATCCCCGGACCGTCAAGTCCGTAACGGGTCGCAGTACCGCCTACGCTATCCTGGCCCTCCATTGCCATTGACAGTGAAGAATATTTGACCGAGTCGTGACCGGTACGTGACTGTCCCTCTACTTTGAAGCGCGTATTGTGTCCTGACGTAAGATTTAAAAGTGGTCACTTCCAGACGGACTGACAGCCCGCCATGTAATTTGGACTAGGCCGTTAAGTGTAAAGTGTCAGTAGAGAAAGCAGTTGGAGCGTGTCGGTTCAATGGGCTGTAATTTGTCATCTCTATGGTTTGGCGGTGTCAAGCAGCACACAGCGGAGGATCTGCCCCCCCCCCCGTACACATGCATCTGGCTTATTAATAATTTCAACACTTGTGAATGAGCATAGCGCCGTCTGGCCCGCTCCAGTTAGCTAATCGTTCACGGGGTGTGACGGCATTTCGTTGCATGACTCACGGTTTGTTTGGACCCCACCCCCAGCACCCTCACTGGGCGTTTTCTCGCTTGCCCGGTGCAGAGGCGGCATACGCCGTTTGTCTGTTGAAGTGGTTCGTATCATTTTGCTAAGTACATAGTTTAACGTTACGTTTCCAGTACAGTCCAAAGACAAGTCATACGATTGCCGAAGAAGCACGTAGAGTCGTAAAGCCGGATAGTTAGCAGTATCCACAAGTGTGTTCGGCGGAATGCTGAGATGCCATTAGTCTCTAAAACAGTCCAAAGATTCGCCCTTTTAGTGGGACGCAAAGGTGCATAGCTGTGTTCACAATACGCCACCCCTCGACCCAAGCCTGAACAAGATCAGCAAGTCCAAATCATCAAATCCCATTTCTTTAACGGCCGCTTTAATACACTGTCCACACGTAGGTCTTCCGGGCAGCCTCTTTCCTTGAGCGTGTTCTATTAAACTTCCGTATGAATTTTTTGCTCTCCGTTGTATGTGGCGTCCATTTTATCCTCCATAGTTTTATCCTTTTAGTGATACCTGTTGAAGAGTACACATTATGACGTTCAAGCAGTTTTTCCATGTAATGGTCCAAAACCTGCTTGGCAAATTTAATGAAACACTACGACAAGAGAGAAAGCCGTAGTGGCATAAACCCACTTACGTTATGTGAGGAAACCCTTGAAAGTATATTTGTAGTTGTTCGATGTGGATTCACTTGGTTATCCTGCGGATGTCTCTACGGTACCTGTCACAGGTAAAAGGTAAGTTTCTTCCTGCCAGGAAAGCACACGGTGGAGTAGATGTATAGCTGTGCGAGTCTGAACTTCAGCGCTAGGTACGGATGGATGGTCAGCGCCTCTCCCCCGTCGCTTTACCCACCGGGGAAGAGTTGTAGTACCAATTGTACAGGGGATGGGGTGGGTCCCAGAGCCGGTCTAGACGGGTGTAGTGAAGAGAAAGTCTCTCGCTGGCACCGGGGTTTGAATCCCGAACCGTCCAGCCTGCATCGGATCACTATACCGACTACGCTAGCCAGGCCCCCTGATAACCCCACAGAAGGGTCACAAATACGGTGCCGTGATCTTGAACACTGTGCAGCACAGTGCTTTACTGGCAAGTGGATTGGATGTGTGCGATCTGTTGTTTCCCACGTTGAGACTGTTAGACTTTAGTTGCAGGGGATTTGCATGCAGCATACTTAGAAAAAATTGAAGTGTTTCCCTATAGGCCTACTCTAAGTTGTTTCTTGCCACTGTAGCTTGCATTGTTTTCGGAACATTTCAGTAAGGTATAAAGTTGGTTTTGGTGGCTGTGTGTTACGCCCTTGTCATAGGACCAAATATTCTAATCAGCATCCTGTTTAAGTTCAAGTTTAAGTTCAGGTTCACCCTATAACAGGCTATGATGGCCCAGAGGGTAGTAGGGGTATAGCTCTAGTCTTCTATTGACGCTAGGCAGTAGATGGAGGTGGGTGTTCAACGCCACACCCCGGCCGCTTTAACCCCGCAGAATGACCAGGTTTCCATTGTACAGGATACTGGGTGGGCCCCAGGGCTGGTCTGGACGGGTTCGGAAAGTCTGCTCCCCTTCTCGGGATTCGATCCTCGGACCGTCCAGCCCGTAGCGAGTCTATACCGATTAAGCCATCCCAGCCCACGCCACCCAAAGCTGTTTCAATTTTTAATTCCGTTTTACACCCTCACAGAACTTTTTACCTGGAATAAATGAACATTAGGCGTAGTGGGCAATAAAAGTCGCCAAGGGTAGGTATCATCTTTTACCTTCCTTACGCTACGTAAATCTGTAGCAGGTACTTCACTAAGGCTAATTCACACATAGCATGCCGTGCCCATGGCACGCTGTGCCGTGGCCTTCAGAAGTCGCTTTCAGAACGGTATGGTCGGAGCACGGCATGGGCATGGCATGGCAAGTGTGAATCAGACAAGGCCGCACTGTGTAAATCAAATGGGAAATATATTCTAAACCCCTAGCGGCACGGCATGGCAGGGGAACGGCATGCTGTGTGTGAATTACCCTTAAATCCCCCAACAATGCTAGACTTTGTGTGGAATGTCTCGGCATCCTCGTCCTTCCATCTCAAGGACTGGGCACTAATAAGCCTGTGCCGATATACTTGGGGTTTGAGAGGGGTCGTTTTTATTCATTGGTGGGTTTTCCAACGTCTGTCAGTTCTTTGAGATTTCATAAATACATTCTGAAGATATGCTATCGTAATTGTGGTGGTGATATAACAGATGCGATGGGCTGTAGATGTAGCATACGGGACGGATTAGTTGGAAAATCCTGGGAGCAAAACTTGTGGGAATAGCCGTACATGGTGATGAAGTTTTGGGCTCGGTGCAGGCGGTAAATTTTCTGTCAACATTTGAAGAAAGACCTTACATCAAGGAGTTGTGAAAGACATTGATAGTGTCGTTGACCCCAGTCCTTAAACCACAATAGTAACTAATGTTACCACATGCTTTGACACTAGACCCTCTGCATTTTGCCTGCAGAATGCATTTGCTTGTTTCGTGTGTTTGAAATGATCACATTATGGTTATTTCCGTGTAAGCACTTGATCCCTATAATGAAAATACACCGTTTCCTGTGGTTTAGGAACTGAATTTCTATACAGTGTTTGGAGAAACTTGGGCTGTATGGCTGCCTGTAGGCCTCACGGTTCTATACTTCGTGCTTGCTGCTTCAGATGGCGCCATGAATATGATTGCTCAGCGTGATTCCAGGCCGGTGGACGTAACGCAGTCCTGCAAGCACCACTCGATATCACAGTGTTCATGTCTGTAATTTCATATTAGAGAAGCAAACAGAAGGAATGCCTGGTATGCGATTTTGTATACTGTCGTATCTTAGTTGCTTGTTTACTGCACTGAATGTTGTTATCACGTGGAGTAACGCAGTGTTTCCGAGGTCGTAGGTTGAAATATCGAACAGGATGCCGGTTGTACTGTCTTGAGGTTTTTTGTGGTCTTCCTTCGCAGTTCCTCGAAGCAAGTGCCAGGAGTGTCTCATTTCAGACCAGTACTGCTTTTGTCTACGTTGCATGCAACGTTAGTCATCCTGTAGCCTCTGTTATTGGAAATGCTCATTAAATGAGGTATAAATAAATGCCCTTCGCGTTTCTGAGTGATCTTGTTCTGGGGAAGCGTTTCAGCAGATGGGTTGTATACGAGAAACTGCCGCAGTCGGAAATGTTGTTATTTATGATTGCCGGTGTCATCGTGGCAGCTGGTTTGCAAGACCAACGACACAATTTGGATTTTGTTAACCTTCGTTTGTTCTGGGAGCAGACTGGAAATGAAACAAGGAAAGAACAACGATACTTAGGAGGGAACAAAGAAAGATATTGTACGTACGAATGAATAAAGGAAGGTGCTCAGGAATGAAAGACGAAACGCAGATACTTGAGAAGAATGAACGAATTGAACGAAAGAAGGAAAGAAACAAAGAAATGCTATTCTGATGAGGCATGAAGAAGGATATTTAGTAAGATATAACAGTAAAGGATAAAGAAACAAATAATACTTTGGAAGAAATCCCGTATTTGCGAGCTTGGTTTTAGCGAATTCGCACATTCGTTCGAAATTGTTATTAGCCATTCATTCAGTAATGTTATTAACAATTCGTGTAGTAAAGTTAGTGACAGTTTGTGCAATATTCGCGTTTCGCAACGCTGTAGAGACTTGCATTTAACACGCCTCAGTTTTCGCCGCTTTACCCCCCTTCCCCTCGCCGTGAAACTTAACGCGCCAAGTACAAGAAACATTCAGCACTTCGTTTGTTCTTTTAACTGTTGGGGGAATTTTCGCGTGAAAGTAACGTTGGCTTATGTTGTGGATAAGCTGCCAGAATTTTCTGTTGTGTACTGATCCTATACAAGCTAAGGCAGAATTTTTTTTTAAAAAAAAGGGAAAACGCGAGAAGGAAAACGAAAGTGTCGAAGAAGAACGTTTGTAGACCGGCAGGTGGAGTAGAGGAAGAGACAGAGTTGTAGGACAGGAATGAAATGTAATAATAAATTGTTTTGTTGTGCAAATGCAAGGTAATGTATGTAAATTACAATGTAAAGAATTGATGTATTGTATTCAGCTATTATTCTGTTGGTCGTAGTCTGTACTGTGGTTGCTCACACTAGAAATCCTATTGTTTTTTTTTGACGTTTTGCTGACAGTGCATCTCAGTATATTTATCTCAGTAATTAACCAACTTGATGCACAAAATTTTTGTTTTACAATAAGTTTATTTCATGCCCCTACATGTTTCGAGCACATGTGCTCATCATCAGGAGGTCAAAATTGCATTACACAGCCTCTGGTATCATCACACCTATAGGTGGCCGTCTCGTGCACAGGTTGAGAGAGTCCTCTCTCAACCCGTGCACGAGACGGCCACCTATAGGTGTGATGATACCAGAGGCTGTGTAATGCAATTTTGACCTGATGATGAGCACATGTGCTCTAAACATGTAGAGGCATGAAATGAACTTATTGTAAATAAAAAATTTTGTGCATCAAGTTGGTTAATTACTGAGATAAACATCCTATTGTGTTTATATATTTAATTATTGAGTCACTGTCAAACAATGCTCATTATATTTATATGATGTTTATAGTAGTATTAAAATAAACAACTTCAGTAAGCGAAGGCACTAATAACTAACTCCATGGAGCATAGTCCTTCCTGAGAAGCTAACTGGTCTCAGCATGTCAAATTCCCTGCATTTTATGGAACCCGAAGGTCCATTACAACATTCACAAGCATCTCATTATCCTGAGCCAGATCAATTTATTCGTTGCCTCCTCATCCGACTTCCTTGAAGATCCACTTTAATATTATACTCCCATCTAAGCATTGGTCTCTGTCCCTAAGGTCTCCCCACTGAAACCCTGTTTGCATCTCTCCTGTCTTTCATACGTGCCACATGCCCCGCCTATCGCATTCGTCTTGATTTGGCAACCCGAATAATATTTGGCGAGGAGTGCAGATAAGCCACTAATAAAAGTGTACATATAAAGTGTGAAAAATTATGAATGTATGAGGTTTCGCATGAAGTGTATACATACGGTATTTACATTTTTTATCATCTATTTGAATGTTTAAACAGCCTGATAATTGTCCGACAGGACTAAAACACGTGCATGTTTCTTATCTTTACGTAATAAACACATTGTTACTTATGATGGTGAAATACTAATTAATTAGTTAGATACTTTATTGAGTTGCATTACAAAATCGTACTCAGTATTTTTGTTTTTTTATGCCCCCCAATTGCACAACAGCCCTAACGGGCCTGGACCTCGTTTTCGCAGCTTCACGATCTCATTCAGACACACCATACCCGGTAGGACTCCTCTGTACAAGCGATCAGCCAGACGCAGGAACATCAATGTCCCCGGCGGGATTCGAAACAGCAGCCCCAGAAAGCGAACGGCCACTGGGACCGGCCGTATTGAGTATAAATATGAACACATTGCTAGAAACATCATTTTAACCCAAAGGTATTTGGAGAAAAGTTACCATCCTGTTGCCGACGAACCAAACCAATGTTTGCTGTAAGTTACTTAGTACAGTGTTCGTGAATTCAGTGTTCTCGCTTTCCAAGAACATAACTCACGCAAATACGGCTGGTTAACTGTGCAGGGAACAAACCATGCAGTCCTCATCTGGCTGTAGTTAGATCCGCGCTTCTCGGTCAATTTTAGCTGACGGAACAGTAAAAAGAGCAACAGAGCTTACTGAGGAACTCCCACCTGTCCATTTGAAGTCCAATATAAAATTAAATTCCAGCATTTGTTTATCCTATATGTACACCACATGTTAAAAATCACTAGCCAACTTCAAACTGATCGTTTCGCCTAACACGTCGCCTTTGTCTATGGCGAGTTGTGGTGTCTGGTATGACTACAGAATGAGGAAGCTTCTGTCTGGATCGAAGTAGTGATTGATTGTGTGTTATCGGTGACGGAATGTTCATTGTCGAATGTCGGCATACGGATGTTGAATGGTACGTACAAATGCAGGACCACCAATAAACCTAATCCGCCATTACGCATTTTTGTGTCTCGGAACCCATGACACTCCTCTGCGGAACCGCGGGTTTTCGCAGAACCCTGTTTGAGGAACGCAGAATGAAGATGATGTCAGCTAAACCGCAGGTTATCTGCTCTGACTGCTGGCGGCTCATAATTAGTCACGTCGTGTGCTTCAAGAACCTTTCCGGTTAATGGATATTACGTCATCTTCGTGGCATATCCGAAACATCAGGTTTCATGAATCAGACTTTATCCGTTTGCAGGACCCATCGGAAAGTGTTGATGTGCAGCACTGGGTACAGTATGTGACTACTTGTATACTCACAGCTGCAAATACAAACGGAAATCGTGCAAACAAATTATCAGGCATACCTCACCACAGGAATTAAGAAGTATTGGAAGAACAGCTAGGGCTACATTTGTACTGAGATACGAAACTTACAGACAAAAGCTCTGAGTGGTACTGGAACCTACGGGAGTGTTTTTGACAAGGTTGGGCTGTGTGGTGCCGACTTACGGCTACTTGTCCTTGTTACCGTCTTCTGCTCCTACTTTAAATTACCGTATTCTGTAACGTACCGTTCACTTAAACGTTAACTTATTTTGAACATTGCCCATCGCCTTTGCGGGGGGGGGGGGTGGAAAATAACCGAGGGGTGCACACATGCCGCGCACCGGCTCGGCGTCGCTACTTAGTTTTGTACGGTGGCTGCTAATAGTCGTGGATCATCAGCATGGAACTTGCTTCATGTAACTTTTCTGACGCCTAGAATTTTGAGGTGGCACGTAGACTTTTGAAAAATGTGTGCACCCTTGTTCTGAACAAAACATTTCGGAATCTGATGGTTTTTGTCAACCGGTTCTAAAGGTTCCTACTCATTGGGCTCATTGATTGAGACTGGCTATTTCCGAGGGGCGTAGCTGAGTAGGAGCAGTTGTGCCTGATCTCCGACAGAAGTTAGTTTCCAAAACATTGTATAAAAAATGCCGAAGATGATGTTTGGTGTCCACAATAACGCACCATACCCAGAGACATGCTGTTGCCTGCTGTACGAGTCGTCAAAAATGCTCAAAAACGCCATCACATTGGCGTCATCTTGCTGCTATTATGTGCAGGTAGAGTCACGCGATGTGCAAGTGTTGCAGTACTTCTGCGTGATCTGGGCTGTCTTTCCCACTTCTGTAAAATTACGCGAGTAAACTTCAATCTCTTGACTTGGGTGACAGTCCTTCTGTAACTTTTTAGCCTCCGTATATTGCATTGACAAGGAAAAGTTTGTTAGGTGCATTGTCTTACGACGCTGTCAGTTGCTAAAGATTATGTAGTGTGGGTGATAGATGAAGATGCGAATGAAGCATTGGTGGAGTGATACTGACAGGGGAAAACCGAAGTACCCGGAGGAAAACTTTACCCGGTGCCACTTTGTATACGGCAGTCCCCACGTTGGCATTGCAATAATGAACCGTGGTTTCCGCGATGAGAAGCCGGTATCTAACGTCTGAGCCCATGGTACGGCTAACAAGAAAGCAGCAACATCGGGCGAGGAAAGGGTGCTTGTGCTTGTAATCGATGGAGGAGCATTAGGAAGGGTTTGCTGGATATGTCAGAAGAATGGCAGACCATGAAGTACGATGGTATCAGGAATGTCAACGTGTGCGGATATCGTGGGAGTAACGGTCATTTTGGAATATTTGCAAAATGGCAGTAAACATTTTTTTAAACTGCTGTGGTTGTGTTCTAATATAGGCTACCATAGTCGGTGTATACGAGGTGAATTATTTCAGTCGTTTGTGCTGTTTTATTTGCCGTTCTCGTTGTTGTTGCTGCTGCTGCTGTTTATCTACGGAGTGATACGACTTCTTTCATTACAGTTATTATTATGCAGTATATTTTATTAGAAGCTTTCTAAGTTACATTTGTTTAATTAAACTTCACTTCAAAACTTGTAATGATCCTTATTAACCCACAAAATACATCCTCGTTTTCTTTTTCGTTACTATAAATGTTCTGTCAAAGAGTGATACTTTTTTCCTCCAGCTGCATAAATTTAGTAAACAATAAAACATTGGTCGGGTACCTTCAGTTATCCAGTAATGAGCGCGTCATTATGATACGAGGACTGCAATTTATGGCAGGTCGGAGTTCGGCGACCGCAAACCCTTGAAAGCGTCCCGGGGGGGGGGGGGGGGGGGGGGTGGGGAGGGGGGGGGGGGGTTATCTTTTGTCTTTCATTTTAAAAGGGAAAAAGAGGGCAGGGGGGGTTGGGTTTTGTTATTATAAAAA
>Ga0131853_10024329_pt1 | contig 10930 bp, 7 predicted proteins | sample TergutLab28metaG_FD_92764 | JGI IMG/M metagenome (GOLD analysis project Ga0131853, IMG submission 92764) | Labiotermes labralis P1 segment gut microbial communities from Petit-Saut dam, French Guiana - Lab288 P1 (version 2) (version 2) | ecosystem: Host-associated > Arthropoda: Insects >...
GACGGCATCACGAACGACGCGCAAATGATGGCCTGGCTCAGGCGCTGGCAGCCGCCGAGCCCGATCGGGTCGCAGCGCGCGTATTCGAATATCGGTGTCGGTCTGCTCGGCCGGGCTGCCGCGCAGAGTCTCGGCGAACCGTTTCGCGATGCCGTGCAGAAGGATCTGTTGCCCGCCTTCGGCATGACGCATACGTGGCTGGACGTGCCGCCGTCGAGCCTGCCGGACTATGCGCAAGGGTACGACAAGCACGGCACGCCGGTCCGCCTGCATCCGGGCGAGTTCGCCGACGAGGCCTACGGGCTGCGCACGACCTCATCCGACCTCGTGCGCTATCTGGATGCCAACATGGGTCTCGCGCCGCTCGCCGCGCCGTGGCAGCGCGCCGTCGCGTGCACGCACGTCGGCTATTACACGGCGGGCGTGTTCACGCAGAATCTGGTGTGGGAGCAATATCCGTGGCCGGTCGCGTTGCAGACGCTCCAGCGCGGCAACAGCCCGGACACCATTTTCCGGCGCATACCGGCGCAGGCGCTCACGCCGCCGCTGCCGCCCCAGGCCGACGCGCTCCTGAACAAGACGGGCTCGACCAACGGTTTTTCAACCTACGCGGCGTTCATACCGGCGAAGAAGATCGGCGTGGTGATACTTGCCAACAAGTCGTATCCGATCGAAGCGCGCGTGAGCGCGGCCTGGGCGATTCTCGAAGCGCTCGCGAATGCAAAGCGCTGAGGTAAGCGGGGCGCTTGCGGCCCGCTGCAAACGGTGCCGCATGCGGTGAAGCGCCGATTAATCGGCTTGCGGAGGCGAGACGGGTTGTGCGGCGGCTTCGAGAAAGCGGCGCGTCGCTTCGAACGACTGCAGCATCTGCTCGGGCCACGGCGTCTGGAGCATCACGGCCTGGTGATTTTCGAACGCCGACGTAAGCAGACGGGCAAATTCGGGCGAATTCAGATGGCGCATCACCACGCTCAATGCGATGGCGGTGGCCTGACTCGCGCCGGCCGTCTGCAGTTCGGAGGCGGTGAGGGCGGCGACTTGCTTGTTGATGTCCATGGGAGGGGTCTTTCTGCTTTCTGCTGAGGAAGAGGGCACCCGCCGGATGGAGGTGCGGCGCGCATGGCGGCGTAATGACTTTACTGGCTGCGCATACATGCGGCACGCGGAACCGGCGCGCGGCGCATTGCGGGCGGCTGGTCCCCCTGGCAGGCAAACGGGATCAAACTTGTCCCGGTCTCTGAAGCGGGAGGGCCAAGTGTATCAAGGGTTCGCGGGGGGCGGCAAGGGCGGTCCCTGAGCCCTGTGGTACAGCAAAGGGGTGTTTTGTGGTACAGGCCGCGCCCCTACCGGGGGGCGGGCTTTTGGTGAAAGACACCCCCTGTTTCTGGGAGACCCCCGGGGGGCCATAGGGGGTCTTTTCTCCGCGACCTTTCGAAATTTCCAGCGGCGGACTCCCACTACGAATCTCGAACAACAACCAACAACAGCGAGGCTTTACCGGAGTTTTTGAAGAGCCCGGAATTGCGGCATGGGGGGTACTTTGTCCCACGCGGCCCGAAAGAAAAACGCGATTGAAAGACGCGCTGAAAACCGGTAGCCTGGAGAGCGGCGCTGAGCAATGCGCCACAGAACCACATACGAACGGGGATACCCTTCGCCATAGTTCGCACCCATTCCCGGGGTCTTGTGGCCGGTGATCTGGTCTCGGCCCGAATCGGGGCACCCAACGGCGCGGAGCAGGTCCTCCATGCCGTGGCGCAGTGAGTGATTGCCGAGCTTGGTCCCGGTGAGACCTTCGCGGCTGCGGACCCACTTCACCAGCGAAGCGGACGCCGTGTCAGCCTTGCACCGGTCGGAGCTGGTGTAAGCGGGAAACAGGAAAGCGGAGTCGCCAGCGAGCCGCAGCGCCGCTTGTGCGGCCTCCAGCGCCCGAGGGGTCAACGGGACCTCCCGAACGGACCCGAGCGTCTTCAGGGAGCGCCACGGATGCTCTCGGATGTCCAGATAAGGCGTAGCACCTCGGGTGTGTACGTCTGCAGCAGCGAGACCCACAATCTCCGCTAACCGTGCGCCGGTCTCGGCTACCAGCGTCAGAATGCAGCGGAGCTGGTCGGGACCCTCCGTGGCCGTGTGGCTGTCGATAGCGCGGTAGAGGTGCCGGTACTGGTCGACCGTGAACGTCTCGCGCTTGGTCACGTCCTTCCCGGCTTGGGGAATCTCCACCTTGGCGAATACGTTCTCACACCCCAGCTCATTCTCTCGGATGGCCCGGGCGAACGCGGCGCGGATATTGGTCAGGTATCGGCTGACCGTTGAGGTCGAGACCTTCCGCTTGTCTGCTGAATGCTTACCCTCTAGCAGCCACTTCACGAAGGCGTTTACCTCCTGCCTTCGCATCTTCCTTAGGTCGCGAGTCGCTAGGGAGCCCGTGCGCTGTTCTTCCAGGAACGCGCCGAGATACCCGAAGACCATGCGGGCATCCTTCGCCGCATCGGGGCGGGCGGTTACGTACTGGTCGAGACAGTCGGCGAGGGTGAACTTGTCCCGGCCCTGTCTCATCTGGAGCGCAGCCGCGTGGACGGGCGACAGATGCCGGTCCAGTTGCCACCCCTCCGTGACGTTCTCGTCTTCTGCGACCGAGCGGGGGAGCTGGGCTTCAATGAAGGTTTCAAAGGCCCCTAGGGCACCCTCTGGGGAGTCTTTGGGGGCCAACGGGTCGATGCCGTACTCGACCAGGAGCTGGCGGGCGGAATGCATCACGCCCTGTCTGGAAGGTGAGCGCAGTTCTGACCACTGCCGGTCCTGTTCTGCCACATGCTGGGCAATCAGCAGGGCAGCGACCCTGGGGTCCCGGGTCCCCAGCGAGAGCTGGACCCATTCCTTACCAACTGTCTCGACCAGATCGGGCGGCACCCGTCGTTTGAACCAGTACGGCCCGGTCTTGGATCGTTCCCAGAGATAGCGAATGCGGGCGGACACGATAGGCGAGAGTTGGACGATGGCCATGGTGCGGTACACCCTGTGGTACACGTTGTGGTACGCTTCAGGGGCCGCAAAGCCTTGCTGCGCTTGCGTGGCGGGGCTGAGACGGGTGTCTCTGGTCCCCCTGGCAGGAATCGAACCTGCATCTAGCGCTTAGGAGGCACTTGTTCTATCCATTGAACTACAGGGAGGCGCGCACGAGACGGCGAGTATAGCAAACGCGTTCCGGCGCGAATACGACGCCCACGCGGTGCCCGACGTTCAGAACTCCACGACCGCGAATTCCGCCTTGCCCACGTCGCACAGCGGGCAGCGCCAGTCCGCGGGGATATCGGCGAAGCGCGTGCCTGCCGCGATGCCCTCGTCGGGCAAGCCTTCTTCTTCGTTATAGATCCAGCCGCAGATCACGCAGACCCAGCTCTTGTATTCGATCACTTCGCTCACACAACACCTTTCATCGATTCAATCTCATGCCAGCGATACGTCCCTTTCGCTTTCGATTTTCGGGGGGCGCCGGGCGACCCGCGATGTTACAGGAAATTTCCGCGCGACCAGCAGCGTCGTTGCCGCCCGGTTGACGCGCGTCGGCCCCCTTTAGGGATCAAGCCGAGCCCGGTCGGCGTCGGGCCGGCCCGGTACAATGCGCGATTCAGGCCAAATCAGGCCCATACCCGGTCCAGACGCCGGCCCCCTTTTCAGGCATTCCAGTCATGTCGCTTTACACCATCACGGGCGCGCAACTCGCGTTCGGTCACGTCGCGCTGCTCGATCACGCGGATTTCTCGCTCGAAGCGGGGGAGCGCGTCGGCCTGATCGGCCGCAACGGCGCGGGCAAGTCGTCGCTGCTCAAGATCGTCGCCGAACTCGCGAAGCCCGACGACGGCCTCATCACGCGCGCGCAGCATCTTTCGACCGTCTACGTGCCGCAGGAGCCCGAGTTCGATACCGATGCCAGCGTGTTCGACACTGTTGCCTCGGGGCTCGAAGGCGTGCGCGTGCTGCTCGACGAATACGACGCCGTCGCGCACAAGCTCGCCGACACGCCCGAAGGCGCCGAACACGACGCGTTGCTCGCACGCATGAACGTGCTGCAATCGTCGCTCGATACCGCCGATGCCTGGAGCTGGCGCACGCGCGTGGCGACGACGCTTGCGCAGATCGGCCTCGATGGCGATGCGCGCGTCGGCGCGCTTTCCGGCGGGATGCAAAAGCGTGTGGCGCTGGCGCGCGCGCTGGTCGTGCAGCCCGACGTGCTGCTGCTCGACGAACCGACCAACCACCTCGACTTCGACGGCATTCGCTGGCTCGAAGAACTGCTCGTGACGCAGCGCGCGAGCCTGCTGTTCATCACCCACGATCGCGCGTTCCTCGACCGCGTGGCGACGCGCATCGTCGAACTCGATCGCGGGCGTCTGCTCTCGTATCCGGGTAATTTTTCGCAGTATCAGGAGCGCAAGGCCCAGCAGCTCGAAGTCGAGCGCGTCGAGAACGACAAGTTCGACAAGCTGCTCGCGCAGGAAGAAGTGTGGATCCGCAAGGGCGTGGAGGCGCGGCGCACACGCAGCGTCGGACGCATTGCGCGGCTCGTGCAGATGCGCAACGAGCGCGCCGAGCGCCGCAACGTGCAGGGCAACGTGAAGCTCGACGTCGCGCAGGGCGAGAAGTCGGGCAAGATCGTCGCGGAACTGACCGACGTCGTCAAACGTTACGGAGACCGAATGATCGTCGATCGTTTCTCGACGACGGTGATGCGCGGCGACAAGATCGGCTTCGTCGGTCCGAACGGCGCGGGCAAGACCACGCTGCTCAAGCTCATTCTCGGCGAACTGAAGCCCGATGAAGGCACGGTGCGCGTCGGCACGAACCTGCAGGTTGCGTACTTCGACCAGATGCGCGCCCAGCTCGACCTCGAAAAGAGTCTTGCCGATACGATCAGCCCGGGCAGCGACTGGGTCGAGATCAACGGCGCGAAGAAGCACGTGATGAGCTATCTCGGCGACTTCCTGTTCGCGCCCGAGCGGGCGCGCTCGCCGGTGAAGTCGCTGTCGGGCGGCGAGCGTAACCGTCTGCTGCTCGCGCGTCTGTTTGCGCGGCCCGCGAACGTGCTCGTGCTCGACGAGCCGACCAACGACCTCGACATCCCGACGCTCGAACTGCTCGAAGAACTGCTCGCCGATTACGACGGCACCGTGCTGCTCGTGAGCCACGACCGCGCGTTTCTCGACAACGTGGTGACGTCGGTGATCGCCTCCGAGGGGGAAGGCAAGTGGCGCGAGTACGTGGGCGGCTTCACCGACTGGCAGACGCAGAGTACGCGCGCCCAGCAAATCGCCGATGCGCGCGCACCGAAGGAGGCCGCACCGGCCGCGGCGGCGGCGAAGGACAGCGCGGCGGGGCGCAACGCGCAGCGCAGCGTGAAGCTCTCGTACAAGGAGCAGCGCGAACTGGAAGCGCTGCCCGCGCAGATCGAGGCGCTGGAGGCCGAGCAGAAGACGATCGGCGCGCAGATCGAAGAAGGCTCGATTTTTGCGAAGGATGCGCAGGAAGGCGCGCGGCTGACCGAACGCTATGCGCAGATCGACGAGGAATTGCTCGTCGCGCTGGAGCGGTGGGAGGAGTTGGAGAGCAAGCGCAAGTGAGTGGAAAGCGGCCTGAATGGCCGCTTTTTTCTTGGGTCCGCAGACTCCCCCATTCGGCTGTCCGCCAACGACCAAATTGCCCCCCCGCCCCAAATCAGTACAATACCTCGCGAATCCGCCCGCGCGCCGTGCCTGCCTGCGCGTTGGGCACAGCCGTTCACCCCGTTGTTTCGTTTCGCTTTTTTTGAAAACTCAACGCGTTGTCCACGCGGATGTCCACAGCGGCTGTGGACAACGGCGTGGGCAACCGACGGACCACCATGTCTACGAAGAAGTCAAACGCTGCCAACGCTGCCTATAGCGAAGCGTCGATCAAGGTGCTCAAGGGCCTCGAGCCCGTCCGGCAGCGGCCGGGCATGTACACGCGCACCGAAAATCCGCTGCACATCATCCAGGAAGTCATCGACAACGCGTCCGACGAAGCGCTTGGCGGCTATGGTCGTCGCATCACCGTGACGCTGCATGCCGACCAGTCCGTCTCCGTCGAGGACGACGGCCGCGGCATTCCGTTCGGCCTGCACCCCGAAGAGAAGGTGCCCGTCGTCGAAATCGTGTTCACGCGCCTGCACGCGGGCGGCAAGTTCGACAAGGCCGCCGGCGGCGCCTACACGTTCTCGGGCGGTCTGCACGGCGTCGGCGTGTCGGTTACGAATGCGCTGTCCACGCGCCTCGACGTGACCGTCTGGCGCGACGGCAAGGTCGCCGAACTCGGCTTTGCCAACGGCGACGTCGTCACGCCACTCGCGGTGCGCAACGCCGCGCGCGACGACAAGAAGACCGGCACGCGCGTGCGCGCTTATCCCGACGCGAAATATTTCGATTCGGCCAATCTGCCGGTCGGCGAGCTGCAGCGTCTGCTGCGCTCGAAGGCCGTGCTGTTGCCCGGCGTCGAGGTCGAACTCGTCAACGAAAAGTCCGGCGAGCGCCAGAGCTGGAAGTACGAAGACGGCCTGCGCGGCTATCTGCTCGAAGGCATGGGCGGCAGCGAACTGCTGATCCCGCTCTTCGAGGGCGAACGCTACGCCGATAACGCGCGCACCGGCGACGATACCTTCGCAGACGGCGAAGGCGCCGCCTGGGTCGTCGCGTGGAGCGAGGAAGGGCCGCTCACGCGCGAGTCGTACGTGAACCTGATTCCGACGCCTGCGGGCGGCACGCACGAGTCCGGTCTGCGCGACGGCTTGTTCCAGGCCGTGAAGAGTTTCGTCGAGCTGCACAATCTTCAGCCCAAGGGCGTGAAGCTGCTGCCCGAAGACGTGTTCGCGCGCGTCTCGTTCGTGCTCTCGGCGAAGGTGCTCGACCCGCAGTTTCAAGGGCAGATCAAGGAGCGGCTGAACAGCCGCGACGCGGTCAAGCTCGTCTCGTCGTTCTCGCGCCCCGCGCTCGAACTGTGGCTGAACCAGCACGTCGAGCACGGCAAGAAGCTCGCCGATCTCGTCATCAAGCAGGCCCAGGCGCGCACGCGCGCGGGCCAGAAGGTCGAGAAGCGCAAGAGTTCGGGCGTGGCCGTGCTGCCCGGCAAGCTCACCGACTGCGAATCGACCGACATCGCGCGCAACGAGCTTTTCCTGGTCGAGGGCGACTCGGCGGGCGGCTCCGCGAAGATGGGCCGCGACAAGGAATACCAGGCGATCCTGCCGCTGCGCGGCAAGGTGCTCAACACGTGGGAAACCGAGCGCGACCGTCTCTTCGCCAACAACGAAGTGCACGACATTTCGGTGGCGATCGGCGTCGATCCGCACAGCCCCGACGACACTGTCGATCTGTCGAACCTGCGTTACGGCAAGATCTGCATTCTTTCGGACGCGGACGTCGATGGTTCGCACATCCAGGTTTTGCTGCTCACGCTGTTCTTCAAGCACTTCCCGCAACTGATCGAACGCGGCCACGTGTGCGTCGCACGCCCGCCGCTGTTCCGCGTCGATGCGCCCGCGCGCGGCAAGAAGCCGGCGCAGAAGCTCTACGCGCTCGACGACGGCGAACTCGAAGCGATCCTCGACAAGCTGCGCAAGGACGGCGTGCGCGACACGCAATGGACGATCAGCCGCTTCAAGGGCCTCGGCGAAATGAGCGCCGAACAGCTCTGGGACACGACGATGAACCCCGACACGCGCCGTCTGTCGCCGGTCGCGCTCGGCGAACTCGACTACGAGGCCACCGTCGCGCGCATGACGATGCTGATGGGCAAGGGCGAAGCGGCGTCGCGCCGCTCGTGGCTCGAAGAGAAGGGCAACGACGTCGAAGCCGACATCTGAGCCCCGCACACGAATACGCGCATTAATACGGATTGATTGAACATGGACGATCTTTTTGCTGAAGTGACCGGTGGCGCCCAGGGCGACACGCTCACGCTCGGCCATTACGCGGAGCGCGCGTACCTCGACTACGCGGTGAGCGTCGTCAAGGGCCGCGCGCTGCCCGACGTCTGCGACGGCCAGAAGCCGGTGCAGCGACGCATTCTGTTCGCGATGAACGAGATGGGCCTCGGCGACAACGCCAAGCCCGTGAAGTCGGCGCGCGTGGTCGGCGACGTGCTCGGTAAATATCACCCGCACGGCGACCAGTCGGCGTATGACGCGCTCGTGCGTCTCGCGCAGGACTTCTCGATGCGCTATCCGCTCATCGACGGTCAGGGCAATTTCGGCTCGCGCGACGGCGATGGCGCCGCGGCGATGCGATACACCGAAGCGCGTCTCACGCCGATCGCCAAGCTGCTGCTCGACGAAATCGGCATGGGTACCGTCGATTTCATGCCGAACTACGACGGCTCGTTCGAGGAGCCGAAGACGCTGCCCGCGCGTTTGCCGATGCTGCTGCTCAACGGCGCATCGGGCATCGCCGTGGGTCTCGCCACCGAGATCCCGTCGCACAACCTGCGCGAAGTCGCGGCGGCGGCTGTGGCGATGATCCGCAATCCGCAGATTTCGCACGCCGAACTGATGGAGAAGGTGCCGGGCCCCGACTTCCCGGGCGGCGGCCAGATCATTTCGAGCGAAGCCGAAATCGCGGCGGCGTATGAGACGGGCCGCGGCAGCCTGAAGGTGCGCGCGCGCTGGAAGATCGAAGAGATGGCGCGCGGCCAGTGGCAGCTCGTCGTCACCGAACTGCCGCCGAACACGTCGGGCCAGAAGGTGCTCGAAGAGATCGAGGAGCTGACCAACCCGAAGCTCAAGCTCGGCAAGAAGACGCTCACGCCCGAGCAGTTGCAGAGCAAGCAGTCGATGCTCGCGCTGCTCGACGCCGTGCGCGACGAGTCGGGCAAGGACGCGCCGGTGCGCCTCGTGTTCGAGCCGAAGACGAGCCGCATCGATCAGACCGAGTTCGTGACCTCGCTGCTCGCGAACACGAGCCTCGAATCGAACGCCACGCTCAACCTCGTGATGATCGGCGCCGATGGGCGGCCGCGTCAGAAGGGTATCCGCGAGATTCTCGGCGAGTGGATCGGCTATCGCTTCGCGACGGTCACGCGCCGCACGCGTCATCGCTTGACGAAGGTCGACGACCGCATCCATATCCTCGAAGGTCGGATGATCGTCTTCCTCAATATCGACGAGGTCATCCGCATCATCCGCGAGTCGGACGAGCCGAAGGCCGCGCTCATGAGCGCGTTCGGTTTGTCGGATCGCCAGGCCGAGGACATCCTTGAAATCCGTCTGCGTCAGTTGGCGCGGCTCGAGAAGATCAAGATCGAGAAGGAACTCGCGGAACTGCGCGAAGAGAAGGCGAAGCTCGAGGAATTGCTTGCGAACGAGTCGTCGATGAAGCGGCTCATCGTGAAGGAAATCGAAGGCGACGCGAAGCAGTACGGCGACGATCGCCGCACGCTGATCCAGCAGGAAAAGCGCGCGACGTTCGAGGCGCGTGTGGTTGACGAGCCGGTCACCGTGGTCGTGTCGCAGAAGGGCTGGGTGCGTGCTCTGAAGGGCCACGGGCTCGACCCCCAGGGCTTCACGTTCAAGGCCGGCGACGGTATCTACGCGGCGTTCCAGTGCCGCACGCCCGATTTGCTGATCGCGTGGGGCAGCAACGGCCGCGTGTATTCGATCGCGGTGGCGCAGTTGCCGGGCGGACGCGGCGACGGCGTGCCGGTCACGTCGCTCATTGAACTCGAAGCAGGCTCGCATCTGCTGCACTACTTTGCGGCGAACGAGAGCCAGCAACTGCTGCTCGCATCGAGCAATGGCTTCGGCTTCATCGCGACGATCGGCGACATGAAGAGCCGCGTGAAGGCGGGCAAGTCGTTCATGACGATCGACGAAGGCGCCGCGCCGCTCGCGCCGATGCCGATGCTGCCGGGCGCCATCCAGGTCGCGTGTCTGTCGTCGAGCGGACGTCTGCTCGTGTTCGGTCTCGACGAGATGAAGACGCTATCGTCGGGCGGCCGAGGCGTCACGCTGATGCAGCTCGAAGACGATGGTAAAACGCGCGAAAAGCTCGTGCAGGCGCTCGCGATCAGCGCGGCGGGCGTCGTGTTGATCGGCACGGGTCGCGGCGGCAAGGCGGGCGAGGATCTGATGGCGGGAGCCGTGCTCGCGCCGCAGATCGGCAAGCGTGCACGCAAGGGCCGCGCGCCGGACTCGAAGCTCAAGCAGATCGTGGCGCTGCGTCCGGTGTTGCCGCAGTAATCAGCAGCGGTCTCCAGTCATGCAGTGCGCATCGCTGGAGCACGCCCTTGCGCGACGTGGAATAATCGTGCGACGCCGCACGGGCGTCTCGTCACGATAGCAAGGAGTCTGAAGCATGGGGTACGCGATCGAAGTCGCGCTGTTTTTGCATTTGTTGGGTGTTGCCGTCTGGGTAGGCGGCATGGTGTTCGCGCACTTCTGTCTGCGTCCCGCGCTCGAAGATCTCTCGCCGCAGTTGCGCTTGCCGCTCTGGGAGTCGGTGTTCGGCCGCTTCTTTAACTGGGTGTCGGGTTCGGTGCTGCTGATTCTCGGCAGCGGCGGTTTTCTGCTGGTTGCATCGGGTGGCGCTCAGGCTGCCTGGCAACTGCACGCGATGGCAGGGCTCGGCGTGCTGATGATGCTGATCTTCGGGCACATCCGTTTCGCGGTGTTTCCGCGCATTCGCCGCGCGGTGCAGGCGCAGCGCTGGCCCGATGGCGCGCGCGCGGTGGGCACCGTGCGCCGCCTCGTGCTCGTCAATCTCGTGCTGGGTATCGTGACGATCGGCGTCGCAGTGCTCGCGCGCGGCGTCTGATCGCTCAGGTTTTCGCTTACGTTTCTTCGCGCGCGTCGGTCAGACGCGCGTGGTCCACCGCGGAGCGCTCGGTCAGAGCGCTCTCTCCCACACCGAACTTCTCGATCAGC
>Ga0131853_10024330_pt1 | contig 10930 bp, 8 predicted proteins | sample TergutLab28metaG_FD_92764 | JGI IMG/M metagenome (GOLD analysis project Ga0131853, IMG submission 92764) | Labiotermes labralis P1 segment gut microbial communities from Petit-Saut dam, French Guiana - Lab288 P1 (version 2) (version 2) | ecosystem: Host-associated > Arthropoda: Insects >...
TATATATATATATATGTATATAATATATGTGTGTGTGTGTTGTGTGTGCGAGTGTGTGACAAGTTGGAAAAAATTGGTTTAAGTATAATCACAGAATTTTTTATTTTTTGTTAGTTATGTGTGTTTCAAACTTCGAATCAAAATATTCCTCTCTTTCAAATCCACATAATTTTCTGTCGCAAAAATTCGTTTATGAATGCTGAGCCATGTCAGGAGAATTAATGTTTTCGGTTCAAATTTCTGTCCCTTTTGAACCCCAGTCCACCTCACAGTTCCCTCACTTGACAATCCGTTTGACCAATACTTCGGCAAGAAACACAATTGAACTTAACAGATAACCAAATCCTAGAACACAGAATGCGGGGCTCAAGTGAGAAAGTGAAAATACAAAATACAAATCTTCTTCAACATCGCCAACTCTCATTTTGTTTCTTAAATTCGTTATCCATAAGAGTTGAGTCCAATATCGATCCAGAAGTCCTCCTTCCAGAAAGCGCCTTGTCAGTACGTTCAGCCTCTTCATCAAAGGACTTCCATTGCGTAAAACGAAAAAAAAAAAACCAGTTGTAAACACATTCTTTACAGGGGTATTTACTGCCCATTTCACTGGCGACTTACTGACTTATCCGTGAAGCATTTACAGTACACAATTGATCGTTATTCGCAATCCGTCTCGTGCATTCCTCAATGTCATTGCAGTCTTGATGCTTGGAGGTTCGGAAACTGAGATGTTCCTCGTAGGACGTGGTCACCAACATTATTTCCGTACCGCCATTATATCCATAAGACACGCTGGAATTTTACAAATCATCAAACGTTTCAAATTTCTTTACAAATCCCGGTTCAACGAGATAAGATGTAAAGAGTGCCTGAAACACAGTGCTCATAGAGAAGCAATACCATACGTAAAGGAGGAAAAGAAACTTGAAATTCCAGGTGTTTGGTGTATTCGTAGCAGAGACGCCCATAGCAACAGCCCACGCATCATAAAAACAGTAAGACAGGGTTTGGAATATCCGTGAATCTTTCAAAGAATTGTGACGCCAGTTAGTTAAACCCCACCACAATATAGACAACAGCAAGAAGACAGTGGCCATTGTTAACCATACTGGTATTTGGTATGTGCGCATTACTTTTCCTATTCTTGCGACAGATTGCGGACAAGGAACGTACCACTTAAAGGCAATATAATCATATGGAATTGATGGTTGAAGTCATGGTGACAGATATGCTGGTAGTAACGGCATTGTACCAATCGCAATTTCAGACATCCTGTTTGCTAAATTTACTGATTCATACAGGGCTTCCTGAATTGCGAGTTTTAGAGACGGCTTCAGAAACACGACAGTGACATTCATTTTATCGACAGCGAGACGGAGATTCTGTACAGCTAAACCACCTAATTTGTACACGACATTACCATCGCTGTCTGTGCTGTTTCCTGTTAAGATGATGTACGGTGGTATTCCATAACTAGAAACTCTAATTTGGCATCCGTGAAAGTTTTCAGTAGTTTTCGGGGGGGGGGGATAATCTGGCGTTGTGGATAAACGTTCCGTTATGCAGACGCCACTGATCCAGCAGATTGACGCCTGTAACATTTACACATCTTCCTTGTTCGTATGGGAATCCTGTGTACAGGTCCAAAGTGTTCTTTCTCAATCCGTCAGTGTAATTCTTATCGTTTATCGGTACATAATTATCACGAACAGCGATCAGTATTGTGTTATCAATAATAAAGTGTTCCTTCCACAATACTTCATATATCTGCAGGCCCAGTTCCTTGGAGGAAACGCCGATACTGTCAGCTACAACGACAAGGAACTTTCCTCTAGGATTCCATGACGCACCCTCAGCCTCTTTCAGCGTCTCCAAATGGTCCCTAAGGGTCTCAAGGACGCCAGCGTCTTCATGTTTAGGCCAAATGAAAAGTATGTACCTGTGGCTTGTCTCAACTCCTGCATCCAGTGGTATCTCTGGTGGAAACAAACGAATTGGCTAGCATACATTTTAATGTAACTTTGTTAACGTGAAACTCACCATGGCACGATTATTATCGTAGGGTGGGGTTGAAAGAGATCTTCCAGCAGAATGTTTATCACTGGGCATAGAAACAAGAATAGTACGTCCTTTTGTGAAATACTGGTGTACAATTGTCTTTATACACAGCGCTATTTGTTGATGCTGTCTGTTAGGAATGAAGTTGTTGCTGTCTGTAGTCGCAGTAGATATCGCAATCGCTGTTAAGATTAGGAATATGCACTGCGTCTTGAGGGTATTTTGTAACGCCGCCATCTGTAAGAAATGGGGAAAAATTATTATTTATGAGTGGGAAATTTTTGGATATAAACTGCAGAGTAATGAAAGAGGGACGGTATTTGTGAGAGGGGAGGAACTGATGTTTTTCCCGCCTGAAAGAGTATTTTACTGTTGTGTGTGTCTTAGTTTTGCGTGTTAGCAGTGTTATCAATTTGAATACTGAAGTCACGACGTGTGGTGAAAATATAATAGAGATATTTATTGGAATTAGGGGTATAAATTACGTGCAGTTGGTATTCGAATTACATTCAGATTGTGAGTTTTTTTCCTCATGAATGTGATTTGATCTACTGTAGAGACATCTGACCTAGAGCTGTAGATTATGGTTTCTGTAGATGTGTGTATGGGCTGCCCATAAACCCAAACACCAATAGTCGTGGGGAAATGATATGTAATGATATCGCCTAGTATTTAAATTTCTTCGGAGTGTCTGTTGCTTCGATCCATCCTTCTGACGCTAGAGGTTTGAAGTTGCTCCTATATTTTTAAAAAACTGTGGACCCACCCGTAAGAACATATAAGTCTACCATTAAATTTTCTCATTACTCTGCGTTTGGAATAGCAACGTGTATCGCCTATAAAATAAAATATTTCGAAGTTATTTCAAATCAGAGATTTTTAGGTTTTCGCTTCCTTTATCAATTCCCTGATACATCTAATGCGGAATAAGTTAATCACGTTTTCTGTACTCAGGATATCTCTGAATATTATTATATTCCTCGTCAATTTTTAAATGTTCTTTATGTTAAGATTTTACCGTGTCTTGAAATTTGCAGCCTCTTTCGTACACCGTATATAGTTGTGTAGAAGTACATTCTGTTTTGCAAATACCTTTTGTTAGTGATGTTTGTCATTTTGTGTTCAGCCACTATATTTTACATGTGAATGAAGTAGGTACCTGTGTGAACAATTTGTGTTTCACCAACCGTCGCGTAAACCACAATAACGTGGGGCTGCACAATGCCGCATTTCGCTGTCTGTTTGTATACAATAATTTGTTTCCTGTGCCACAGTTTGTAGTCAAGTGTTCACGTTCTTGTTAGGTTTATAATGCACTGGCATGGTGTGAACCGACAGAGAGATGGTGCAGTTTAGCGGAGGAAGTGGTTACTGCATTTCTGCAGTAACTTTCGGAAATAGATGTACATACAAACCATGGACCCCCGAATTTGTTAGTGTTGGTGCTTGAGTATAAGTGGTCCAGCTTGGTATTGCGCTGCCATGGATCTGTGTCACATGAATTGTGATTCGGTTTGGTCAATCATATAAATGCTGAACCATTGACTGTCTCGGGCTTGTTTTAATATATTTCTTTATTGTATTCCGTGTTTCAGAGTTCAAATTGCAGGTGTGAGGATGTGTCTTTTTTCTGTCTTTTATAGTTATTTTGAATCTGTCACGCACATTTAGCTATTCTGCAATTTATCAGGCCAGAGTGATTTCCTAACATAATTTTTCAATTCTTGTGTTTCGCCGACTGTCAGCGCATAGGCTGTGGATCGACAGAAATGGAGTTTATTTCAGACTTTGTTGGACGATGTGGCACTGGGATACGTCTTTCTTACTGTTCACGGTGTTTCCCCATCACTGTCTTTCCACTAACGCTTGATACTCGAGTGATATTCATCCGCCTTCGAACGTGAAAAACTTATGGATGAGGAGCATTTTTAAATTAAAACCGAAGTAAACTTTAAATGGATCAGTACGGAAATGTTGAAAATCGACTGTTGCTTTACGTTTATATGTAGGGCTTACCTGAATATGCCTGAAATATTCACAGACCGAGCGACCGAAAGCAACTGTAGAAAAGAGGCGTGACGTGAGACATGTTTTAGTCGGAGTTCATTAAAATTAATGGAACTGGGCGGTTTTAGTTGCTACATTATGTGGCTTTGTCAAGAACATCGAATCAATAATTTTATTATTAATGATCTGTTCCGTGTAGGCTGTATGTAGTGTCTGCTATCTTATCTTATCAGGACATTTCATTGTGAATCTGATGAGCGCTTTAATTGTGAAACATATTTTCATATTTCAGCAAGCTGGACTGTGTCTCTTTTCTCATGAAGACACAAAGACATAAAAACATACAATACCAGTTCCTTTTAAGGAAGTGAAATACCCTCAACGTTGTTTCATTGAAACCGCCCAGAACTATATGTATAATATACAGTATGTTAAAACACACACACACACAAACACACACACACAACAAATTACCACTGAGAGGTAAGGTCTGTAAAATAGACCGTGTCGCTGTGGCGGTTAAGCAGATTGATCTGACCACACATTATGTAACGGAATTATTTTACGGGTCAATAAACAACAAACCAGGTTGCAAAATACGGTCAGTCCAATTGGATGAAGTGTAAGTATCGTCGAAGAAAGAGAAAGTAATTTGGCAACAGTTAAAAATAATAATAAAATACGGCGCATGTGGAATGTAAAAATAAAGGTGATACCAGTAATAATAGGGGCGACTGGGACTATTTCAAAATCATTCAGAAAATACGTGAGCAACATATCAGGAAAACATGAAGTCAATGAACTACAGAAAACAGCCATATTGGGCACTGCACACATACTTCGGAAAGTACTAATGTAAAAGTACAATAGATTCAACACTGAAACTAACTGTATAAGCATCATGAATAGTAACAACACAATAGCTGCAACATTGCTAGGGACATGGTTTGTCTCAGGAATATGAGTATAAATATCCTGCATAACGGAGATGATGATGATGATGATAAATCACAGGCGTAACAGTCCGTGGTCGAGCTGTGATTTACACCAAGAAAATTGAATGATCCCTACCGACAAGATTTTTATCGAGTTTCAGAAACTCCCTTCGACATAACCTATAAGGCAAATTGAATTTCTGAAGAAAACTTGATAATTGTTCCTAAGCAGTAAGGGTTGGCAGGAGATATATTTCACTGATATTTTATAACAGCAAATTAATCTCGATCAGTATAATCGGTGTTTCGGTGCATTCAGATTGTTAACACTGAGTGTCTGAGTGGCGTTCTGCAGAGCACGGTGATCTGTACGATATAGGACATGTTGTGTTGTAACACCGCTGTCCACGTGACAGAATGAAATAATAATTTCCTGACCAACTGTGAAACTGTGAACTTTTCGTTTTTGTCTTTGTAGTCATCCTGAAGTTGGCAATGTATTAGCTAAAACATATAGCTTATTTGGTATTTGTTTTATAGTTTTATATTGTGTTTAGATTGTTTATATTTTACTTTTGGATATACAGTGGTAAAACTGGTGTGAATTGCATTAAGGTGTTGGAGACTAATATTTAAAATATTGCAGCTGTAGGGAGTCTTTATAGGTTTGTTATTTATTGATTTATTGTTTATTTAGGGTTCATATAACGACGTTACTCATTCGGTCACACTACATAGTATCGAACGATAGGGTGAGTAATGAACTGGGAGGAATGTGGAAGGAAGTAGCAGATTTTCGTTTTAGGTACTAGCCCTTGATAGGTGATCTTGGTGGCTGCACATTCTAAGGTGTAGATTTTCGGCAGCCGGCTTGCTGGAATTCCCACTTCGAATCCAGCTGGGGTCATGGATGTCTGTCTTTTGTGAGTGTTGTGTGTTGTCAGGTAGAGGTCTCAGCGTCGGGCTGATCGCTCGTCTAGAGGATACAAAGAATGCCTGGAACACAGCGCTCATAGCGAAAAAATAATACACAGCAGAGAAGCCCATAACAACAGCCAACGCATTGTACAAACAATAAGACAGAGTTTGGATTGTCCGTAAATCCTTCAAAGAACTATGCCTCCAGTTAGTTCAACTCCAACATAATACAGCAGTCAGAACTAGGACAGTGGCCATTGTTAACCATACTGGTAGTTGGTATGTGTGCATGAACTTTTCCATTCTTGAAACAAGTTTTGGGCAAGAAAAGAACCATTTAGCGACAAAAAAACTCATAAGGAATTGTTGGTTGAAAGGTCGATTATACAACTGCTGTTACAAGTGGCAATGGACCAATCATAATATCAGACATCTCGGCCGCTAAATTTCCAGCTTCACGTAAACCGTCTTACAGTAGAGTACTTAGAATTGGCTTACGAAACACGACTGTGACATTCATTTTGTCGACGCCGAGAAGCAGAATCTGTACAGTTAAGCCACCTAACTTGTACACGACATTGCCATCGCTGTCTGTGCTGTTTCCTGTTAAGATGACGTACGGAGGTATTCCTGCGCTACCAATTCTAATTTGGCAGCCGTGAAAGTTGTCTGGAGTTTTCAGAGGGAATAAGTTGGCACTGAGGATGAAGCTTCCGTCTTGCAGACGCCACTGACCCAGTAGAACGACGTCTGTAACATCTCCACATCTTCCACGTTCTAATGCGAATCCTGTGTACAGGTCCAAAGTGTCCTTTCTCAATCTTTCAGTTTAATTCTTACCATTTATCGGTACATAACTATCACGAACAGCGATCAGTATTATGTTATCAATAATAAAGTGTTCCTTCCACAATTCTGCATATATTTGTATATACTTGCAGCATATTTGTGGTGTGTGGGGTGTTTGGAGGTGTAAGGTATGATGTCGTCGGTAAAGGTGGGTTTCCTATATATATTTGTGGGGGTTCGTTGTATGGTAATGTCAAGCTAGTTCAGGGCATGGTGTTTTTCTGCTTCCGCTGTAAACTGTAATTCAGGGTGTAATGCATTGAAGTCCTTAAGGATGCTCTGGATGCAAGTGCGGTTAGAGTCAAAGATTAGGAAAATATCGTCGACATATCGACAATAGTTGATGATGTGGTGTTTGTGTGTCAGGTGTGCCAGATGCAGGTGTGCCAGGTGCTGTAGAAAGATTTCGGCAGTTATGCCTGAGGATGGGGCACCCATTTCAAGGCCGTCCTGCTGGATTATTATGTTCTTGTTATGTGAGAAGTAGTTTTGTTTAGTGATAACGTCGTACCACCTGAGGATTTCTTGCTGTGTTTGTGAATCTACAAGTTGGTGTTTCAGCATGTTGGTTAAGATTATTTTGGTCTCTGTCACCGGTATGTTGGAGTATAGGTTCGTAATGTCTAAGGAGACAAAGGTGTAGTGTGGTAGCATTTGGGTGTCATTAAGGTTCTGTATCAGGTCGTGGGCGTTCCTTATGTTGAAAGCATAGGGTAGAGGTGACAGGTGGTTGATCTTATTGGTAAATAGTTTGGAAAGAAAATATGCTGGGGCGTTGCGCCAGTTTACAACAGGTCGAATCGGTTGGTCCTCTTTGTGTATCTTTATTAGTTCTTTTATGGAGGGGGCGGAGGGGTTCATATTTATGTATTTCCACTGACTATCTTTCGGTATAAGGTCTTACTTTGTTTCGCCGTGTTTCTGACTTTGGTCTGGAAAGTGTTTGTAGGTTCTGTGGTGACTGTGTGGAAGTTTATCTTAGTAATTATCCAACTTGTTGCACGAAATTTTGTCTTACACTAAGTTTATTTCATGCTGTATAACGTAATTTTGACCTCCTGTTGATGAGCGCATGGTGCTCGAAACATGTAGAGGCATGAAATAAACTTATTGTAAAACAAAGTTTGTGCATCAAGTTGGTTAACTGCTAAGATAAATATACAGAGACGCACGGTCAGCGAAACATAAAAGAATGTGTGGAAGTTGTCACTTATAAATTTTTCAATCTTGTTTTCGTAGTGGTTGTTAGGAAGAATAACTATCGAGTTGCCCTTATCGGCCCAGGTTATCGTTGCGTTGTTCTCTTGTGGTTTTGCTTGAATTGATTTTATCAATTTGGTTTCTGGGTGTGGTTCGTGGGAGGGGTTTTGCTGTTGCAGTTTACCAATACGGTCAGCTACTAGCTTTCTGTAAACGTCCCGTTCACTGGATGATAGTAGGGTAATGGCAGTTTCTGCTTCTAGTGCCAAATTCTGTATCTAATTTTTTGGTTTAGAGTGTAAGTTGTACTTTAAGCCTTTTTGAGATAATGCTGTCTCACCACTGGAAAAACGGATGTTCGTATTATTTACAAGTCTCGGGTAAAATGTGTGTGTCTTATGTGGAGTTTCAGTTTGTTTTTGTATCAAGTGACTTAGTTTTTTGTTTAACGTTCTGTATTTGGTCTTGGTTTCTTTGCCAAGTTTTTCTTCAATCGCTTTGTAAATGTATGGCCAAGTGTTTTTCCACATGTTTGCCAAAGCTCTGTGTGGTTGGTATATTTGTTGGTTTAGTTTCTGTTTTTTGGAGTTTAAATATCTGATTTCATCCTTAATTCTTATGGCTGGTATTTTATGTTGTGTGTGTTTGTGGGCTGGGGAGATGTTGGGTGCCTTTATGTCAGCGTAGTTGGGAGTTAGCTGTTTTTTAAAGGCATTATTTATTGAAGTAGGTTGCATTACAGTTATATAGTCTTCTGTTTAGATCTTAAGCCATACCCACCCACCTGAGGGATCCCGGCCACACCGCACGACCACGAAGATAAGAATACAGGAAAAAAAGCCAGCCTAGACAAGGAACTATTCAAGAACTAAAATTATTATTACATAGCTGTTATACTACGCACTTATAACATATGTAATTTATTGTATGTTTTTCACAAACCATGAAGTTGGCAATTGATGTAACATCTTAATACGATAGTTTTACAACCTAATTTTCGTGTTAAAATTATAAGTTGTTCACAGTTGACGTAACTCCTTAACATGTTTATTTAATCTCGTGATAGGATCATAAGATGAACACCTACGCATTCACATGATGAAGTACACATCAGTATAAATGTTGGCAACTTTTACTAATCCCACGATTTATGATGTAAGACAAGATCTCGTCCCCGTTCCAAAATTACCACACATACTGTGTAGTCACTTAATAAGTTCTCTGGACAACTTGATGATTGCCTACATACAGGGCCGAAACATGTAGTTGAATACTACATCGCTACTAACTGTAATATTGTTTTGTTCGTGACTGTATGTATATATAGATATACACACACTACGGCTTCGTATTGTTGACTTAACACAACGGGGATGGCACACATTAAGACTCAGTCCACCTCACAATTCTGTCGCTTGACAATCCATTTGACAAATATTTCGGCAAGAAACACAGCTAAACTTAAGATATAGCCAAATCCTAGAAAAAAGAATGCAGGGCTCAAGTGAGAAAGTGAAAATACAAAATACAAATCTTTTTCACCATTGCCAAATTTCATTTTGCTTCTTAAAATTATTATCCATAAGAGTTGTGCCCAGTATCGATCCAGGAGTCCTCCTTCCAGGGAGCGCCTTGTCAGAACGTTAAGCCTGTTCAGCAAAGGACTGCCGTTGTTTAACATGAAAACAAAACCAGCTGTAAGCACATTCTCTTTGAGGGTACAGAGGTGTTTACTGGAGTCTGCAATACCCATTTCACTGACGATGTACTGACTTATCCTTGGTGCACTTATAGTACACAATTGATCGTTATTCGCAATCCGTCTCGTGCATTCCTCAATATCATTGCAGTCCTGACGTCTCGAGTGAGGGAAACTCCAGAGTTCCCTGTAAGACGTGCTCGACATACCAACTTCCGTAACATCATTATATCCATAAGCCAAATTGGAATGTAACAAATCATCAAAAGTCTCAAATTTCTTTCCATATCCCGGTTCAACGAGGTAAGATGCAAAGAATGCCTGGAACACAGTGCTCATAGCGAAACAATAACATACGTAAAGGAGAAAAAGAAATCTGAACTTCCAGGTGTTTGGTGTATTTGTAGCAGAAACGCCCATAGAAACAGCCCATGCATTGTATAAACAGTAAGACAGGGTTTGGAATGTCCGTGAATATTTCAAAGAACTGTGCCGCCAGTTAGCTAAACCCCACCACAATATAGATGTCAGAAGGAAGACAGTGGCCATTGTTAACCAAACAGGTAGTTGGTATGTGTGCATGACCTTTTCCATTCTTGCGACAGGTTGCGGACAAGGAACAAACCACTTAAGGGCAGTATATTCATATGGAATTGTTGGTTGAAACCATGGTGACAGAAATACTGGTAGTAATGTCATTGTACCAATCACAATATCAGAAATCCTGTTTGCTAAATTTAATGCTTCATGTCCGGCTTCCTCCATTGCGATTTTTAGGGAAGGCTTCAGAAACACAACTGTGACATTCAATTTATCGACAGCGAGAAGCAGATTCTGTACAGCTAAACCACCTAAATTGTACACAACATTACCATCGCTGTCTGTGCTGTTTCCTGTTAAGATGATATACGGTGGTGTTCCAAAGCTAGCAACTCTAATTTGGCAGCCGTGAAAGTTTTCAGTAGTTTTCGTGGGGAATAATTTGGTGTTGTGGATAAACGTTCCGTTATGCAGACGCCACTGATCCAGCAGATTGACGCCTCTAACATTTCCACATCTTCCTTGTTCGTATGGGAATCCTGTGTACAGGTCCAATGTGTTCTTTCTCAATCCGTCAGTGTAATTGTTACCTTTTATCGGTACATAATTATCACGAGCAGCGATCAGGATTGTGTTATCAATAATAAAGTGTTCCTTCCACAATTCTGCATATATCTGCAGGCCCAGTTCCTTGGAGGAAACGCCGATACTGTCAGCTACAACA
>Ga0131853_10024331_pt1:5000-10929 | contig 10929 bp, 3 predicted proteins | sample TergutLab28metaG_FD_92764 | JGI IMG/M metagenome (GOLD analysis project Ga0131853, IMG submission 92764) | Labiotermes labralis P1 segment gut microbial communities from Petit-Saut dam, French Guiana - Lab288 P1 (version 2) (version 2) | ecosystem: Host-associated > Arthropoda...
ATGACAGGCAATATACGTCTAACGTAACACCAAGGCGCGTTCGCGTAACCATTTTTGCCGTGGAAAAGCAGTAAATAATACATATTCCAAGTGTGTGTCTGTAGCCTTAGTCATCCAGTATGCAGTGCACATGCGCCGCATTACATCTTCATCAGTGGCCTGTCTGGCTCTACCATATTTTTCCACATTATCCCGTAAATGGCAAGATTTTCCGAGAAAAAGTTATCGAACATAAAATATATGTTTTGATTTTCTCTACAAATTCGGTATGAAATATTTCTCATTCTAAGAAGAATTCAGTGAGATATTATCACAAATGTATATTGGTCTTCATGCAAAGTAGCCGTCATTCTTGTCAGATTTGATTAAACTCGAATTTTCTCCAGAATTTTCGGAAAATTATTAAATATTAAACTTCAAGAAAATCCATCCAATGGGAGTCGAGTTGTTGCATGCGGGCTGACGGACGGACAGACAGACAGACATGACGAAGCTAAGTCCCTTTTCGCAATTCCACGAACGCGCCTAAAAAGACGGAATGACCTCAACATACGCCAGAAAGTTGTCTCAAATATTAACGTTTGTAACGTTTATTTTGTAGTTGCGAATTTCGGAACTTGGCAGTGACAACGACCAACAGAACAAGAGTTTTCCAAGCATTTGTCTTTCCTTCCACGCAAATTTAAGTATATTACTTCAAATTACACCACGATCGCAATTCTCCTCCACATACCAATTCCAATTCATTTTTCACTCATCATCTCATAATTAAACGCTAGGTAATATGAATAACTAAAAGCGCCCTTAAATAAACCACAAGTGAATAAAAAAGTATCCACGTAAGCAAAGTATCAATGAAATAAAGTGAAATGCCAACTTGATGCAACTACGTAATTTTATTGATATATTCTTAGCTCGACATGTTTCGGGTACATATACCCACCATCAGGAGCATTAGATGTTGAGTTGCTGCATATGGTTTTCTGCACCGAGTTTTTGGACGGGTGGTGGTCTTGAGAGCTGCTGCGTGGGTCGTGTGTGCGGTGCGGATGGTGCCGTGCGACGGCACCATCCGCACCGTACACACGATCCACGCAGCGGTTCTCAAGACCATCACCCATCCTCCACGCAGCGGCTCTAAAGACCACCACCCATCCTCCACGCAGCGACTCTCAAGACCATCACCCATCCAAAAACTCGGTACAGAAAACCATATGCTGCAACTCAACATCTAATGCTCCTGATGATGGGCGTATGCACCCGAAACATGTCGAGCTAAGAATACATCAATAAAATTACCTAGTTGCATCAAGTTGGCATTTCACTTTATTTCATGAGGAAGACGCAGGTCAAACAACCCCCAAAGTATCTATATTACGAGACAATTGTTACTCGGCGCAGTTCATGCATTTGACATATATGTTAACTGCAATTGGGTTGTCGCCCGGTGGCAGTATTACAGTACACATTTACACACAGACAATTCATAGAACAACACAAATAACAATTAATTTGGAAGAGTTCGGGCCATGCCCCGTCTTTGCGAATTTTACACTGGCATTTGTCTTACAACTGAGGAAAAAGCACGGAAAAACCTCAGTCAGGGTAAGAAAAACTTGGATCAGTTTGTACAATGTGCACGTATGTTTTATCTTCTTGTAAAACAGTCCCCTCGTTCACAGTCAACTGAATTCTTACACACATAAATTTTAGCCTTAAAAGTGTTACAAGATTAAATATTTAACTCTCAGTACTGGTCTCGATGCTCTAAAGCGCAATCACTGTTTAATGTGCATGCTTACATATCTCCTCTTGACCTATTACATTTTTCTTGTTTTCTACAAGCTCTTACCATTAGCATTAAAAGCTTGGTTATTTTTAAAACACATGGAATAAGGAAGAACAGAAATTGTGCTTCCAGCCAAACCGAGTCCACGATCTCAGTGTTCAAGCGTTCCAAAATTTCAAATGCATCATACCGTACAGCCACTCTGAAAAGTAGTTTAAATTCTGAAATTCAAAAGTAGAAATAGGAGACTTTGAGAATGCTGTGAAGTTATGCATAATCACATGCCTGGGATGTGTGTGCATCAGCTGCATTCCAAGGAAGGTATTCAATATGAGTCGGCAAGTGTCAGCGGTACGGTACTTTAAAGTTCGTGAACTTGAGTAAAACAATGCCGATTATAAAAATCTGTGGAGGGATATTCAAGGTCATATTTTTCTGTTCTCGGTGGATAAGACAATAGGCCAACCCATAAAAAAAACACTCAAAAGCCAGTTTTGGAATTTGACCCAGGAACTTCCCGGTAAGTTATGTGTAAGTATATGTTATTCCTTCACCTTTTGGCGCCGGAATTTTTTTTTTTTTAAATTTTAGCACACCCTGTATATAAAATGTGAATAATACAGGAACCAAATACGTTAGAATTATGAAACAGACTGGATTTTGAAGAGAAAAAAACGGACAGTATATACCATGTTTAAAATATTCAGTACCTATATTTGTTGAATAAATATATAAAATGCAACTTTAGAGGTTAGCGATGCGGTACGACCACTATAGTTGACATTTGGCGTCAAAAGGTTAATATTTGAAACTGTAGTAATGAAGGCGCTTATCTTTGCAGGATACGAGGTATGTTACTTGGAATAAGAACCTGAATTCAACCTCATTAACGAAAAATTACACTTTGTGAAACAGAAGTGGGGTGTCCACTCAGGAGAATTGACTTTAGGATGCTATATCTCTGAAGTCCGTATGAATAATTCAGGAGGTTTGCCTTTAATCTTTATTTGCACTTCACATGCTGAAGGAGCTGCAGCTGTTGGGGATCTGAAGCGAGCAGTTTCTTGTGGCCATAAATCAGCCAACATAGCAGAACTGTAACACGCAATAAGGAAACATGACATTTAGTTTCGTGTTTTCTTCAGACTTAAAGTTTGTCTTTCGATGTGATGCACAGATAATTAAATGATTTTATTTGCACCAAGTACTGCGATAAAATTATAAACTGATTACTAATTGGATGCCTGAGCGGAATAGAAAACTTGGACGATCTTCAAGTAGATGGCAGTATAGTACTAAAATACATCTTGAAATTACAGAGCAGAGGAATATTTCTGGATTCACTTGCCTCCGGCTAGTGACTACTGATGGCCTGTTCTGAATTCGGTAATGAACTCCCAGTTTCCATCAAAGGCGGGCAATTTTATTAACAGGGCAAAGAATGGCTTTTCAAGTAGTATCCTCTTCCGTGGAGTACTTAGTCGGTTATACGTTAGTTACGTAGTTGGTCACACCTAACTTCCTACATTATATACCGTTATTACGGGCTGGAAGGTCCGGAGTTCGATTCCCGGCAGAAACAACCAATTTTTCTCTTCTCCAACACCGTCCAGACCGGCTTTGAGGACCAACCAGCTTCCCGTTCAGTGGGTAGCGGGGTTGTTCCCCGGGGCGTAAAGTTAACCATTTACTTCTACCTAGTGTCGAGGTTAAAAATGAGTGGAGTTGTTACTTCAACCCTCCCCATGCCTCCATGGTGTGAAGAGGGACAACTTTACCTCTGACATATCTTGTTTCGTCTAAGAGGCACACACCTGGGAGAGCCCTGGCTCATGTCTCTTAACTTAGAGTACCAGGCATGTAATTTCAGCGCTACTGTTTTACGATACCTCCCAATTCATAATCGTAAGCAACTAACCTTTTTATTTTGTAAAGGACATGGATGTGTGGGTTACCGGGAATAAAACGTGAAAAAAAAATTATTTTACTTTTGCTGGCATTTGTACAGTTATCAACTGTTTGTGAGTGAGCTAGTATTATCAACTGTTTGTGAGTGAGCTAGTATTATCAACTGTTTGTGAGTGACTGATGATTTACACTCTCACTCTTGTATTGTGGGGGACCGCGGTAGCACAGTGGTTAAGGTGCTGTGCTACAAATCAGAAGGTCGCTGGCTCGATTCCAGATGGTGTCATTGGACTTTTTCATTGACATAATCCTTCCGATCGCATTATGGCCCTGGGGTCGACTGAGCCCCTAACAGAAATGAGTACCAGGAGTATTTCGTGCGGGTAAAAGCGGCCGGTGCGTAAGGCTGACAACCTTACCACCATCCTGGGCCGTTGTCACCTAATCTGGGAACCTTAACTTCCTGGAACCCTCTGGGCACCTCGGGCCTGTAATGGGGTTGATTTACCTTTATACTTCGGTTCAAGGAAGACAAGATTATATTCGCGCCACGTTTATAATTTCATTGTAGTAAATGAAGAAATTCCATTTTAGAGTTTGAAGTCCTGTATGCCGAAAACACTCGCCAATATTTCACGAAAATACAGCATTTCATGTGTAGGCATTCATGGTAGTGGCGGACTTTGCAGAGACAATGATATCCCATGCATATTCCGGTCTTACATTTAATTTCTTTATTCTCTGCTTAAAGCATCTGCTGCGCCTAACATAAATACTTCTTTCTTAAATATTTATTTCTTTGCTGGTGCTAGTTCACATTTTGTTAGAACTTTCACGTGCGCGTTCTTAAATTTATTGCCTAACTATTCGCACTTCCTACGCCCACATCAGCTTGACGTTCTACAACACAGGAAGAGCATATAAATGTCCATTAAACTCTTTGCTTCAGGAAGAATTTCTCTAAAGGTATAGATTAAAAACAACTTGCACAGATAGCCACTTGACATAGGTTTTATCAGTCAAGAATAGTCCGCAAAACGAACTCGGCGCGCACCAATCAGCTCTTTTACAATTTTATAAAAAAAAAAAAAATCGCAGAAGCGACAATTTCATCAGTCAGTGACTCAAATCCATTTCAAAACAAAAGCACGAACATGAGCAAGAGCATTCTGTAGACGGAATTTGTATGCCACGTAAAATTATCTGAGCATTTTCGATTTCGCGTCAGCTATCGATGTACGTATAAGGTACAGTACAATACATTTTCAGATGTGCTGTGTACACAGGTTTAATAGAGGCGAAATGTATAAAAATATGAACACATCCGAGTAACTGACTGAAGATCCTATCGGAATAAGAGATATAATTGGATCTTTAGACCCGGTAATTATTCGTGACTTTTCCCTCCGCGATTTTTAATTGAAGCTTCTTTACAAAGCGTGTTTAAATTAGCTATAAACGGTTAGTCATTAAAAAAAACCCGGAGCGTGCAAAAAAAGAAACAGTTTAACTTGCTATATAATTTTAAGATCACAAATCATCTTACAGTAAAATTCTGTCTTTAAGTGACATATCTCTTATATACATTATGAAAATATGTCATTATAGTTAAAGATATATAACCTTACATATTTATGTCTTAAATTAACGTACCGTAATCAATTATGTACAATTACAATAAATTAGTATAAATACTAAGTTACAGAGTGTGATTATAATTTGAGTGGCGTGTAGAGTTATTGGGTCACGTACCGATCATACAGGAGTTAGCAAACGGATTTAGCAGTGTTGCTGATGCGTGCACGGTACAAATGATTTATACGTCATAGTCGCAAGTGCCCGCCCATACCTAACACCACATTCCTACACATTTAGGTGTTCAAATTGCAAATGGAACACACGCCGGTAGGAGAAGCGGATCTGAAAATATGGCTGTAGATTTAGCCTGTAGGCACACAAATGGAGCCCAGTTAAGCCAAATCCAGCTCGTCTCGCTAAAATATATTATTATAAAATAATAACCACTTATTTCGCATAGACTTCCTGTGATTTCCTGTCACACTGCATGGAATGAGCCTAACGAAACTGAGGGGATCCTTTACTAGCATTTTGGTGTATCAAACTCTATTCCATTTGACTGAACTGCACTCGGCGTGTCTTCAAACTCGGGCCTAATTTTGTACAGCCCTGTATTCCAGCCAGCTAACCAATTTCCTGTCACACTGCATGGAA
>Ga0131853_10024332_pt1 | contig 10929 bp, 5 predicted proteins | sample TergutLab28metaG_FD_92764 | JGI IMG/M metagenome (GOLD analysis project Ga0131853, IMG submission 92764) | Labiotermes labralis P1 segment gut microbial communities from Petit-Saut dam, French Guiana - Lab288 P1 (version 2) (version 2) | ecosystem: Host-associated > Arthropoda: Insects >...
ACACACACACACACACACACACACAAAGAAACAACAGTTTTTCTACTTATTCTAGCAAGAGCGCTAAAATGAGACGTGATCATTGTAAATCTCCCAATACGAAGAGCAGAACACTTACAATGTGTTGTGTAAAAAGTGAACAGACACGCGACCTTTTGCCGCCATTCACAAAATGAACTCCAGAGACAGTACCAGAGGCAAAGTGCCAGAAATGTTACTATATGGGCGTATTTCCCAACTTGCTTTTTTGCGCGGTGCGTGCTCTCGGTTCTGTGGACCGCCTATTAACTCTATTTTCTTCGTCGGTCCTTTGTGTGCCGGTAACAGGAACAGCTCTGCAAGAGATATCACTTTGTCTACCGGGGACTTTTACGACAAATTATCTATCTATATCAGTTCTCATCTTGAGCGGACAGTGTTAGCGACCACTTTACGTGAAGCTGTCACAGCATTTCTGAGCGCCTAACCAGGCTGAGTCATTTAAATCCTGAGTGCCAGAATGGACAAATAGTGCTCCAGATAGGTCTAGTTTGTCTTTTCCGCGTTGTAGAGGCAACTGTACCACCGAGCGTAATGGAAACTGCGACGTGCGTCAGATGTAGCGCTGTTACTAGGACTAGATATGATATTTATTTACTGCAATTGGGATTCCACCCGGTGGCAGTGGTCAGTAAACTTTTACATAATTGGTAAAGGATATCTGTATCCATATGGAGAAACAATACAAAAAGCAATACAAAAACACAGAATGCAAAAAATAGAAAACAAAAACACAAAAGAGAAGAAAAATATAAAAATAATATTAAAATTATAAGTCGAGTAATTAGAAAATAAAAAAGAGGAGCAATAATGACACAATGTACTGTACCGAGCCTACATAAAGTTACGTAACTATAAATCAATGATAATACATTTCACCAAAGATATTCACTTCACTTCACTACACTTCACTCCCCATTTTTCACTTCCCTGCACTTTTGGAAGTTTCGTCATCACCACGCTTCGAAAACACTTCACTTCTCACAATTACTTCCCTAACCCTCTTTCAAAATGTATGATTTACAGTGACAGACGCCAGCTCCTCTGCAGGCAATTGGTATCACAGTTTGAATGTCCCATTGACAAAGAAGTATTTATCGACCTGTTCTTTGTTATCTGACCCTAATTTTACGACCGTGAATTGTGTTGTTCTATATATTGTTTATGTGTAAATGTGTATCGTACTATTGCCACCGGGTTTCAACCCAGTTGCAGTTAAACATGTCATATCATACCCCTGTTCAAGTGGCATGATCCTTGTAACCTGTCCCCTGTAACTTTCCACGCCCGCTCTCCTGTGTATGATTTGAAGGGGACGCAAATGTGAGATATCATCCTTCGCTGCGCCAAGGTTCCTCAGACTGAAACGTTCGTATGACTTGCAAATTTAGCCGCTTTCTTTTGCACAAGGTCTAACGCGTTTATCTGACATTCGCTGTAAAGATCCCAGAACGAAGCCCCATATTCAAGAATTGGACGCTCTAGTGACGTGTAGGCTAAACTTTCCTTATTACTTCTTCCCTTTTTAAGAACACGCAGTACGACATGATGTGTCTTCCAGACTTTTCATACTCTGTAATTAACCTGATCAGCCCAGCTTAAATCGCTGCAAAATATTATTCCTAAACATTTAGAGCTTTTAGACCCCAGAATTATTTGATCCCCCGAAAATAATTTCGAAGATACTTTACCCGAGATCTTGTAAAGCTTACAGCTTTACTTTAACCTAGAATTATTTTTATCGCATTCTCTTCCGCCCATCCCCCAGTCTGTCCAGATCTAGCTGCAACGTTTCAATGTCGCTACCATTCATGATTTTCCTATATCTTTTAGTCATCTGCGAAAAAATTAATAGTTGACTACAAGTTCCTCCAAACATCATTTAAGTACTCGAGGAACAGAAGTGGACCCAATACGTTCCCTTGCAGTACTCCTGACCTTCCTCCTACTTCCTCAGATAATTACTCTCCTACTCTAACTCTCTGCGAACGACCTAAGAGGAATTCTCCTACCCATATGACTACCCACGGATCCACTTCCGAGGCCGCAATTTTTGAAAGCAGCCGATCATACGGAACTAAATTCAAAGATTTTTAAAAATTATTCATTAACGCGTATGTCCTTGCTCCCTCATCAAGGGAATCAGCTATGTCCTGGCAAACTGTGAATATTTGCTTTCACAAGCGTATCCCGGTCTAACTCCATGTTGGCCCTCGTAAAACCATTTCCCCTTATCCCTAACTTGCCTCATGTATCCTGTTATGACGTGTTCCATTTGTTTGCAGACCGCTGATGTTAAGCTGAATGGTCTGTATTTTGTGGCTACCGATCGATTTCCACCCGTGTAAATAGTAACAACTATGACTGTTTTCCAAACACTTGTGACGGTAGCGTTTTTAATTGTTGTGTCCAGAAACAGCGAAGGTATGGACTCATGGCTTTCCCGCCGAGTTTTACAATTTCGCCATCAGACGCGCTACAGTCCTCATCTAGGTTTTTGTTTTCCTTCATTTCATCTCTCTGTTTTTTATTCTTATCGTCTTATTTCTCTTCTTGTTCTTCCTCTTCTTTTTCTTTTTCTTATTGTAGGAGCCTCCATTTTATTTTGTTCCTTCTTCTTTTCTGTCAGATGCAAAAAAAGCAATTCTATTTAGGAATCCATATTGTGGACGTTAATTACGTTCATATAAGAGATATTAATGCAACCGCAAAGAATAGTCGTGTCTTACTCTAGACATTCATTTATGTACATAATTCACTTTCTGAACTTTATATTTACTTAGTGAACTACCTTGAAAGTCAGCCAAGTCAGTGCATTACTCTGACTTACGTATAAATCAAGCTGGATTACTTTAATTCCGGTGATGCTGAGCACTGTAGTTTGTCTACGCTGCAATATTTATTATTCATGGGCACTCATTTGCGCTATGTTGTTAACCACTGTTATGCTAAATTGAGTGTTAATATTAGAAGACCTTCAGTTCACATCACTGTCTGCAGTCAATCATATATTCAGCATGTGGGTGAGAAGTGGTTGCATTACGTCACAAAAGACCGAACAAAATTTGCGCTACATCGAAGGGGATTGTATCATACAGCGTTTATAACCGTCGTCTTTGGCACAATGTGCGTTTCAGTAATTACGGTACAGGATATTACGAATTGAAGTGGGTCTTAGGGCGCCTAGATTACTGAAGTGTACAACAACCTGTGTGTTAAATTTATCTACTTTTTGTGTGTGGATTAGACAGGCACAGAACACAGGGAGCCTCCTTGCAGCGTATATTTAGACAGTTCTCTCTTCTAGATCAGTAATTAAAATTGCGAAACACCTTCTTCCACCATTATATTAATATCTCCTGTATTTAATGAACACTGCAGCCGTTTTATATAACTTTCAATTTCTCACTTTGCAATAATGAGATTCATCAAAACCACATATGAATCTTCATCTCACTTCTTACGGAGCAGAGACTGCACGTTTGTTATAAACACCATACTGCAAGTGTTGTTTAGGAAAGTAATGAACCTTGTGTAAAGATCATAATATTAAAAGTAGGCTTTCATAATTTAGGGGCAGATAGCATCATTTGCACATTCAGTCCCACTCCCATCTACCACCGTCTTGTGTTTCAGTGACATGAACAATATTTTGTATGGACGTTATTTCAAATAGTCTATCCTGAACCTTTGTTACTGCCCTGAACTGCGTGTAAATTATTCCACTTACTTAATTTGTTGCCGTTTATTTAATAAATAATCCCTTGTCTTTTAAAGGCGAGTCACTTCGCTGTTTAAATATTATTTCTACATACATTTTCCGTTTGTTAAAAAATGGTATTCTTTTTTTCTAATTATAGAGATGTTGCTGTGAATTTTTTCTTTTTTCACTTTCAAGAAATAATGATTATGATTTTAACCCCTTAAACGCCTAATTAAATCCCATCTGTCATTTGCTGACATTATTAGGAGCTCACCATATTCTGCACGTTAGCAGGATAAGGGTTAAACAAGAATGCCCGAACTGTAAGGACAGTTTCGTTCCTCCTCTCCTCACCACTTACTCCACGCCCATTTGCTGTGCTGGTCATTAATTAAGTCATGTTTGTCTGTCTGTCCAGGTGAGTACTGAGAGGACATTGTAGCGTCGTACAAGATTTCACTTCCTCTTGCTTGGTGCTCGCGGCTAACTTCTGTTTGTTGACCACGTGAAAGCGTAGGCATGACGGTGGGATTTATATCGACCATCTCGGAGTAGTCTTAATGTTCTACATTTGTATTCATAAGGTACGTGGTTTGAATTTTTGTCAAGTTCAAAAACTAGTTTAGTTTGGCCTTGGTTCTCTACTGGTGCATAACCAAATAATAAATTGAAATAGGCTAGATCCTTCCCACTTTGTATAGTTACAATCTGCTGTTCATTATGGCATTCCCACTTTGTGTGATGTGACAAATTCGACGAGTAAAAAAATGTGCACGAAAATTATCGTAATATTAGGAAAACCAAAACAAGTTCCACTTCATATACCAATATATCACAAACGTAGTCGGAAGAGTGACTAAGCTGTAGGCTGAAGGGTACTGGGTGGGGGGGGGGGTGATCCCGGCAAGAACAAGATCTTCTTAAACACACTCTTAAACACTCTGGGGTCAACGCAGAGTTTCAAATTAAGATTTCAGTTGCCTGTTTTTCTCGTCCTTCCTATCTTGTAAATTCAAATACTTTCTATATCGTGCGCTGCTCTTAGACATCTTAAATTTTAATCTTTGTTTAGACAGCAGAAAAAGATGTACACCCCTATAAAGTAGAAGAAGGAAGACCAAAAAAAAGAAAAACTCCGAATCATAAAAGGCCCCTTAATTTGATTTGTTGCTAATTTACTTGTGGATGAAATTTTGAACTTTATTACATTTATCGTTCATTATTTTATCCTGTTTCCTGCAGTCTAATGACGAGACGTGACGGCACACCTACATCAGTTTCACGTCCTTATTTCATATTTCCAATAACATATTTAAAAAGAAGCTGGCAAGCAATTTCCATAAAGCGTCTTATTTCAATCTATTCTTGCATTGTAAGATTCTTCTTAAAAAGGGAGTTGTACTAGGATTTATCATATTACAAGACACATCAAGCCAAGGATTATTAATACCAGAAACTTTAAACACAGTTATAAAATGTGCAAAGGGCAAGTACACGTCACAGAATTGGACGAACTTTGCCTTGTGGAATAATTTAGTACATCAACTTCACATAAAAGCGACGACTTCGGTTGCGCTGTGTGTCTACACTTCAGAAATTATCTACAGCATATAATCTGCTACCCACTGTAAATAAGTAATTCAGTTTACTTATTCTTTAGCAAAAACTTTCTACTCCCCTGTCACGACATTAGCTCAAGCTCGATGATGTTTTCTTTTTACAACATTTCTTGTGTACTCTGGAACGTGGTTTCATTTTTCAAACCCAAAAGTTATTAATTACCTACGTGTATTTCGTTGCGTTCTTTGTCGGTTGAAGTTATATGACCTGAATGGCTTAATAGAGCGGTGCTGATAACCGCTGACATATGTGCATTACCATGGCAGATGGTTCCCATCAACAATGTTGAAAGGCAAGTGCTGAGACCGTGAATGGGATTGTCATTAATCTACCGCTCTTTGTTGATGGTACACCCACGACTTGTGCAGCAGTGTGCTATACAGGACTATCTTAGAATGACGGGTAGAGGCTAACGTTATTGCTGCCTGTCTGTGGGCTCTCTGTTCCGAATATCCGTCTGCAGACAGGATAACATTAGCCTGAGCTTCCTCACGGTCGCCGGAGCGACGCTTAGGACCCAAAGACGGCAAAGTGTTTTAGATTATAAACTTTCTATGACCCACGATCCGTGCATTAACCGAATATATATGTATATATATATAATACATACATGCATATATATATATATAAAATACTGCAATACTGACACCAACAAATTCACACGCGTATACTAAAATTCGTTTATACATACAATGAACTGCTACATGTTTCGGCCAAATATGTGGCCATCATCAGGGATGTAAAATAGAGAGTTTAGATGCATTAATAGTAAAAAAGTGCAATTATAAAATTGTGAAAGTTAGAAAAATATAAAAAATATCAGAACCAACGGAATGAAGTGATTAAAATCGGAAGAGCCAATAGATTAAAAATTACATAAATACGAGTTATTTGTGTAAGAATATGTTGTTATTGAATCTTATGTTTATTGGGCCGTGCATCATCTTGATAGTTGAATGAAGAGAGACCAACTTGATGTCACTTGCTTTTTAATTTCATTATTTAATGCTCAACATGTTTCGGATGTTAATACATCCATCCTCAGGAGCTTTCGACTTATTTGTTGAGTTATTTCATGGGTTGTATTGCTCTGGTTCGATGCGTGTTGGTGTTACGGTGTGGTTTGGCTGGGGTGGTGTGGTATCCGTATGCAGGCTGAAGCATTACTGGTCTGTTCATGTGGAACATGTTGAACATTAAATAATGAAATAAAAAACAAGTGACATCAAGTTGGTCTCTCTTTATCCAACTATGTTGATATTGGTTTGGTGTACGTAGAAGTTTCAGTTAGCGATTCACCGTTCGAGAGGAAGTGTTATGTTATTCATTGTATGGTACATCACATGTGCCACAGTGTGTTGTGGACTGCTTGGGACTCTACAAAAATTGAAAGTCTCAAGGAACCGTGTTTTATGGTGACTGAAATTGCTGAAGACGTTTGCATCTTGAGAACATCAGTATGTATTAAACGGATAGTGCCAGGCAATAAATTGTTCAGATAAGTATCTCCATTTAATCTCTTAAGAGTAAACGAACCACCGCAGGGCAGCAATACGTTCAGGAGTGTTTGTTTGGAAATGCGTGTACAGTTGAGTCTTTTGTGTGCTTCAGACCCATCCACAGTGCAATGAACTGCTGAGATGGTTAGATTTTTAGTGTGATTTACGCGTTCCTTCTGTTTCTTGTTCGACTTGTTTAGATGTTGGCAAATTAGGCTGATTGATGTGCACGTAAGCTGTTGCGTAAAACTTATGGAATACTCCATACTGTGTGCCAGCAAAGCACTACAACTGGGTCTGCCACACTCGAAATTAAGCGAATTTTTCTATATGATAAAAAATACGCTTAATTGGTTAAGAAATCAATTTTGCTAGTTCTTACTATGACCGTGAATTCTTTATAGCGTGCTCCATCCTTATATATAGCGATATTTTACACATGCAGCTGACGTAAAACGAAAACCGTTTAAAGAATTCATTCGAGTTTTCCGATCATTTAAAGTCACTTTCAGTGAATGGAAAGATGGAAAAAATTTGGTATGGCAATAGAATGCTGAAGGGAATTCATATTGTCCGTGTTGTTCACTTCGCAACAGAGAGCAGCGACATGTTCTCGTATTCCTATTGAAACTGGTGTGCTAGCGACGTTAACACAAACACAAACATGAATTAAAATGGAACTGTAAAATTGAAACACTCGTGACATAACAGCGACGAAAGCAATTAGGCTAAAATAGAGTTATGTATTTTTTATCTTCCTCATTTTTCTTTTTTTTTTCCCCTTTTCCGTCTGACTTTTATGTCCACATATTTCACTTTAGTTCTCTTACTACTCTCCGTACCCCTTTTCAGTTCTTAATATTTGCAAAGTTTCATTTTTTTTGCGTAATTACCCCCAGTGGGCCAGGACCTCTTCTAGGTTTCTAGAACACAGACAACGACGCACCACAGTCGGTAGGACTCCTCTGGACGAGTGATCAGCTCGTCGCAGAGACCGCTATCTGACAACACACAACACTAACAACAGACAAACACCCATGTCCCCGGTGGGATTTGAACCCACAATCTCAGAAGGCGAACGGCCGCAGACCTACGCCTTAGACCGCGCGACCACTGGGACCGGCAATATATGCAAAGTAGACTCTCAAAAAGTGACTGTGAACACAAAGACATTAAAATTAACTGGTAAGATTGAGGTCAAAACCGAGGCTTTTCTAATAAAAGACTTACGTTAACATAATCTGCATTTTGATTTCCGAAGATTTTAGAGACATTTGTGTTATACGAAATAAGAAGACCGTATCTTGTAGTTGACAAGTTTATATCTGTCAGGGAAGAGTGACACTATTGAAGGTTAAAACTCCTGCAGACAGAGAGAAGTCCTGAAATTTTACCAACGGCGAGCAAATAAATTTACAATGAATATCTTAACGTGATTCATCTCCGTTCTGTTTTATTCAGATGTCATATAAAGACACACATATAACCTAACAAGTCTTGCAGGTTACTAGTTTCGACTTTGTTGACAGGCCATCATCAGACCTTTAATTTATTAAGAGCCGTCATTGAAATAACCTTGGGTACAGGACTGAGATTTCACTTCTTTGCTAAATTCTTCGTAAAATTACTGAAATATGTATGAAATATACATAAAATTATGGATTATGTAATGGTTTTCGGCGCTATGGCTTGAAAAATAAATAAAAATAAATACGAATAAAGTGATAGGCTTTGCATCTAATATTTTGAAGCACACTTCTATGTTTTTCTTCCAAAGAACTGTGGATATCTGATTTTATAGAAGAAAGGTTGTAGACAGTTGTATCTACCGTCATACACATACCAAACTTCGATATCTGAATGTTTACGGAACATTGACCTTCCAAAGGCACATAACATGAAGTGTCAAACACCAGCATTGCATAAACACAGCTCAATGGTTATAATTACGAACGAAAAACATAAGGTCTGATTATGGCCTGTTAACAAAGCCGAAACTAGTAAACTGGAAGACATGTAGCCTATATATATTGTGTAAGACTGTGTTGTAATATAGCATTTCAACGTATATGTTTTGTGTTCTCTATTTTCCATGCTAATACTGTAATAACAAACTTTTGTTGTTCTGATATTCCACTGCTGTTTTACTTAGTCCACTTCAGGACTGAATCCTCTATCATATCTCAAAAGCTTTTCTTTTTCTTGTTGATAGAATTTCTTGTCCTGTAGGATTCTCCAAACAAAATCTCGCAACAGCATCGGTTTCTACTTTTGACATTGCTTATTTACCAGATGAAGATTTTGAAGATATAGCAGCTTCTAGAAATCCTAGAAGGCAGTAAACATTTTGTTCTGTTTATCTCAGTATTTAACCAACCAACTTGATGCACAAAATTTGTTTCACAATAACTTCTATTTCATGCCTCTACATGTTTCGAGCATATGTGCTCATCATCAGGAGGTCGAAATTGTACTATACAGCATCTGGTATCATCACACCTGTAGGTGGCCGTCCCGTGCATAGGTTGAGAGGGGACTCTCTCAACCCGTGCACGAGACGGCCACCTACAGGTGTGATGATACCAGAGGCTGTGTAATGCAATTTTGACCTCCTGGTGATGAGCACATATGCTCGAAACATGTAGAGGCATGAAACAAAACTTATTGTGAAAAAAATTTTGTGCATCAAGTTGGTTAAATACTGAGATAAATATACTGAGATGCACGGTCAACAAAACGTCAAAACTGTGTTCTGTGCTTCATCGGTTGTAGAGTTCTGCAAATATGTTTTATTTCTTGTTGTGTTTTGTCTTTATAACAAACATTACGTTTTCTAGGTACCTATCGTCAAAATTAGCTGATCGGCACATTACACTCTAATTATGTCGGGTCAATGACATATTTCTGTTCTAAATAATAACATTACTTTAAAAATTCTTATCTGATAATGGGAACAGCAGATAATTCTGGAACGTCGCTACATATCTACCGCACTACATGCAGTTACTGTCCAAAGGAAGAAAGTTTTGTAGTCACAGCCTTCAAGAACTTTCTTTTCACTCTAACTAATAGAGCTCGCGTTACCGTGTTCATGCCCTCACAAGAAAACTCACATGAACATATAACCTATGCAGCATAGGCGCATCCTGAATTTTTTTTGTGCGGAGAGGGGGGGTTGCTGACCCTGAGGCTATCATAAATTATGTTAGATTTTTAAAAAACTGTGTTCTGTGTTTTGAACTTCATGTTAAAACCTCCAAGCCGACATCTGGTCAAGTTACAGGGAAAATTAAAACCAAACAAGAAGAAATGTCTACATATTCATAAGTTTCTATTATACTTTCAGCATGCCAAACTCTTAGTCATCATCTCATTTCAGTGGCTTATTTAGACTGTGGTGTAAATCAAGTGAAACTTTATATCGTCTTGTCTACAAAATCTGTATTTTTTAAAATTTCGCTTTAGAGGGCGGCTTCAGGCCGGCAGCCCCACCTGCCGCTTGGGTGCGCCAATGTACTGCAGGGGTAGGGGGTAATGAGAATTTGGAAGCAAAGCAGCTATATTTGGAAATTTGTTAAATACATGCAAGTCAGTTTAATTGACTCCATATAACCGTGAATATACACCATTAAGCAGTCCATGCAGCCTTAATAGAAAGAGGCAATTGCAGAATTTTTATCATGTTGTAATTAATTCCGTATTTCTATACCGATACGTTCCGTGTTTTGTTCAAGTGGGTTCCATTGAGACGTTGAACAAACATAGGCGCTCGTTCTCTATTGCGCTTCGTGTAAATTAATTGTTTTGATTGTATTTCATTGCGCTGTATATACTTGGTGCAGGTAGAAACAGTTGCTTTATGTAATGTTTTTACAATTGCAATTTTCCGTATGCAAATTTAGGCTAGTTCTAAATCTGATTCACTGTGTCACCGTACGCCACAAGTTGTGCACTCAAATTATGGTGGTAGCGGTGGTGGTGGTGATGATGATGATGATGTTAGTAACAGTAGACTTCCGGTCATTAATTATACTTGTTTTAGTGATGATGATGATGATGATGATGATG
>Ga0131853_10024334_pt1 | contig 10928 bp, 7 predicted proteins | sample TergutLab28metaG_FD_92764 | JGI IMG/M metagenome (GOLD analysis project Ga0131853, IMG submission 92764) | Labiotermes labralis P1 segment gut microbial communities from Petit-Saut dam, French Guiana - Lab288 P1 (version 2) (version 2) | ecosystem: Host-associated > Arthropoda: Insects >...
TATATATATATATATATATATATAGCAAAATATGTCTCACCAACACTTTTAACAAATATGTTATCACATATATAATCTTGAAACCATGCTAAATATTGACATGTCCTAGGCCAATAACTTGGCACAAAGGATGAATAAACTGGCCAATTTATGGGTTGGTTGACTGCACAATCTTTATGAGAAAAGATGTGACACAAAAGTTGGACTTGAACTTGTGAAGGTATTAGGTCCTACATAAAAACAAAAGCTACCACCCACAGCAGCTACATCCAGACCCTCCACTCTCCAAAAGGAACTTCACTACAAAATGACCACCAGCAGAGAAAATAGATGGCCCTAGAGCAAATGTGCTGTTTGAATTAGTACCAGAAGTGGTGGGGGGGGACACATTTACTGGTGTTCAGATCATGAAGTTTGCCTCTGCCTTCAAAGCCATTTCAAGAAGAGTTACACTTAACTGACCTTGTAAGTGGACTGAATCCCATGTCACGAAATTATTTTTGTACAATATCTTCTTTCTGGATAGTACATGCTTAATAAAAAAAAAATAAAAAAAAAACTCAACTGGCCAATTCGTTCAACAGTCACTGCAGTTTTTTCTATGAGTATACAAATGTAAAAGTGAAGTTGTCCTTCTGCATGCAATGCAAGCATATGGAAGAGTGGAGGTATAGCTACATACATTCTTAACCTCAGCACTAGATGGGGTGAGTAATCAGCTTCATGCCTTAGCTGCTTTACCTCTTGGAAAAGACCCCTGGTACCTGCTGAAGACGAGGCTGTGTAAGCCCTAGTGCCAGTCTCAACACTTTTGAGAACAAAACAATGTCTTGTTCCTGCCACATATAAAATCACAACTTATCAAATGTCAGGCCCACAGGCTTGTCACTATACTGACTGCACTATCCTGGCCCCTGGCACCCTGGTCTACTCCTAGATATGATGCTGCCCTTTTAAATGCTTTGCTTGAGGGGTTACAACACATGACTGAGTTAGATAAAGATGTACAAAGTTCATGATGCTGTAATAAAAAAAAAAGAAAAGAGTGATAGTTTACAAACCAAACAATTCGCACATGGACAACTGAGAGTAGTGTGCCGGGTAGCTCAGACGGTATAGCAATTAACTACCTGGACAGTCCGGGATCGAATCCCGCTGGGGACGAGATTTTCCGCCCATCCAGACCGGCCCTGGGGCCCACCCAGCCTCCTCTACAGTGGGTACTAGTCTTTCCCGGGGGTAGAGGCGGCTGGGTCATGGGGCTGACCCCCCCACCCCCATCTAGTGCCGAAGGTCCTAGAGAAGAGTACAGCTATACCTCTACTCACCCCAAGGGCCTGCGTGGCCTATAAAAAAGGGTGAAAACCTACCAATTGACAGTACACTGCATTCATATAGTTAGTTGTAACCAGACAGCCCTCATTTAACATTGCCTCTAACATTGTTATGCTTTAATGATGGTAAATTTTAGTGATAAAATATCTGATTAACACTGCCCAGGCTTGGATAGACATTGTTTTCTCAGGCATGTTAATTAGCAAATAATTCGTATGGGAAAATATTCTATGTTGTTTCACTCTCTGAGTATGTTTCTGCAATGTTCAGGAACATAACTCCAACATCAAGTGATGAACTACTCCAAGTCATTTTAACAACTGAAAATGGAACTGCACAGGTCTGTGGGAATTCCACTGACATTAAAATTATACTTACTGGATTCCAGAGAACTGTCATCTCCAACAGTATCTGAGGACAATTGCCTTTTGCTCTACCATGCAGCTTCTTATCTTTCAAGGAGTACCACTTCTTTTCCCCATTACGAATCCTCAGTAATGGGATAGCAACTTTTCCTAGAAACTCCACTTTGTGGTCTCTATCTTCGTCATATACTGTCACCTCAAGAACGGAGTTGATATCCTTCACATTGCTGCCAAACATCAATCACATTAATAAGTTCAGATCCTTCTTGGCTTCTTTAAAAAATCTTCATCAACTCATGCCCAACTAAAATTTCACCTGAAAATATGATGATCGAGGAAAATGCTAAAGCTAGAGCTACCATATATCCTCTTTGCCCCAAAAAGTCCTCCTTTTTTTAGACCCAGAATTTCCATGCAGGCACCTTTGTTTATTTTGCAGAAATGTCTAGATTTTTTACCATTTGTTATTTCTTATAGTTTTTGCATATTTTAATGGTAATGAAATGGGGAATAATTGCACTTTTTAAAAGAAATACACAATTATATTGCATTATCAATGTCTGAGCCAAAACTAAAAATGTACGAGTTCAGCAGTTGACCTAAGGAACGTCTTGATAGAACTTCAGCATGGAAGTTATGAATAACTTGAACTAGGTGAAAAACATGATGAAATAAATCTCACTCAGAATTTCATATCCAAGAAATTTAAAGAACAACTAGCAAAGAACTGTAGACAGGGATGTTTATTTAATAAAATTGTGACTATTTACATATCCTATTTTTCTTAATATCCCTTTTCAATTGCATGCCCTCTTTTATAAGGTCAACACATTGAAAACGTCTGTTTCTCTTGTGATGGGTATATGGTAACCCTCACTAAAGCTCAATATTTTATTTTTTAATTATTCATGAATGGAGCAATTCAAAATAATAAAGTCCCTCAAAGGATTAAGGCTATAGAGAATTCTACGATTTTTCACTCAAAATTTACAGTAACAGTCTGAATGTCCATCCAAACTTGAGATGGAATATATACACATATGTGAATATCGAAGCATTATGCAGAAAATATACACATATATGAACAACATAAATAGATATTCTCTAAAGTGTAGGTGTTACTGAATACCAGAAAAATTTATGAGCTAAGACTGAAAACAATGCACCCTAAACTTCCAAACTGCCAGTAAAAAGGTTTGGTATATACTTAAGAAGACGCTAGTAGAGAGGTTTGCACACTGCCCAAAGAAGCATTGACAGCAAAAGGTCTTAACAGACAGGAAAGGAAAATGAACCAATGTACAGGCTACACCTCATTTTTCACTAATTATATACATACCATAGATTGTGCAACACAAATCTTTTCAGAAACATAAAAACTTAGCTAATTTACTGACATTCAAAATTCAAGAATGGTTCTATTGTATTCATATGCAACCATGAATTGTACAGAATGGCCTCATTCAAGTTCCACCAAACACATTTTCAAAGACCTCCATGTGGCAAGAAAAAGGCTAGCATTGCTTCTTTTTGCAATGATATTTTTTTCTATGAAAATTCAGTAAGTTTCCTTCAAATTGGCCTAATATTGGCTTAATTGAATCATACACACAGGAAGCAAAATTAAGGTGCAAAATTGTTATTCCAGGGCTGCCAACCTCCCCAAGTTGTTAAGACTGTACTAGTTTTATAATATATTCTCACAGAATCAGGGAAAAACTTGGTACAAAACTTACTGATTACCATTAAAATAATCCATATCCATCACATAATAAGAATGAGATAATGATATTTCATCATTAATCGCTATTATGATTGTACCCCGCATGCGAAGATAAACCTTCGTAAGCCTTCCAAACCACTGTGAAGTAAATTAATCAGACAATACCATACATGGTCTGTGTTCAAGACAGCCAGGAATGATGATGCACAAGGGAGAGTGCATGTTGTTTACAACACTTCATTCAGTGTTAACTGTAAGGATGTCCAATTAACATTCTAATGAAAGATAAAATGTAGAGTTTACTGGAACGCAGAAGGGTCAGGCTGATCTTCATATAATAGTATAACTGTAGTAGAGTAGTAGATAAAGTTATAAGAAAGAGATCTCTTTCACCGAAATGACAATTCAAAGTATTTAACTGCCATTTTTTTACATAATAATGTCTAATTAAAACCCTTAAGGTTTGAAACATTTAACATTTTGTACAAAAAATATTGTTATTACAACAAAAAGTAGCTGTGTTGACTATACTATTTTTATTACTTAAACATAAGTCCATTTAAAATCAATATTGCTCATGCAAGTAAACAATATACACTGCAGAACATGCACACACACATGCAGCATGAAACAACAGCAACTGTAGTGCAGGAATGCAATCCAATCAAGTGAACTAACACACGTACAATGTGAATATCTTCTGCCATGATGGCGTTAGGGTCTTGTATTCTGTTTGTGTCTGTAGGCGAGCATTCACCAATTCCAGCACACAGAATGGATCCGATTTGCCCCCCAGATCAGCTGCTGCTAGCCCCTGTGCTCGGAACACCTTCACAGTCAGGTGACCAACATCTCGAAGGTTGTGGAGAGTACGAAGGAGGGCCTACACATGGTAAGTGTGAATATATTACACTATTCTGGTCATATTAAACACACAGCATGGATATGGGATACTAAAATGTGTAAATCTCCCTCAGTTCTTCTTCTTGTACACTTATACCTCTGCAGAAGGTGCACATATGCAACATCAACCTACTAGGAGGGTAAGGTATCAACAAGTGCAGGTTCTAAATAAGACAATTAAAAAGGTAAGGCTGTTCACTATTACAGTGAACTAATGCACTGTGCTACAGCTCTCAATCTGTGAAACTGACAGAGGCACACAGCGGTACAAATCTGTCGGTGCCTCACTGTGATACACCAAAAGCTGATTGACTTGATTAAACACATATCAAAAGGGTGACATAACCTATTGTAACCAACCTTTCTGGCTGTAAATTAATAGCATATCTTCCAAGAACAGTATAAAAGATAAAAGTTGCAAAAACAATTAATTGCAAATATTGAAAATTCAGAATTTACATTAAGCAGATATTAACAGATTCTTTGATTAATTATTCATGACATTTCATCTGCAGATGTTACATAACGACAAATGAGATGAGACAATGAACACACATAGTGAATAGGTAAGGGTCTGACAAAACTGCAGAAAGCCATGGAGTATGTTAAGTCGAGATTTAAACCTGGTGCCTCCAGAATAAAAGTCTGAAGCATTACAGCTACCCCAACCCAATTCATATAAAGGAATTAACAAAAAATACAGAAAAATCAGCTTCAGATAATCCTGTTTAATATGTTTGCCCACCTCAGATGCTCCAGTAATTTAGTATCGAAGTTTTCCATCCCACTTAAAGGGATTCCCACCTAAGAGGCGCAACATGTTCATGACACAATAAATTCACCATTTTAATACCGTTTTGGTATAAAAATCATAAAGAATTTCCCCAAGTGTCCTCCTGTTCAATTTGTTTAAAAAATAGGGATGAAATTACAATCTCTGTGCCTAGAGATAATATCCAAGGACATTTCCACATGTTTCTAAAATGACATGACATATGTGGCTTAATTCTGATGCATCATCTGTCCTATTGGTCAATAAGCGGACTGCATTGGTGAACCCTGTTGGTATTTGAGACCAATTACTGCTACAAGGCTTGTAACAGATTGTGATAATATGGTTCCGTCAACCATTCTGAATTTAGTGCTATAAATTATTAAAGGAATTTGGATCCAAAACATTGTTAATGCAATTTAAAAAAAAAGCCCATATCCAAGAGAAGCAACATCATGGTGTGTGAGCAATCTACAAGATAAAAAATCATGGTGTTAACAAACTATGATTGTGCCTTTCTATGTGTTTTACTTTAATTTAAAACAATTTGAAGTATTCTGTGCACAAAATTTATAAGCATTTTGTGTTCACTTAACATTGCATATGTGTGTACAGTTTTCATCCTGTAAAGCAATTAGTTACCAAACATGTGATCATCACGGCTACTACATCAAAGACCTACATAAAATGTATGCTGCTGTCAGTTAAAGAACACCTGCATGTCACAAACATGGTGGATGCTACTTCACATATTCCAAAAAAATTAAAGAAGAACATGGAATTTATGTGTTGACTTTAAGTACAGATACATCGAACTGAGAAACAATACTCTCCAACAGTCTATTTAAGTGAGCAGCCTAGATGGAAAAAGATTAAAAAAGATATACATGGGAACATAGCATTGGTACTTATGAAACAGTTCTAGCAAAAATGGACTAAAAAATTTGTTCTCTCGTTTTCAGGAACGTGTCACAATCACTGAAGATGCTATGAGATAAATGTGGTTTGCTGGTTAAATTGTACCATTTAATGCAGAATTTATATGAAATAATATTCTAGTAAAGTGAATGTCAATTTCACTATGCAACATGTTTTCAGGCTTACCTTCTTAACACATTTTTGTTCTCAGTAAGCCTAATATGTTAAGTTTTTCCAAAAACTGTCTTAACAGAATTTCACTGTATATAAAAATCCTTTTTAGCAATATGTACCTCACCTAGTATCAACAAAACTGCTGTTAAGATTAATACAAAAGTAAATGTACCATCAAACGGTTGCAACAAACAACACAGCACATATCCTGCTGCCAACTCACACATGTGAAGATATCACAGGATCATGGATGAGTGTAAGCTGTTGGAAGACCTGCACAGTGGATGGTTTGCAACAGAGCAGAAAGAGAACACTACCAGCCAAGTGCAGGAGGCCGTGTCTGTTGACTGTCAACAATGGCAGAGCTAAATTCTGAGAAAGCTGAAAGTTCAGTTGGTAGCTGTGACATCAACCTCAATAAGAAACTGGAAAGTGCACTGCATTTTTCAGTTAATCATACCCAGAATATTGATGCAGCAACACAATACCATGTTAAGGATAAGTAGCAAGCTCGTTACACCTGCACTTAATGGTCTAAAATTTTACTGAAAGATAATTACAGATTATAAAATCTGGTGTTTCCTGTATACTCAGAACTGTAATGACAATTCCAATGTGGAAGCCACCAATGTCATCAAGGACCAAAGAAGCCAAAGAAGTTCCCTAATTTCTCTCTAAAGTGCAAGTTATGCTGAAGACACTTTCACTAGCAGGGTACTGCAAATAATTGCATTCCAAGGGCTGCTACAGTCAACAAGGATACGTACAAACAGGTGTTCTCACTACTGTAGATGATGCATATCAGAAGAGTTCTAAAATGTGTGCCCTGACACTGGTTGCTACTTATGTAGCAGCTGCTCACTACAAATGGTGCTGTGACTGTTACCTCCTTTCAGTAAGGACCAGCTGAATAGCTGTTGCTGCAAGAATGCAGCAGAGGGTCAAGAGACTCTGAAGACCATATGTAGAGCAGAAGACTCAGCACAGTGGCTTGTAGAAACATTCAGCAGAGCTGTATGTACTCTAGTTGAAGTGTACAGCTGCTGCTGGACAGGATTTTAAAGGCGATTACATCTAAAGGTTTTTCACTTCCACTACATTCAAGATAAATCTCCTGTCCCCAAACATTTTGAAGTCACTATGTACATAATGCATAAATTTTCTACACTAATTACAGATGATGTTTGTCTTACAAATAAAATGGCAGCTAGGGTAAAATTTTACTTTGCATAAAATGCTCTCTTTCATAGTTATGTCCATCAGATCCTCATTATTTAAGAGACTTAAGTTCATAATTCATACAATGAATACCATATTCTCCACAAACAACAAATCTTACAGGTCAAAGAGATTTCCAATACAAAAATGATAATTGGTGTTTAAGGAGAAAAAAACATGAATGGAACAATTAAAACAAAAAATAAAAATAAAAGCATCCTAAATAAACTACTGCAAAGAAAATACCTGTCTGCTGACACACTGAAATGAAATACAGAATAATGAGACTGGGTATGCCATACATGTGCCCTACCCTGATAATTACATCCTTGTCAGCCTGCAACTCAGCAGTTTTGTAAACATGGATGTTGGAAAAACGTTGCATAAAATTTAACATGTAAGCAAACAATATATACAATCACTGTGAGCTCAGCATTACAAGTACTCAGAGCATTTCCTATGAAGCCATAGGCTTCAAAGATCCAAGAAAACAGAATTCAACCAAACAAAGTGGCTGTGCAATGTAAGGTGCACTTAGTCTTGGACAGTTCAAATAAAGGGCCTGTGGGCTCCAACCCTAATTGAAACATGGGTGTATGTCCATATTAATGTACTGTGCTATGCTATTTAGGCACAGGTCTCGCAAAAGACAAGCCCCACATCCAGGTGGTCCTACATACTGTATAAAGGATTCAGCTTTATACAATAATACAAATACAGGTTAGACATGTTGAATACAAACAGGAAGAGGAAGAAGCAATTAAAATTCTGTAATTTTTCAGTAATGGATTGCTGTCTCTTTGTGAGGACTGAAATATTTAACAATTTTGACTAATGGCAAAGTGTTACTGGGGAATAAGCAAGAACACAGGAATGAAAAAATAACATATTATAAAATGAGTAAAGTTAATGGCAGCTTATTATTACAGAAATTTTACAGTTGTCCATTCCGTACATTTTTAGATATGTTCATTTTATTGTACCAACCAAATGCACACTATTAAATACATATGAATATTGAAAACACAGCTCCAACATGTTTTGGTACAAGTGTTCCACCTGCAGGGAGCACAGTATGTCAGGTTTAAAAACAATTGCCAATGATAAACTATATTTACATGGTTCCACAGTCTCAGTAGGCTCCACCGTTGATGTCAATTATGTATAAAATATACAACTTGTGTAGTTCAAAATCCTATGATTAAGATATGATTAAAACATTTCTTACATTAGTAAATATTATGATATGATATGATTTATACAAAGTAAAATTATTATTGCTAAGGTTGGTAGTGGAAGCTTACCTTGTATGATTCATATTCACTGTATAAGAATGTTATAGTCATATCCTAAACATATTATTTTAAAACTGCACAAGTTGTACCTACCGTATATAACTGACATCAACAATGGAGCCTGCTTAGCAATGGAAATTGTTTGTAAACCTGGCATATTGTGCTCTCTGCAGATGGTACACTTGTACCATACATGTCAGAGATACATCTCTAATATTCACATATATTTAATACTGGCATGTGGTTGGTAAAATCCATTTAATATATTTATTATTACAGATAATTTATTATAACAAATATGTACTGTTACTCTAACCTGAAGATTTGTAGAATTCTTCTAACAAATACAATTATAAGCCTCACTACCCAGTTTGATTCCTCAATCTCACTAAGCTCCACTGTCTTTCTATAAGAGTTCATGCTAGAACAGGCCGTGAAGACCCAGAGGGGGAGTAAAGTTATAGCTCTACTCTTCCTTTAACCTCAGCACTAGATGGGGTGGATGGTCAACACCATGCCCTGGCTGCTTTACCCCTGGGAAAGAGACCCAGTACCCATTGCATAGGAAGCTGGGTGGGCCCCAGGGCTGGTCTGGACGGGTGTGAAAAATCTCACCCCCAACAGGATTCAATCCTTGGACCATCCAGCCCAAAGTGAGTTGCTATACCAACTATGCTATCCTGGCCCTCACTGTCTTTGTATACCACATGGTATTACAAAATACAATTCTCAGAATCATATTAAACAGCTTGTAAGATAAACCCACAAAGGGGTTGGAGGCCAACAGCTTGAAATGTGTGCTTCTAATTAAGGTGGTAAATGTATTTTAACCAGAAAAGTTTATCACAAACACATTTACAAGGGCACAAGATGTTATTTCATTAACATCTTGTGCTCTCTGTAAGTGTCTTTAGTCTGTAACTACTACTCGTACTGAATTAAAACAATGTTATTACCAAGATGACAAAACAGGGAATTGACAGTTACTATATGAAGTTTTCCTGCCTGCTTGTGCTAATAATGCTTAATGAACTTACATAACGCTTCTCTAAAATTTCACGTTCACGAGGGTTCTCCTCATAAGTGGTTAAATCTGAAATTGTCTCTGATGCCGTAGTTCCACTGATAGTAAGCAAAAGAAAGATGGAGCCTGCACCTTCTTCAAGGTCCTGCCATATTCTATGGGTTTTCTCACGCTCTAGACGAGATAAATCAATGATGCATCTGTAAATCAATGAACCACATCATTCAACAGATACTCTACTGCATTAAGGATTACTTCCTTTTTCACCTTTCTGATTCTATCCTCAAAAACTGTTCAATCAGGCAGCACAAAAGCCCCTGAATTTGTGTCATTCTCTGTTTCATGCAACAATGGTTACAAGAGTACTTAAATTCCTTAACAATGTAACAGATATAACACACTGACACCTGTTTAATGTTCCAGAATTCTTTGAATCTGTGCAACAGCCATAACTGAGTACTGTTAGGCACTTACACAGCTGTGAAATGTCACCACATAAAATAAAAAATAAATTATTTTGTGGATAACAACTGTAGTATGAGTACCAATAAATTGTGTTTAATGGAGGGTGACACCATGCAATATTGATGGTAGATGTCAGAAATTTCACACTTTTACCCAGAAGATAGAGGCAGAATGTTCCTCTGAAGTGTCACAACCCATCTACAAGACTGAATGGTGTAACAACCCACAAAATCACCATTTCAATACTCATCACAATGGAAACCCAAAAGCTTAAGGCACAATATCTATAAGTGAACTTATCTAGTGCGAGTTTTATATGTAATATATTTAGTACAGTAGTTTCAATGTTCATGATTAATGGCACTAATAAAACTGTCACAAACACTGGAATCTACTGTCAATGTAATATACCTCTATTTTTCCTGGAACTGGTCACAAATGTTCAAAAAACTATTAAAATGAGTGATCATGATAAATATGCAACCCTGGGCTGTGTTTCCATGACATTTCCAAGTTAGAATGGCCTAAGGTACAAGACCCTGAAGATTAGACAGTTCAGTCATAGATCATCCTGTATACATACTGCATTTCATATCATATCACATTTTAAGCCATAGCTGTGAACATGTCCATCCATGGGTACAGCAGAGGGGAGGAAGAAGTCATGCATTAGCCCTCCCAACATTACAAAGATGAACTGAAGAAACAAAACAAAACAAAAAAAAAAAAAAAAAAA
>Ga0131853_10024336_pt1 | contig 10928 bp, 3 predicted proteins | sample TergutLab28metaG_FD_92764 | JGI IMG/M metagenome (GOLD analysis project Ga0131853, IMG submission 92764) | Labiotermes labralis P1 segment gut microbial communities from Petit-Saut dam, French Guiana - Lab288 P1 (version 2) (version 2) | ecosystem: Host-associated > Arthropoda: Insects >...
CACCTGTCTCTATCCTGGGCCAGCCCAATCCAGTCCATATACCCACATCCCACCTCCTGGAGATCCATCCTAATATTACCCACCCATCTAAGCCTAGGTCTCCCCAGTGGTCTCTTTCCCTCCGGTTTCTCCAACAAGACCCTATACACCCCCACTCCTCACCCATACGCGCCACTTGCCCAGCCCAATTCATTCTTCTCGAATGAATGAGATAATATAAATGGAATTTAATACTGTGAATTTAGGGACGTGTTATAAACGAGTCAGTAAGAACAGTGCAGACTGTAGCTTTATGTATGTTAAGGAGCTACAATTTGGGGTTATTTCGGACAAAACATGCTCCAATGTGTAAAATACACGAATATAAAGTGTCAGTGTTGAAACAGGTGCTGTGTAGCTTCATGAATATGGAGAATATTTTATATTAAAATGTTTAACATTGCATCATCATCATATATTTGGTCATCATCATCATCATCATCATCATCATCATCATGATATGTCTGTCATGGATTTGGGCCAAATGCTGACCCGTTCCGTTCTCACGTATCCGGAAGTCTCTTCAAAGTTCTACCATGGTTCCTTCTGCCCGTTCGGGAGTAGTGTTTCAATACCTTGGTTATTTATTAACCCTTATCCTGCTAACGTGGAGAATATGGTGAGCTTCTAATAATGCCAGCAGATGGCAGCTGGGATTTAACTCGGCGTTTAAAGGGTTAATATTGCAGTTATTACCAAAAAAAATTAGAAAACTTCTGCAATTGATCGCAAATGTACCTCCGTAGGTACAACTCCGATCAATTGGTGGTACGATTCTAATCAGAGGCACCTACCACCAATGAATTGGTTCCAGCCTTTCGCACCAACGTGGTACCCGACAGTACACTTCCAGCACCACACCCAGTCACATTTTTCATAAATCTGACAGTGTAATACAGGGGTGCTGATAAGTCCCTAGCCCGACCAGGAAGGAAACAAGCTAATGTTTCTGTCAGAATAGCGTGAATTTCCTTCGGCGCCTTGCCTTGCAGAAAAAAAAATTGATGAGAGCTCGCGTCTCGATGTTGTTGAAATCGCACGCGTCCCTGACATGCTTCTGAGATTGTTTCCTGGTCAGGCTAAGGATTTTATCAGCACCCCGGGTAGGAAAATGACACTCGTCATCTTTGTTGACGATTTTTTGTAACAATGACCCTCATCTCTGCTCTTGTATATGACATTACTTTGATCATTGACTATTTTTCTTATCATGGTTGAAAAATTACTTTATCTCGGGTCACTTCCAAACGTTGATCTGAGGTAAGGTGGCAAAAAATCATTAAAAAAGTCACGCTACAACACGTTTCGTTAAAAAAATTATTAAAAATTAAGATTTAAGACTAAAGGCTATTGAAGCGTCGTATTCACGCCCCTTTGTGTCTAAATATAACACAATATTGTGTCCAAATATAACACAACATTGTGTCTAAATATAACAAATTATTGTGCCTAAATATAACACAATATTTTGTCTGAAATATAACACAATATTTTGTCTAAATATAACAAAATATTGTGTCTAAATATAACACAATATTGTGTCTAAATATAACAAAACATTGTGCCTAAATATAACACAACACTGTGTCTAAATATAACACAACATTGTGTCTAAATATAACACAACATTGTGTCTAAATATAACACAACATTGTGTCTAAATATAACACAATATTGTGTCTAAATATAACACAACATTGTGTCTAAATATAACACAATATTTTTCTAAATATAACACAATATTGTGTCTAAATATAACGCAATATTATGTCTAAATATAACACAATATGTGTCTAAATATGACACAATATTTTGTCTAAATATAACGCAATATTATGTCTAAATATAACACAATATTGTGTCTAAATATGACACAATATTTTTTCTAAATATAACACAATATTATGTCCAAATGTAACGCAATATTATGTCTAAATATAACACAATATTGTGTCTAAATATAACACAATATTGTGTCTAAATATAACACAATATTGTATCTAAATATAACATAATATTGTGTCTAAATATAACACAATATTGTGTCTAAATATAACACAATATTCCCAAAAATGAAATAAGCAAAAAATATTGCAAATATTACGTTTTTTGTTGTCAATATCGTGTCCTTCACTTTCTATGAAAATTGTAGAAAATTCACAATGCTGGGTTCGGTTTGGACGAATCTAATGGAATGATCTCCTTCTATCTCCCGGCCCCACCCCCCCGGTACGACCCCTAGTCCGTATGAAACTGTGCATTTTGTAACTCTATTCCAAGTTTTAGTGTACAGATGAATTTTGTAAATAATTTTTAATCGGATCAAACTTGTAGCTACTCCAATGATAGAGAATTGTAGCCGAGGTCAAACTGAAGAAAACCACCAAGTAATATCAAACTGTGTCAAGAAGTGGAAGTAACTGTCTCACGCGCCAGTCATGAGGTGACGTCTGAAAATAATAATAATAAATAATAATAATATTTATTTACTGCAATTGGGTTGTCACCCGGTGGCAGTGGTTATTTTACATGTATACAAAACACTAAATCGGTTACTACTGAATTTAAGTCTGGAGGGCTACATGAGAAGCATGTAGTGGCAATTTGGAACTTGGGAACCATCTCAGCATTTGCTTATAGACACAGGGAAACCAAGAAAAACCTGTGTCGAGGTGGCCGGTAGCAGGACCTTCCGGATACTGACTTCTAGCCAGCAGTCCGGCGTCTAAAGTAGTACGGCATCTAAATGCGGGCACAAAATGTTCCACTTTACCCTAACAATAACAACAGCAGTTACTGGACAAGAAATAGTGTTATAACAGCGGTAAGCACCTTCTATCAAGAAGGGAAGAACTGCAGATCTGAAACACAACAGTTGTGTGGATGAAATTAACAAAGATAATTCAACAAGCTCTCCGCATCAGGGTGGGGCGGGTAGCTCAGTCAGTATAGGGACTGACTACGGGCTGGGAGGTCCGGGATCGAATTCCGGTTGGGACGAGATTTTCCGCCCGTCTAGACTGGCCCTGGGGCCCACTCAGCCTCCTGTAAAATGGGTACCGGGTCTTTCCCGGGGGTAAAGTGCTGCCGGGGCATGCTGCTGACCACTCACCCCCTTCTAGTGACGCGGTCATGGAACAGTAGAGCTATACCTCTACCCACCCTCTGGGCTAAACCGGGCCTGTAAACGGGATCGCTTTACCTTTTTATCCGCATCATGCCATCACAGTCAGATAAGTGCTACCAACATCACGAACCAACAAATGTTCTTTAAAACTGATATTGGTCAGAACTGTACATTACCGTATAGCGTAGGCCCTTACAAAATAAATATTTCGATAAAGACAGCCGCAGAGCATTATAGACATTCTCACAAGTCTATTTAAATACTTACAGTATCATTAAACTATTGGGTTCAAAATGAATGTAATTTAGAAAGGCATTCTAATATCAGTTTCAGAGAGCCGCTGTGCTTATGACTCAGTTACACAGTACCAGACGCCTTTCCTTACTACAAAAGTACACATAATTAATTTGATGTTTGTTGGACCGTGCAGCATTGTGATAACTGAGGAAATAGAAACTAACTAGATGGCACTTATTATTTTATTGTACTTCTTACAGGCTCAACATGTTTCGGGCACTACTATGCTCATCATCAGGAGCTCGAGACTATAATGTTGATTACCACATTGGTCGTTTCGTTCTTGGTTTGGTGTAGGTTGGAGGTTAGGTGCGGTTAGGCTGGAGTAGTGTCCGGCCTGCAGGCTAAAGCGATTTAGCCTGCAGCCCGGACACCACTCCAGCCTAACCGCACCTAATCTCCAACTTACAAAAAACAAGAACGAAACGACCAATGTGGTAATCAACATTTTAGTCGCCAGCTCCTGATGATGGGCATAGTAGTGCCCGAAACATGTTGAGCCTGTAAGAAGTACAATAAAATAATAAGTGACATCTAATTAGTTTTTATTCTTCAGTTATCACAATGATGATTAGTCCCTCTTCCCCTCTTCCGTAGAAGTTCCACCCAGAGAACTGCGCTCTTCTGGGCTATTATGCAGAGAGTAAAAGTAAAGTGATCCCGTTACAGGTCCGGGGTGGCCCAGTGGTTGGGTAGAGGTATAGCTCTACTCTTCCATGACCGCTGCACTAGAAGGGGGTGAGTGGTCAGCAGCACGCCCCAGCCACACTTTACCCCAGGGAAAGACCGAGTACCCATTTTGCAGGAGGCTGGACGGGCCCCCAGGGCCGGTCTGGACGGGCGGAAAATCTCGTCCCCACTGGGATTCGATCCCGGACCGTCCAGCCCTTAGCTCAGTCTCTATACCGACTGAGCTACCCTGACCCATTATGCAGAGAGTACTGGTAATAATTCCTTACCGACGCTGGGGGACAACATATCGGTCCAAAAATCCAAGGGTCAAGAATCCAAGATTTTGGATTCATAACTCCTGACGATGGGACCGATAGGTTGTTCCTAGACTCTGGTAAGGATTTACCATAAACTCGCTGCGTAACAGCTCAGAAGAAAGAAGCTCCCATTCACCTGTATCCTGTGATGGCTCAAGTTTTAGCCAGGTTTCAGAAAAAATACCCACAAACGATTTTATTTTGCTAACAGAGAGCCAAAGTTCCGAATTTCAGATATCTTTGGGAGTTGCTTCAGTTTGGAATTACGAGCACTTTTATCTCTGCTGTCAATCGTAATACATGATAGGTTTTCTCGTTAAACTTGCTTGCCACCACTTTAGGTCCACCTTTAAATAGGACGATGAAGGGGGAAAAAAGTAACGATCCTGACTAACAGAGAAGCTTTACTACTTATATCGGCTTATGTAAATGTAAGTTCAGCGTATATATACATACATAAATACATACACACATACATACATAAATACGTAGACACATACATACACACATACATACACACATACATACATACAAACATACATACACATACACATACGGTAGTAACATACAAGGATGCCTTGACACTGCCACTGACTGGTTGCTAATGCTGGATGACGGTAGTTGCTCTACGTTCAATATGAAACTAAAGAATTTTCTAGGGACGAATTTGTGAAAATACTTTACGGTGAACTGAGAGGTTGCAAGTGGTGAAAATACATTATGATGAACTGAAATGTGGCAAGTTGTGAAAATACATTACTGTGAAATGAGAGGTAGCAATGTGTGAAAATACATTACTGTGAAATGGGAGGTAGCAAGTTGTGAAAATACATTACGATGAAATGAGAGGTGGCCAGTTGTGAAATTAAAGCTGTTATTAACAGTTACAAAAACCTCGTTTCGAATTGCTTAATCGTTCATCCACACGGATATATTACACTAGCCTTTTTTTTTCTGGAACAGAGTGTACAAAAATGTTTCCACGTGACCGCTCTCACCTGGCCAGATTCTATGCGTTCCGCATAATTATGCACCTTCCCCGCCATTACTAACACTATGACAACTAGTACCCATTAAAAGACAAACAAACAAAGATACATGGTTCATTGTGGAATTAATTCAGCTAAACATATTTAGGCCTGAATCCATACGTTGCTACCTTACCTGCACATGTAATTAGTTCATTAGTTTTATCGATTTAAGATTATTTATTATAAATTGAGCCTAATTTGAATTTAATGTTTTGCATTCGTTGAAATGTATAAAATTAAATTCTGAGCCAAAGTTACTGATTAGCGCCTTTAACATGGAAATCAACGGCTGTCTACTCGAAATACAACACAGATATCCAGCATAAGGGGGAAAATCGTAGAAGGCAAAATTAACGGGCACGATAACCTTCCGTGTGTAGACCCACGTCGAGCAGTTGGACACGCTACTACATAGGGTACAGGGGAAGTGTGAGGAGTAGAACAAAGATAGAACACTGACTAGGATTGCATTTTGACGGGGAAAGTCTTTCTGACCAAACGGGTGGAACACTGAGGAGGATTGCAGACTGAGGGGAAAAGACTTTCTGGTAAAACGGGTGGAACACTGAAGAGTATTACAGACTGACAGGAAAAGACTTTCTGGTACAATGGGTGGAACACTGAGGAGGATTGCAGACTGACAGGAAAAGACTTTCTGGCACAACGGGTGAAAAATAGAAGAGGATTGCAGACTGACAGGAAGAGACTTTCTGGTACAATGGGTTGAATATTGAGGAGGATTGCAGACTGACAGGAAAAGACTTTCTGGTACAGCGGGTGGAACACTGAGGAGGATTACAGATTGACGGAAACAGGCTTCCTGGTACAGCGCATGGAAAACTGAAGAAGATTGCAGACTGACAGGAAAAGACTTTCTGGCTCAACGGGTGGAATACTGAGGAGGATTGCAGACTGACAGGAAAAGATTTTCTGGCTCAACGGGTGGAACATTGAGGAGGATTGCAGACTGAGAGGAAAAGACTTTCTGGTAAAACGGGTGGAACACTCAAGAGGATTGCAGACTGACAGGAAAAGACTTTCTGGTAAAATGGATGGAACACTGAGGAGGATTGCAGACTGACAGGAAAAGACTTTCTGGTAGAGCGGGTGGAACACTGAGGATGATTACAGATTGACGGGAACAGGCTTTCTGGTACAGCGGGTGGAACACTGAAGAGGATTGCAGACTGACAGGAAAAGACTTTCTGGCTCAACGGGTGGAACACTGAGGAGGATTGCAGACTGACAGGAAAAGACTTTCTGGCTCAACGGGTGGAACACTGAGGAGGATTGCAGACTGACAGGAAAAGACTTTCTGGTACAGCGGGTGGAACACTGAAGAGGATTGCAGACAGACAGGAAAAGACTTTCTGGTACAGCGGGTGGAACACTGAGGAGGAGAGCAGACTGACAGGAAAAGACTTTCTGGTACAGCGGGTGGAACACTGAGGAGGATTACAGATTGACGTGAACAGGCTTTCTGGTACAGCGGGTGGAACACTGAAGAGGATTGCAGACTGACAGGAAAAGGCTTTCTGGTAAAACGGGTGGAACACTGAAGAGTATTGCAGACTGACAGGAAAAAACTTTCTGATACAATGGGTGGAACACTGAGGAAGATTGCAAACTGACAGGAAAAGTCTTTCTGGTACAGCGGGTGGAACACTGTGGAGGATTACAGATTGACGGGAACAGGCTTTCTGGGCCTACGTCCACTTTGACGTTTGTGTTTTTTCGCTCACCTGCAAGCCTGAGGACCTGCTATTGTCACCAAATTTCTCCACGATTTACACTTATCACGATACAGCACTTTTCAACTTTTTTCGCAGTAATGTTTCGACTAGCGCTCTGTGTCTCTTACTGACTTCAGTTTACAATGAATAGCAAGTTCTGGAACCTCAACAGCGTGCATTTTCCAACTGAATTAACAGTCCTTATAATAAAACGAACTAGATTCACTAATCACTCAAATCTTTTTTTGGAATAAAACACTACATGTTTCGGAAAGTTTCTCTGTCCATCATCAGCGGTTTTTCACTGTCCACACAGCAATGGTATATGTCGTACAGTTTTGCTGACAACTTGCGAGCAGGATCAGAACAAAACTAATCCCGCTTTCAAGCTGTCAGCAAACCAGTATGACATATATCATTGTTGTGTTTACTGTAAAAATAACTCCTGATGATGGACAGAGTATCTGTCCGAAACATGTAGAATTCTATTCCGAAAATAAATTTGAGGAATATTTGCATCTATTTGGTTTTTTATAAGAATTTATCACGATGCACAGTCACCTGAACGTCAAATGAATTAACAGTGTTTCTCTGTAATTATCTATTCTAACGTTTCCTGAATAAATATTTAGCTCCCACCATAAATATTCATATTCTTTTTTTTTTTCTTCAACTGATGAGTATCTTGACAATTCATGAAAGTTCCATTCCTACTTCTTGAATTTCATTAACTTTCTTTCCTTCCTCGTATTCCAAGTTTCACCTCAAATATAAAGGCGTCTGGAAGTGCCAACATTTTATACGACTTTAGATATTTCTTTTATTTTTATTATCATTTTTTGCCTATCGCACAATTTATAATAACTTACTCGTATATATTGTACTTTGTACTTTTATTGTATAACAAATTTCACATCTGTAGTATTTGAAAGAACATGGTGCTGGAGAAGAATGTTACAAATTAAATGGACAGATAGCATAACGAATGATGAAGTTTTTCAAAAGGCGAAAGAAGAAAGATTACTTTTAAAAATTAAAAAAAAACAGACGCCACTCATGGACGGGGCATACAGTTGGGCACAACGAGTTTGCAGCAAACATCCTTGAAGGAGCAATATCCGGAAAAAAGGCCATGGGAAGACCTCGACTACAACACTTACAGCAAGTCGCCAGAAACACAGCAGCTGACAGTTTATTAATATATATTCCAGTCAACACAACTATATAACAAAAGCATAAGTTAAAGTGACATGTTTCGGCTTTAAAAAATAACTATTTAAGTCGAAACATGTCGCTTTAACTTGTGCTTTTTTATATAGTTGTGTTGACTTCAATATGTATTAATAAAGTGAATATATAGTATCAATACACAACGGGATGACTTCGTTCTAATTGACAGCAGCTGACAGTTATACAGCAATGAAAATAATGGCTTGCAACAAATACAGATGGAAAGCTGCCAACCAATCAAAAGATTAAGGGATAAGAATAAGAAGAAGAAGGAGAAGAAGAAGAAGAAGAAGAAGAAAGAGAAGGAGAAGAAGGAGGAGGAGGAGGGGCGGAGGAGAAAGAGAAGGAGAAGAAGAAGAAGGAGGAGGAGGAGGAGGAGAAGAAGAAAAGGAGAAGAAGAAGAAGGAGAAGAAGGAGGAGGAGAAGGAGAAGAAGAAGAAGAAGAAGGAGGAGGAGGAGGAGGAGGAGAAGGAGAAAAAGAATTAGAAGGAGGAGGAGGGGGAGGAGGCGGAGAAGGAGAAGAATAATAAGAAGAAGGAGAAGAAGAAGAAGAAGAAGGAGAAGGAGAAGAAGAAGAAGAAGGGGAGAGGAAGGAGAAGAAGAAGAAGGAGGAGGAGGAGAAGAAGAAGAAGGAGAAGAAGAAGAGGGAGGAGGAGGAGGAGAAGGAGGAGGAGGAGGAGGAGAAGAAGAAGAAGAAGAAGAAGAAGAAGAAGTATTTGAAAGATTGAAGTTCGATATCAAATTGTATTTCAATTCATCAATTCTCACATCATTTCAAGTTATCCATTAAATTTCTTTGCTTACTTCCAGTGTTATTTTCCTATTAAAATATTCATAATCGATTTCCGGTCAACGTCTTCTGTAGGTATTCCTGCGACCTCTGAATACCGAGTTGTTTGGCAGGTCAGATTGAAGTATTTTTTAGAATATCATTCATTTAACCTGACATCAAAGTTCACTGCCTAAACCTGCTTTATTTAAATTCCAACCTAATAAAAATCATTCAATTTTCCGCCCTTCCTTATGACCATCGCACTGAACCTGCTGTCTCCTACAAAGAGCTCAGATTTCTTCAAAAGATCAGTAACCATCGGTTTTGAAGGTGCAATACGTTTCAACGGGTTACTTTTCATGTTCATACTTGATAAATTACCAACAATACGAGTACTTACCTTTTCCCTTTCAAATCACCATTTACCACCACGTTTTATCCGATTATGCTTATCCTTCTGACGTTTCAAGTTCCTTCAAAATTTTGCAGATAAAGCCAACTTGGCGCACAATTTTTCTTACTAAATTAATTTTTTTCACTACGTGTTTCGTGCGTCTATGTGCTCATCATCGGGAGAAACAACTGTATTTATGCAACAATTGGCACTTGTTATTCTGTAACAAGTGAATTGTTTACAATTACAAGTGCGTATGTCATGTACGGTTAGCAAAAGAAAAAAAAACATAAAATACCTTCATAATAATTAATAGAATTCTATTCCTTGCACAATTCCAGTGACTTAAAAAGAAATCAACCCCCCAATTTTATATTGTTTTATCCTTGCGAGAGGTATGAACGTTTATCTTTCCGAGTAAAACTTCCCACTTCGTGTGGCATACCATCGGTTCAAGTGATCAGTTAAGACAGATCGTGTGAAGAAGGAAGAATTATTACCTGGATTCAAAGAGGGAAGGAATACAATACATTCGTTAAAACACAGTAGCACTACCTGGACTGGTTACACCTTGCGTCGGAACTGCCTTTTGAGTCACGTTACTGCAGGAAAGACAGAACAGACTGGGAGATGAGAAAGAAGGTTTGAGCAGCTACTGTAGTGTGCTGGCGATTTAGAGGACGCACTATTTCGCACTGTGTGGAGATCTCGCTTTCGAAGACGCTATGGGCTTATCTCAAGACACAAAAGGTTATGACTGATGCATCATCGGGTTTTATCCGGTGCAGAAAATTATGCTTTGAAACTTTAGTTCACTTACTTACTTACTTACTTACTTATTTACTTACTTACTTACTCCATGATGCACATTCCTTCTTGAGCAGCTAACTGGTTTGCAGATAGTCAAGAAATACCCCGCATTTCACGGAACCCGAAGGTTCATTACCGCACTCACAAGCGTCCGCCACCTGTGTCTATCCTAAGCCAGCCCAATCCAGTCAACATACCCACATCCCACCGCCTGCAGATCCATCCTAATATTATCCACCCATCTACGCCTAGGTCTCCCCAGTGGTCTCTTTCCCTCCGGTCTCCCCACCAAGACCCTATACACCCCCCTCTCCTCACCCATATGCGCCACATGCGCAGCCCATCTCATTCTTCTCCATTTTAACACCCGCACAATATTGGGTGAGGAGTACAAATCATTTAGCTCCTCGTTATGCAATCTCCTCCATTCCCCCATTACCTTGTCCCTCCTAGGTCCAAATATTATCCTCAACACCATGTTCTCAAACACCCTCAGCTTCCTTTCC
>Ga0131853_10024337_pt1 | contig 10928 bp, 7 predicted proteins | sample TergutLab28metaG_FD_92764 | JGI IMG/M metagenome (GOLD analysis project Ga0131853, IMG submission 92764) | Labiotermes labralis P1 segment gut microbial communities from Petit-Saut dam, French Guiana - Lab288 P1 (version 2) (version 2) | ecosystem: Host-associated > Arthropoda: Insects >...
ATTGACATATAAAGGTGGTAAGGTCGTCAGCCCAACACACCCGCTGCCTTTACCCCTAGGAAATATTCCTGGTACTCATTTCTGTTGGAGGCTGAGTCGAACCCATGGCCATACTCAGGCCAGAAGGATTAAATAAATGACAAATTCCAGTGATACCGTAGGGCAATCGAAACCGCGACCTTCCCGGCTTGTAGCACAGTGTCTCAACCAACTGCGCCACCGCGTGCCCCCGTTAATAACAAAACACTAAACAATTTCACACATTTTTATATGTTTCTATTATAATTTTCAGTGTAACAATTCGCCACAAATATTCAATCTATAACAAAGAATCATTCAATCTATACCAAAGAATCCCAACAGCTCTTCGACACATGCAGGAGGTCAAAATATTGTTTAGTAACCGTTTTACCCAACAACAATTAATGCACTCCCTGATATGATAGACAAGTAAGATTCGAAACACGTGTTTGATTTAGAAATAAACATGTAATTGTAAATGGTATAACAGCCGGTCCCGGTGGCCGCGCGTAAGGCGTAGGTCTACGGCCGCTCGCTTGCTGGGACTGTGGGTTCGAATCCCACTGGGGGCATGGATGTTTGTCTGTTGTGAGTGTTGTGTGTTGTCAGGTAGATGTCCCTGCGACGAGCTGATCACTTGTCCAGAGGAGTCCTACAGACTGTGGTGCGTCGTTGTGTGTGATCTAGAAACCTCGTGAATGAGGAGGCCATGGCCCACAAGGAGGTGTTGGGACAAATGAAAAAAATGGTACAACAACTGTGTGCAGCTGTTGGTCAAAACTGCAGGAAATGAACTGATTTACGTGCGCAGAATGTAAAATCCAAAACACGCTCGAACTTCGAATTTATTAACTAAATTGTCCAACATTTTTTAACAATCATGCTCAAACCGACAACCCGTTTCACACTTCTTTCCAAACATAGAGGCCCAACAAGAAAAGCGCCTGTGACCCCAATAGCGACATCGGAGATTAATGCACCTCTCAGAACGTGACGCCAATTTGGTTTCTCGCATCGGAGTGGATGACGTACCCGTTCCTCCGGAATATGACGCCGTGTAAGTCAGTTGATTCTTCGTGGACTGTTAGACCCTTGGAAAGATGAGACCATTACGTTGTGACACCAAATACCCAGTGACGCACAGCATAACCCAGAAGTAAGGACACAACAACTTGGTGAAAGGGCATGCCACTGGACAATGGCGAAGGGTGTCGTTGGAAATGAAGAGTTTGTAGGCGCACTTTAAGGTTTCCTTCTACGAAACTGTAGAAACTGCGACAAACACAGCAGAAACGTAGCATTTGGCGCGTGTGATCTTCGATCCTTCCGACATCATAATCACGAGTTCGAATCCCATTACAGGCACGGATAAAGACGGCGTCTTTTTTGTGTGTGCCGTACGCAGGCTTACAGATGTATAGAGAAACCTGGAGCTGGTTGGATTTACATCCAAGTAACCCTATAAATTCCAATGGATTCATAGTTTCAAATTCAATTCCGAAATGATATTAGGCCAGGCGTAATCCGTGAAGGCTAAACAGGGTGAAATGACCAATCTGAAACGGGGGGAATGTGACCTGTAGGGAACACAGGAAAATAAACCCACATAGTGCAATCGTGGCCTTAGAGGAGGATTTGTACGTACAAACATTACGAAATGAGCCACAGATGGCTTAGGCAGTGCAGTAACACCCGCGAAGTACTTCTATTCTGCAATTCTCGTGGGGCCACAAACACACATAGGCTGGCACCACTACAGTGCAGCTACCCTTCCATCAAATCTTTTCATTTCACCGGTTCACCCGCCAGCTTGTCTCTAAATGTGATGGAACAGCAGCAAGTCACCACGAAGATACAGCAGAGGAGGAAGGGGCTATGCAGAGACATTTTGCAAGGCCGATCCCAGTGGACTATGCCAATTCCACTCGACGCCCGCCCACCCGCACGCCTGCCGCTCTGCACAAACACTACCTATCATGAATGCACAATGCACTGCTCCGTATGTAACGTCCCCACAGTTTATTAAGCACGGCAGCACCGGTAATAACCTGCATTGCTCGTCTTATACGTGATCGCTACGAAATTTAAAGCCGTCTTATGCAGAATTCTGTACCAGATATACCAGGACTTTCCCATCTTCAGCAGCAGTTGACGTAGGTGTATCACTCCGTCGTGTTACTGACAAAGTAAAAGGTTAAAGAGCCGCCAACACGAAGATGCCTACACTGTCTCCAGTTTTTTATATACATGGGACCGTGCATCGTGAATCGAATTTAATAACTGTCCAACAAGATGCGACTTATCCAGTTTATTACATTTCTGTAGGCAGCTCTACATGTTTCAGGTGTTGACACCCATCATCAGGAGCACGTACAGCTGTAATTACAGCTTCTGGCATTGATTAACCGGGTCTACTACCATCCGCTCTCGTTGTTGAGTTGTAGTAGTAGATCCGGTTAATCAATACCAGAAGCTGTAAGTATAGTTATACGATCTCCTGATGATGGATGTCAACACCCGAAACATGTAGAGCTACCTACAGAAATGTAATAAACTGAATAAGTCGCATCTTGTTGGACAATTATTAAATTTACTGGCTCCAGTATTTATTTCGGCAACAAGCTGTAACCACCAACAGCCATCAAATTCGGGCAGAAATACTGAACAACACATACTGTACAACACATACTGTACAACACATACTGTACAACACATACTGTACAACACATACAGAGGGTCACATATAATTGCTGTATTAACGTTGAGAAGTCAATTACTACACTTTCCGGAACACATATTACTGTTTCCGGTATTTTCTTTTTTATGGCGCTGCGGCCCAACGCGGGCCATGGCCTCCTCATTTTTGAGGTTTCTAGATCACATATAACGACGCATCACAGTCGGTAGGACTCCTCTGGACGAGTGATCAGACCGTCGCAGAGACCTCTACCTAACAACAATCACAACAGACAAACATCCATGCCCCCGGTGGGATTCGAACCCACTATCTCAGCAGGCGAGCGGCCACAGACCTACGCCTTAGACCGCGCGGCCACTGGGATCGGCGTTTCCGGTATATTGGTTAAAGTAATAGTTAACAAAACAGTCATAAGATATTCTTGATTGTCCCGTGGTGTTCTGACGCAGTAGACAGCAGGCAGCAGGGGACTCTCGCTGTGTTTGTGTCTTGTTTTTGACTATTAATCCAGCTTTCTACACAGGTCTTGTAGGCGAAGTTGCAACATATCGGAAACTGTAACGTATTACAAAAACTGTAATAACTCAGATATCAATTAACGACTGCACTCCAACTGTATATAACCCTTTTTAGGTTTTTGAAAATATTTTAGCCTGAAGATGATGGCCCTTTGTGGTTGCGGCTTGTTGCACACACAAACACAAACACAATGCGCGTACTTGTGTTTGGCGGCGCTCTATTCAATTTATTTCCGAAGTCAGTCTGCATTCGGAATGCAACAACAGTTCGAAAAAGTTGAACGCAATGTCGCCTTTTGACACTGGAAATGGTCCAGTTCCTGTAGCTGTAAGTAAAAGGTAAAGCAATCCAATTACAGCCCTGGACAGGCCCAGAGGGTTCCAGGAAGTTGAGGCTCCCAGATTTCAAGACAATCGGCACATGAAGGTGGTAGGGATGTCAGCCCTACGCACCGGCCACCTTTACCCCCACGAAATATTGCTGGTACTCATTTCTGTTAGAAAATGAGTCAACCCCAGGGTCATAGTGCGGAAGGAAGGATTTTGTCAACGAAAAATTCCAAAGACACCTACGGGAATCGAACCAGCGACCTTCCGGCTTGTATCTCAGTGCCTCAACCAACTGCGCCCCCCATTTCTTGCAAATAGCTTACTGCAGTCTGAAAACACACACACAAACACACACACACACACACAAACACACACACAAACACACACACACACACACAAACACACACACACAAACACACACACACAAACACACACACACACACAAACACACACAAACACACACCACTACGGCACCCTCACAAACGTGACAGTCCGTCAGAATAAAAGTTCACAGTGCATACAAGTGCACTGGGTTCCACTTTCCGTGCAGGGAGGTACGTCACCCTATATGCCAACCGCTGCACTATAATTAGATACAATAATATACAAATATATGGTAAACCTCCCACATGTTTCGGCCTCTCTCGACCATCTTCAGGGAGGAATTCATCATCACCATCGGCTCTACAGCGCTGGGTGGGCCTTGCCCTCCTCAAGCAATGTCGCCAGCGACCTATACCCTGGACAATCGCCCACCAATTTCTACAACGCAGTTTTCTTGGCGTCTTCCTCTACCCCGTCAACCCATTCTGATTTCGGTCGGCCACGTCCTCGCTGACTTCCAGGGTTTGTCTATAATATCTCTTTAGGTAATTCGTTGTCAACCATTCGCACTACATGGCCCGCCCACCTCAGTCTACTGGATTTTATTATGTTAACTATATTTGGTTCATTGTAAAGCCATTCCAATTCTCTACTGTACCTCTTCCGCAACTGCCCTCTCTCATATATTGGACCATATATTCTGCCAAGGATTTAGCGAGGCATTCAAACAAAGCAAAATACATTAATGCTTACGTATAAAGATGTGCATAACGCAGTTCAAATATGGAATATTAAAATGGTTACAATTTTGATATTATTCATACCGCGCATTCTCTTACATTCAATATATTAACCAACAAAATGCCCTAAGTGAAATACAATATAACACAAACCATTAAACACACTTCTTATTTTTCTCACATTGACTGAGGTTTTTCCGTGCTTTTTCCTCAGCTGTAAGGCAAATGCCAGGGTAAAAAACGCAAAGACGGGGCACGGCTCGCACTCTTCCAAATTAGTTGTTATTTGCGTTGTTCTATGTATTGTTTGCGTGTAAATGTGTACTGTAGTACTGCCACCAGGTGGCAACCCAACTGCAGTCAACAAATATCATATCAAGTGCCAACTGCTACATGTTTCGGCAAAAAAGTTAAACGTATACAAGTTGGACTTACGATCCTGTGCTGTAAGAAAACTCCCTGAAGATGGCACCTTGGTGTCGAAACAAGAAGGAGTTGGCGCTGGACATGATGTGTGTTTAATGGTCTGTGTCTTTGTACTTTGTTTTGCATTTTGCTGGTTAACATACATTGAATAGTCAGAAATCCTTTACTTAATGTATTTCTTTCTGCTGAATGCCTCCCTGAAGATGACCGAGAAAGGCCGAAACATGTAAGAGGTTTACCACACGTCATTTATCATTGTATCTAATTACAGTGCAACTGTTGGTACACGGTATATAAGACGATACACTGCAGTCTTTATTGTCAACTCTAATAAAAACAGCCCCACATTCCATTGTACTGTCATCCCACAATTTCTTCCATATAGTCCCCGCCACAAACGACGCCCTACGTCATATTGTGAGGCCAACTTCTCTGTTCGCTGTTGATATCAGTCCACGTCCCCAGTTATCACAACTGTTGCCACAACGCGACAGTCTTTAAATCTCTGACCCACCAAGATTCTGCTCCAGCGCTGTAAACAGATGATAATCTTCCGGTGAAGAATTCCCCTGATATGTCAACAAATATCCAACAAGATGCAACTATACACAGTTTATTTTATCTGTAAACTGCTGTACATGTTTCGGGTGGTTTCTCCACCCATCATCAGGAGCATAAATAGCTGTATCTACAGCATCTGGTACTAGTCAACTGTATATAAATAAACAATGATGTATCAGTCAAACACAACAAAACTTCATTATGTTTATTGTTGTATAATAATACACGTAATAAAGTTTTGTTGTTTATCTCAGCAATTAACCAACTTGATGCACAAAATTTTGTTTTACAATAAGTTTCATTTCATGCATCTACATGTTTCGAGCACCATGTGCTCATCATGAGGAGGTCAAAATTGTATTATACAGCATCTGGTATCATCACACCTATGTGGCCGTCCCGTGCACAATTTTGACCTCCTGAGGACGAGCACATGGTGCTCGAAACATGTAGATGCATGAAATGAAACTTATTGTAAAACAAAATTTTGTGCATCAAGTTGGTTAATTACTAAGATAAATATACTGAGATGCAAGGTCAGCAAAACGTCAAAAAAAGTTTTGCTGTGTTTGACCGATACATCATTGTATATTTATATATGTGTTAAACACTTCGGGATGGCAAACACTAAGTTAGTCAACTGTGACTGCTACCTGAGACAAGTCTCAACTCCACGACAGCGACAGGTAGCAACAACGGTTGACCAGTACCAGATGCTGTAGATACAGTTCTTTGTGCCTCTGATGATGGGTGGAGAAACCACCCGAAACATGTACAGCAGTTTGCAGATAAAATAAACTGTGTATAGTTGCATCTTGTTGGACATTTACTGACATAGAATTGCGATGCACGGTCCCACGAACATAAAATTCCCCTGATATAATCACAATCACTGTACTGTCTTCAGCTGCAACGCTACGTGCCGCGTAAACACATTTTGAAGTGTACCATCCACGTTGTGTGTATGTAAACTAATAAGAGGGTATGTAGTCAAAAACACAATTTCCTTCTTCTTCTTCTTCTTCTTCTTCTTCTTCATCTTCTTCTTCTTCTTTTTCTTCTTCTTCTTCTTTTTCTTCTTCTTCTTCATCTTCTTCTTCTTCTTTTTCTTTTTCTTCTTCTTCTTCTTTTTCTTCTTCTTCTTCTTCTTCTTCTTCTTCTTCCATTGGCACTACAGCCCACTGTGAGCTTTGGCCTGTCGAACAATGTCCTTCCATTTTTTCCTATCTGCCACCAACTCTATATTCTCACTCCCAGCACTTGAAGATCTCATTCTACTTCGTCTTTCCATCTTTTCCTGGGTCTTCTCCTTCTCCTCGTCCCTTCCATTTCTTAAGTGCAGATCTTTTTGGGCATCCTATCCTCCATTCTCTCTAGGTGACCTAATCAGCTTATCCTTTGCCCTTTTATCCATTTTACTATATTTTCTCCTTTGTTCATCTCTTCTAGTTATCGATTCGTCCGACTTTCCATTCCCCGTTTAACTGTATGTCTAATCAGATGTTATATTCTTAATAACCAAAAGCTACATGTTTCGGCCAGCAGTGATCATCAGGTTTTTCCTCAAATCTTAATGTTTTTAGAAAAAAAAATGATGGCCACTGCTGGCCGAAACGTGTAGTTTTTTTTTTACATTCAGAATATAACATCTAACTAGACATACAGTTGTGATGTTGACTACGTACCCTCTTATACGTAGACACATGTTTAGCCCGACCCACGTACGTATCTATTCCCTTCACTTCATTAAAGATAAAAACTTTCATTTCATACTACTCAAACCTCTTATTACAGGAACCGCCCCTAAAATAAAACCGGCGATTGCCTTTCCTTGAAGGACCCAAGTAATTTTTTTTTTCCATGGCAATTATTCGGAGAAAATGTGTATGGCAGTTGGAGTGGGTCGCTTATGTACACTGGAAGCAGCAAAGCCCGGCCATATTTTATTATTGCACTCCGTCTGCTCCACGGCTCATTTAATTAAATCAGAGGTTCTTCTCCTTATTTTTGCTTGCAGAAAACGAAAGAGCAAAAACTTGAAGCACGTTGGCTGGTTCTCTCCCAGTGTGTTTTAATTTCATTACCACACAGGGAACCCCGTTTGCCGCTACTGTTTATTTAATATTTGATATGTTTAATATTTAAAAGTTAAAGTAAAATACACCGGTATAGAGGTTTTAATACTGCAAATAGCTTACTCTTGAAGAACCAAATTAACAAGGAACAGAGAGCTTCCAAGACACCTCCGCAAACACGAGGCTCAGAGACGCTTTCAATCGTGTTCAGGCCGTGAGAGGATAACCAGTATCGGAATATAAGAGTGTTCTCTCTGCTAAAACTGAGATAAAATTGCGTCTACAAACAGGTCTGTATTAAGGCAGGCCACTAGCAGCTCCCTCATGCCAACCAATCGGTTCGCCCCCAATTTACGACCATTATCGTCACCCTACATGTCGCAGTAAACAGCTGGCGCTGTCTTTACGTTTACACAAACCACCATCAGCAGACCCGGAAGGCGCCGTTACTACAACATCTGTCTCCGCGCTGTGTTGCTGAAGATTCAAGTTATCTAGGTTGTTACGCCGTGTCGATTGGTAAGGGGTTACAGACGTTTCGAAGGATCGTAGTGTTCCAACTGCTTGGCACTGATGATAAGGACACATTCCCGCAGACCTGCAGCTGCAAGTGCAGAAATTTGTACTGCGATATGCTGTAGCGGCTGCTCTGTTTTGTTGAGGTAACAACAGCGGAAATGCATACACTATACAATCTCGTGAGACAAAAAAAAAACCGGTAAGGCCTGCTCCATTCTGATGAGATAACAAGAGCGGAAACTCATACTACAATCTCGTGAGACAAAAAGAGCTAGGCCCGCTCCATTCTGGTGAGATAACAAGAGCGGAAACTCATACTACAATCTCGTGAGACAAAAAGAGCTAGGCCCGCTCCATTCTGGTGAGATAACAAGTGCATAAACGCATACTACAGTCTCGTGAGATAAAAGAGCGGGAAGGCCTGCTCCATTCTGGTGCGATAACAAGAGCGGAAACGCATACTGCAATCTCGTGAGACAAAAACAGCTGGAAGGCCTGCTCCATTATGGTGAGATAACAAGAGCGGAAAGCCGCAGTCCAATTTGAAGGGATTACAAGAATGACAGTGAGTAGGCCTCCTCCAATCTGGTGGGGTAAGTCCGCAAATATGAGTTTTTTAAACGGTTTGTTCCCAATTTGGAACACATCATTGACTCTGATGTTCGTGTGTTGCAGACACAAATATACAAGTTGTACTGCAACAGCCAAACATTTTCTCCTCCTGACCTCATCCACCAAACTCCGTTCAGTAGCTTCACGGACGAAAAATGAGGGACGGCGGATGGACAGCGAAACGTCGACCCGTCATCTACTCACCATGCGTTCGTTTTATAATGGGACACATAATGACCACAGTTGCCCATTGCTTTACACCCTTCAACTGTTAAAATTTCGTTAACCTAACAGTGCGGAAAACGTTCCTACGTTAATAATTATACACGAACGTAGCAAACTTACCCAATTTCGTGGCACAACACTCAAAATTCACCATGACATCAGACATGCGTTCCGCAGCTACTGTGAACTGCTGTGTAATAAAGCCATCTATGGGAAACCGTCACAGTGGCTGTGCAGCGGACGAACGCACTGCGTGGGGGAATTCCAGGTGTTGTACAGTACCAAGAAACATGTTCTATCGACATCGCATAAGCAGCAGCGTGCTTCATTTCGGTGTTCGATCTTCAAAGCATACGCAGGCTTCAGTGCGTAACAATGATCACGAAGCGGGTGCTTCAGAAGGCCCATCACAAACGGTACGAGACATGGAGGCAGATACCTAACCCTTAGAGTTCGTCGCCTGGAAACAAGAAGCCAGCCATGACAACCCGAACTGTGGAAATGACTGGCAATCACGGTCTCATCCCATCAAGAAACAATCGACAAATGTGCAACATGGGCCATGCAGAGAGTACCTACGGTCTGGCAATTTAAATGTACAGGGTTATTCAAAATGATTGTCGGGGTTTTAGCAACTTGTCATACACAATACACTTGAGATAGCAGTATATGTATTTTTTATTTAATAGAACAACACTCCATGTTTTGTTACATACCTTACAGGTGCTCTATATATGCACCCTTTGTGATTCTACAAACATCAACACGATAATCGAGTTCGTTCCAAACTGTTCGAAGCATGTCAATGATGATGGTTTCAATGGCGGTTCTGATTTGTACCTTCAGTTCCGGGATACTTGCGGGAAGAGGAGGAACACTGACGTAACCCCATAGAAAGAAATCACATGGGGTTGCATCTGGAGAACGAGGTGGCAGTTGTTAAAACCCCGACAATCATTTCGAATACGCCTGTACAGTGAAAGCATAATCACGTTATGAACCCGTTTAAACATTCCAAACCAAAACAACAAAACTAAGCTACATAAACGTATGTTCTTCGACTTGACAGGGAAAGGGCGTGTCGGTTAATACACTTCCGGGGGGGAGGGGGATGATGTAATATACACTGATACGTACCAGCGTTTCGGTGGTACCCACTTCATCAATCCACCATGACGAGAGACTTCTGCGTTGCATTTACAAGACTACACGGCGTCATCCCAGGAACAAGGTTCATACTAGCCACCGTAAGGACCTCTAATCTCACACAGGAAAGGTCTGCACAACTTCGACAATTCCGGCAGTTTGGCTCCGTTTACGTAACTCTTCAATGGCGCAGGGGTTTCAATGCCAGCCACCGCCCACGACACAGATTTCTTTAATTCACAATGCCCTTAAATGCACTCACGACCTACGATGCACCGAAATCGACAGCATGTGAGGAACTGATGGTCTGTGCAGTGCAGCGAGGCTTTCAACCCAAAAACACTGTAATTTCCGCATCAACGCATTTGGTAGGAGGTGGGTCTCATTGTAATCTACATTTATTCAGAGCCGTTTTCATTCTGATAAATATGTGGCGCGAGCTACGCGTAGAAACGCGCGTAAATCTTCGCGAAGTGTTGGTTACTTTACTCAACGCATTACTAATTCACACAAAATTTCCTACGACTGTTTCCGAAATACTTTTACCATTTTGTGTTAGCCAAAGTTACACTGCGCTTACACGGTGCGAAGCAGGAAAATGTGGCTGCTTTGCTGTCACGACACGCACTGTCACGCACGAGATTTGTAGAATAAACGACTATTTCGGGGGGGGGGGGGGGGAACGCGTGTTGAAAACTTTTACAAAGGAGGGTAGTGTAAAATTTTTTTTTTA
>Ga0131853_10024339_pt1 | contig 10927 bp, 3 predicted proteins | sample TergutLab28metaG_FD_92764 | JGI IMG/M metagenome (GOLD analysis project Ga0131853, IMG submission 92764) | Labiotermes labralis P1 segment gut microbial communities from Petit-Saut dam, French Guiana - Lab288 P1 (version 2) (version 2) | ecosystem: Host-associated > Arthropoda: Insects >...
TAGGAAGATGCAATGGATGGAATTAGTTAATAAAGTACTCACATACTGGTACAGCTTCTTCCCTCCTTTGCAGTGAATAAATATCTGCATACTGTTGCATCTGGTTGGATTTTTATTATTATTATTGAATTGTGATGCACGGAACCATGAGCTTAAAATTTATTAGGTGAACTTAGTTCTGAAATAACGTACGGGAATTAGAGTCTTAGAGAATTCAATAATATTTTAGGAATTCCGTATTACTTTAAACGTTAACACCATTATTGGGTTATAGTTCCGAGCCGAATTATCGGTGAATATTAAACGGGAACGTAAGGGCTGAAAGTGAGACATTAGTATTGGATAGTGTGGCTGGTACAAACTTCAAATGATCAATACATAACTTATGCAAGAAGTGGTTCTCCAATCACCTTCTTTACACAGACACGATGTAATAAACGCCTATTTCACACTAACGTGCAGCCACATAAATTCTCACCCCAACACCATGCCACCCGCTCTATACGTACCAACACGATCCAGACACGACCCAAATTTTCCTCCACTGTGACCTCTGCATAAAAGATTCTAATCCCTACGTATGTAGGCCAGCGAGCGTAAACCAAAACACGATTTCAATATTCTTTGAAAAGAATAGGTACGTTCTTTGTTGCTATGTATATCATTATTCCTTACAGACCTATTATCGATTTGTAACGTTTCCTATACAGTTTTATTGTATGCCTTAAGGAAAATAATCCGTTGATAATAATTATGTAAAGTAACAGTTTATGTAATACGTGTAATAATTTATGTCTGTTTTGTTTAATGACCTTGACAGTTGGTCACATTGTATAGTGTCGATGATACAGTGATTATAAATAATTAATTTACAGCAATATGAAGGAAAGTTATTGTGGCTTAATTTTTATTGTTCTATTCCAGTATGTTCCTGGAAGCCGATTCCAGCGGCCGTGCGGTCTAAGGTGTAGGTCTAAGACACCAAATTTCTGAAACGGTAGTTTCGAATCGCGCAGAAGGTACGGATGATCCTTTCCTTTTTGTGTTGTGCAGGAAGCGACATCGGTGGCTAGCTGATCACTCGTTCGGAGGGTTCCTAATGTTTGTTTGTTTGTTTGTTTGTGTGTGTGTATGTATATGTGTGTGTGTGAAACAGAAACGACAACAATGAGGCTTTCTAGTCCAGAGCTGAGCTGTTGCGCTGCAAAAAAAAAAGTGCCTGGAGGGAATGAGGAGAACTCCGAAACCCCTCTCTCAGGACAGACGGTGTTTCAAATTCAAACCACATGCGTTATCGATTGCGCCGGTCTGCTGTGTTGAAGATCTTCCGAACCTCAACAATATGGATAACGTCTTTTTAAACTCGTGGTTCTGTGCATCGTAACTCAAGGTTAATAAAAATCAAACCAGATGCAACAGTATGCATATATTTATTTACTGCAAAGTCACTCTATATGTTTCGGGTGTCACAGCACCCATCATCAGGAGTATTGAAAACTGCAACCGCAGCCTCTGGTACAGGTCATAATACTCGTACAGCTACTTCCCTCCAACTTCCCGATCAGACCACGTTGGAGGGAAGTAGCTGTACCAATATTATGACCTGTACCGGAGGCTGCGGTTGCAGTTTTCAGTAGTCCTGATGATGGGTGCTGTGACACCCGAAACATGTATAGTGACTTTCCAGTAAATAAATATCTGCATATTGTTGCATATGGTTGGATTTTTATTAACAATATATAACGTCTCTTAAACATCGTCAGATATCAGCGATAATCTGAGAGTTTTTAATTTTCTTGTACTTCAATATACCATACATTTTCATACCACTACACCAGATATAGAGGATTAAAATAAATGAAGAACAAAAAACCAACTAGATGTCACTTGTTATATTTACTTTACTTCTTAGATACTCAACATGTTTCGGGCATTAATATGTCCATCTTCAGGAGTTTGCGCTATGTTGTTGAACTACCACATTGGCTGTATTGTTCTTGGATTGTTGTGATTGCTAGCCGAACCGCACCCTAACTCCAGCACACAGCAATCCAAGAACAATACAGCCAATGTATCAGATCAACAACATAGCCGCAAACTCCTGAAGATGGACATATTAATGCCCGAAACATGTTGAGTATCTAAGAGGTAAAGTGAATATAACAAGTGACATCTAGTTGGTTTTTTGTTCTACATCTATCGCAAAGATGCACGGTCCAATAAAGATCAGATTAAAATAATTAGTATAATTATAATATGCATTAAGTCCTTTATTTGTCCAACTAATGCACACAAATTATTATAAAATTGTTAAACAGTTAAAATCATTTAAAATTATAATAGTTGCTCCAACATGATTTGGTTTACACAAACCATCACCAGGGGGCTCTCAGCCTGTGCTTCGCTAAAGTTACAATGTTGACTTCGGTTACATAACGATATTTGAAGTTATCGGTATTGTGGCTCCATATGAAGTTATATGAAATTATCGGTATTGTGGCTGCATATGCAGTTATATGAAGTTATCAGTATTGTGGCTTCATATGCAACCACAACACCGATAACTTCAAATAACGATATGTAACCGAAGTCAACATTTAGCTTTAGCGAAGCACAGGCTGAGAGCTCCCTGGTGATGGTTTGTGTAAACCGAAACATGTTGGAGCAACTATTATAATTTTAAACGATTTTAACTGTGTGACAATTCTATAATAATTTGTGTGCCTTAGTTGGACAAATAAAGGACTTAATACTATTAACATGCACGGTGCAATTACAAAGATCATATTATGCATGTTTATATTGCACACAGCAACAAACGAAACATATATAAAAAATATAAGAGAAAAACCTGACGAAGAAATATCACAAATATTTGAAATGAAGCAACAATGTATGAAGCAGGTTTATAAGATCTTGCGACAGTAGGACTCGTTAACACATTTGACATAAACAATTTCATATTATATTTGTTTTAACTATTCCCAGACAGACCTGGGACTACACTTTATAATATTTGTAATGTAAGTCTACCAAAATTTTTTTAAATGGACTATAACAACCTGATGACTGCATAACGCCGAAACATGTAGCAAGCTATAAGGAACATCTGTGACAAATATACAATGTTGTGAGACTGTATACACTTAATATTACGGATTGTACGTAGTATATTAGATTTAAATAACTAATCAAGAACGAATTTATATGAAAATCATAAACTTACCGAATAGTTCCAAATCCCCTATATCTAAACTGCCTGTAATCCACAGTACATTACCACAATTCTCCTGGCTCTACAGAGTTCTACAATTATAAATGAATGTGCAGATGTGAAACGGATTATTACTATATAAAATCAGATAAAATTTAATTTTAACATCAGTCTAAAAGGAATTACTGTCAACGAACAATGCATTCGTGTGTTTCTGACTCAACAATAATGTAATTAATGGGATTTTGCTAATTCGCGTAGAACCTTACTTCCCACTATCCTGTACAACTGCAAATGTCATTTCCTTGGATGTTTCTGATAGACCAGGCCTTTTAAATGAATACACCCTTTATCCTATACAACAGCTCAGCTGCTTTGTAGCATAACAGCAAAAATTCCTCTTGACTTATTATCCTTTTCAACATGGTAGTTAAGACAAGCAGAAAGAGGTCATGTCATTGCACTTTATAAATAAATGTTCCTAGTCCGTAACAACGAGGAAGATATTATTATCGGTGATGCTTCAGAGCGCTTGGGATTTGATCCAATTAATTGTTTGTGATACAACTGCTTAGTGTATTGTTCGCGTGTTAGCAGCAGACATGGAGTGTTCGCATTTCAACTTGCAAGATACACTAGAAGGGTTTAGATTCCTTAAATATAACCGACTTTTAGCATCTGCGTCTTTTATGTTGTGACATCATACAGTCGAGTGGAAATTTACAGACATTTCTGAAGAATATATTTTCTCTATATTCATTTACCTTGAAGGAGTCAGTGCAATCTTTAGAACCTTTTGTAAATCTTTACTGGACTAAACGGCGTAACATCTCGATATGTGATAAAATTTACAGTCACTGCAGTGACAACTTCAAACCCCATCAGACTTGAACTTACATTCTGCAACGTATGCAGTAGCCCTAACATCGTCTACGTATTCTATCATGTTCGAAAGTCTTCCGCCAGGAATATTAACAATATCAGGGTTTTGATAAGTCCTTAGCCCGATCAAGATGGAAACAAGCTCGGAAGCATGTCAGGGACGCGCGTGATTTCAACAACATCGAGACGCGAGCTGTCATCAAGGATTTTTTTTCCTGCAAGGTAAGGCACCAAAGGAAATTCACGCCATTCTGAAAGAAACATTAGCTTCTTTCCTTCCTGGTCGGGCTAAGGACTTATCAGCACTCCTGTATGATTACATGACCCAATCTTGGGCTGTGACATGACTGCAGACTAGAACATTTATCCCAAAATGCACGGTACGGTGAAATATGTGACACATCCTGAAATACTGAATATACTAATAAATACAATCGTCAGTTTAAAGGATCTTCTTATTTGACGGATGTCATCCACAGATGCTATGAACTGTTAAGATTTTAAAGCGTCAGAAAATAATTTTAACCTGAAAGACCTCATGAAACCTCACGATTGTGGCCTAGGTTTTAAAATGCGTCTAACGTGGATCATGCCAAAGAAGTCTTTCAAATTATAGTGGGACATGTACCTAATGCTGAGTATTTTTAGCGGATGATCATGTCATGTTAGCATACAATAAAATTCTTTGTTAACATGACAGACACGTAGACACAACATACTCAGTGGCCAAAAAAGAACCTCGGTTAACTTGTTAATGAAATATATACTAAACCGTTTAACCGAATTCTAAGGCACAATCTACGCGAGGATATGAAGATATACTCAATGAAAATAAAAGTAAATAAATAGAAAGTTCGTATATACAAGAATCCTGATTTTCACAAAAAGTGGATAGCTGAGTGGTTTTCCTGTTCATAGTTGTAACTAATTGAATGTTTTAGTACTGAATGATAATTTTCGCGTCAACGCAATTTATTATACAAGTACGTATTAATTTATCGTATTATTATGGCAAAATCTTTCGGAAAAATACAGTAGTCTTGAGGCCAGTGAAGTTATAGAAATGTAAAAATTCTTATATTTGTTTGCCACGATAGCGACCATATTTGGTCGAAAGAATTTGCTTTTGAAATGAGAAAAACTTCTATCAATCAAAACAACTGTGTTGACGGCGAAAGGCATCATTCAAGATTATGGCATAAGTAACGGGAAATCTGACATTAAAATCAATACTCTAGTCTGCAATACGATGCCCTGAATATCAAAATTGAGGTAACAATATTTCAGAGAAATCTGTGCCTGCAAATACAGCACTATCTACGAATAGTCTACAGCTACAGTCTCCTGGCCTTACATCCCAGAAGACTATAAACGCCATCTACCCTTCCCTTCGAGCCTAAAATCTCGCGTTTAAATAATTTTGTGGCCGAGAGACACAATCAAACAGCGCACCTGCTTTTCATTACATTCCTTTATCTTCTTTCTCTTCTATCCTAATTTTACATACATAAAGTAAATTCTCTCATGACGTTTCAAGAAGGACATGTATTAAAAATAGAAGGCACAATTTATGGGGTTCACTGTACATAACATACCGCCATAACGGTTAAGAAATGACTTCCCACATTTGATGTAACTATGCTATGTGATTCACAAATAAAATTTGAGGGTTGAATTTACTAAGTCTCGGTTACATTACGTCATCAACGTTCACACAGACAAATGGAACACAAATTTTAAAATATCTAGACTGGTCACTCATCGAATTTCTTCCAGCCCCACATATTAAAGGCCCAACAAAATGCACTTACAGGTAATATTTCCTTATTAACTATTTACATACTATTATAATTGGAGTTACTTAAACTTACCATATATCTTATTTCAAAATCAACGTGGCCTGAATTCACAAAATCGGATCGAAAAGCTGAAGTAGTTGTTGAATGCAAAAATGTTACCATTTATTGCAATTCTAAGTGTAATTATTCAGTAGGGAGCTTTTTTAATTTTTAGGCGCTTTAGCAAAATTTCGAAACGTGACTATTAGTATCGTCCTGTCTCCCCTCCAAATGGAACCACTCGACTCCCATTGGAGGGATTATCATTGAATTTCATATTTGAGTATTTTTCAAAATTCTGTCCAGAAAAATTCAATCTTAATTAAAATTTGACAAACGTAAGAGATACTTTACGTGAGGATCTAAGTACATTTATGATAATATCTCGTTTAATTATTCTTAGAATGAGAAATATCTCGGTCAAAGTTGTAGAGAGAGCAAAACACACATTTTAGGTTGTCACTTTTTTCCGAAAATCGTGTTGTTTATGACATAATGCGTACAAATGTGACTTTGCCGGACGATAGCATAAGGAACATGCTCTTTTCATACTGGAAAAATTAGGCTACAAACACACTCTCGTAATATGTAATACTTATTGCTTTTTCGCTGCAATAATGATTACATGTACGCGTCTCAGTGTTATGTTTATGTGTGCATTGCGTGCCTTGTAAACCTCCGTTTTAACTAATAGAGTAGAACCCGTTTATAGATATTCTGTGGTACTAATTAATTCCTCACTCTTATCCATAACATTACACTTCTCGGTTAGAACGACACTCGTTTATAACGACACACAGTACTCTCGTGACATTATAACCGAGTTCGACTGTACTTGCACTGCACATGTTTAAGAGATCTGGTACTTTTATATAAACAAAAGCTGCTTTGCCTAATTGCCTAAAATATACAAACGCTTTTATGTCTCTTGCGTCTGTTAACTCCCTGATTACGGCGCGGAAATGACTGAAACATGTAGCAGATTATAGTAGTATGTAACGGAAATATAGCCAAACTACTTATAAGAGCATTTTTGGACCCACTAATATATATTCAACGCAAGTAAAGCATGAAAAATATTAACATTTTTGTATCCGTTTCGTCGTTCTTCAGCTTATATCTTGTTATTGTCGTATCTACGCTTCGCTGCTAAATGTTTACTTTATAAAGGAACATTAATTCTTGTAAGAGTGTACATAGCCCAGAAATATTCTACATTTGCCTAGAAAGCATCCCGTTTACTGCTTCTGACAGTTCGATAACACGTCTTTCATCACATTACACTTTTCAGGTCATGATTCAGTAATTCTGTATTTTCAGTAATGTTAGGCCAATAGAGATTCTCAAGGTAACAGGTAAAACCTCTCACGGAAATTCAGAAGCGCATAAAATGACCCACTTTATCAAGGGTTATATATTTCTTGAGGGAACATATATATTATAATTCATAAATTGATATATTATATAAATATAATACCTGCACTCTACCACATAATAACTTACATATTTCACCCTCTTATTCAATATGTCATAAAATGTCACGTGTGTGTAACAAACGCAGAAAACCAAATTACTTCCTTCCTGAACACCCTATAAACAGACTGTACAAATTGAAGTTAAACACTGTCAGAACAATATATATATATTTTTTTTAATTTTGCCTAAAGACCAGTTCCAGTAATTTTAAGTGGTAATTTACTGCCATGACATCAGAAACCCATAACTGGAAACAGAGAATTCAGATTAAATTTCGTGTAATCCATCACAGGAAATATATATATGTTGTGGAGAATACATTAGCATAAACTTGCAATTTTTCTGACAGAACTTAGATAAATTAAAAAACCGTGCGAAACTCTACCTAGATAGGAACCAGTAAAATATTAATTAGGGACGTGTTGACGCTGAAGACTACAGAAGTCGGTGTACAAATGTTCAAGAAACGTGGTTTAATGTGCCTTGACACAATTTTATAAGAAATTTTGTGCCGTCGGATAAGAGAATCAGTGGATGTTATATCTTTACGGTGGCATATCCCCGCTACGTGACTGAATATAAATGAATATTGCAATCAATAAACGCAACTTTATATTAAATAAGATGTTTCGTCTATACTGGTTAGTTATCATCAGGCTTAATTGCAAGAATAAAAAATGGAGTGTATTTTGCAAATGTATTTCAGCTTTGAGGTGGGCCGGGTAGCTAAGTCGGTATAGCGATTGATTACGGGCTGGACTGTCCGGTATCGAATACCAGTGGGGACGAGATATTCCGCCCGTCCAGACCGGCCCTGGGGCCCACCCAGCCTCATGTACAGTGGGTACCGAGTCTTTCCCGGAGGTAAAGTGCGGCCGGGGCGTGATGCTGACCACTCACCCCCTTCTAGTGCCGCGGTCATGGAAGACTAGAGCTAAACCTCTACCCACCCTCTGGGCCACACCGGGCCTGTAACCGGATCACTTTATCTTTTACTTTTACCTTTATTTCAGCTTCGAGATCTCATCCTTCACAATGTAAAATACAAGTATGATTCAGAAAATACAGGATTCCTGAAGTGTAAAACTCGGAGTATTTAGAACTTTAAGGTCTATGCAATCTGTTTAATAACGTTCTAAATTCTTTCGAATCGAGATAAGTGACCAGTGGTCTGAATAATAGATAGATTTCAACTTCGTTTAAGTATGGTATTTACAGGCCTAATCAAGATTGTTTGATCTTATTTGGCCTGAATATACAAAACGTGAATCATAGGCTTACTTTACATTAACTTAAATCCACGTGCACCAACATTCACAAAAGGTCCTCCTTCTACTGATGCCGCAGGAAGCTTTCACTTTAAATATTTGTATATGGTGCATACTTAACGAAACATGGATACACGTGAGCGCCTCACAGCACAATAGTCTCTCTAATGTTAATTAGTACCGCCAGCAACGGATTTATATTTACATAATATTAGCATCAACAGAAAGGACGGACGTCAAATCACAAGGAACGCTTTTGGAAGATATACACTACGTAATCTATATAACGTACAGCTTTCAATTACCATTTTTAAAGCAATGTGCTTAAATTATACAAACTTTCGGACGACAGGCCGCGCCATTTACAAGTCGAGATAAAAAATTTCGCAAAAGCTTCTCTGTCTCTCACACATGGAATTGAAGTACTGTGACAAAATTGCTGTTTTATGTGTGTGTGTGTGTGTGTGTGTGTGTGTAACAGAGAGCTTACTGTCCAAGTCATATTGCCATCAAAACAACAGCCAGGCAGGACGTTTCTGTACTTACGCCTTTCCAGTCGTGAAGTAAAGTCAAAAACGCAACTGAATAAAATATTCGTTCCTTGCTGTTCGTCCCATTAAAGAATATATTCTCGAACTTGCCTAAGAATTTCTTCGTTATGTAACTAACTTTCCTTCCAAACAAGGCAACCATCCCCATCAGAAACTTATGATAAATCAAACACAACTAGGAAATGTGTAATAATTCAACTATTGGGTAGTCTGATGACAAATGATGCAATATTACACGAGAAATTAAATGTAAGATTGCCATGGCAAAAACAACAATCAACAAGACGACTTTTCATCGAGAAATTTACTCAAATTTAAAGAAGAAACTAGTGAAGTGCTGCATTTGGAGTATAGCTTTTGTGGTGGTGAAAACTGGACACTGCGGGAAGTATATCAGAAATACTTGGAAAGTTTTGAAATTTGGTGCAGGAGAAGCAGGGTACCGGTGTTGTATCGGTGGCGTGAAAAATGAAGTATTACACAGAGTCAAAGAGGAATGGGATATTCTACATACAATGAAAAGAAGGAAGGCTGTCTAGGGTGGTCATATCAAACGTGGGAGCTGCCGTCTAAAAGGCTTTATTGAATGAAAGATAGAATGAAGGATAGAAGTGACGGGAATACGAGGAAGAAGGCGTAATCAGCTACCAGATGACCTTCAGAATCGAGAGGACACTGTAAAGAGAAATACGAAACGCTTGCTCGCACTCTGTGGAAAACTCGTTTTGGAAAATTCTATGGACCTGTCGCTAAGAAAGACTACAGAAAGAGTACGTGAATGAATGAATGAATGAATGAATGCATAACCTTCTCAATATATGTTTGTATACAGAAGTACGTGATAATGACCATGTAGGGAAGAAATATGTAGTATCCCTGAAATTACAAAACCACCAAAATTGAATTATGATTGACAAGTTCTTTCAATTTCCGTTCTTATTTATACTGACTTGCAATCCAGATGGTTATATCAATGAAAATATACAGAATAGACTGGATGTACAATTTAATACTAAGCGCACTTAACACCGGCATTCTAAGAGCATGAAAGCACTTTGTATACATCAAACAACCATGTATCCTCCTTTATTCGGATCATGTCATTAAAACTGTGTAGTGTGTTTTAATGTATACTTCGTTGCGCTTTACGTTGGCTCTAAAAACTGTTTCGTTTTGTTGTAAAGACGTGTATGTTGTTACAAAGCATGGAACCAAGCAAACCAGAGAAAATTCTTTACTTTAAACACAGCCCGTAAATACACGTGGTTGCTATATGAAAGGACGTACAGAATACTTCATTATAACAGCGCAAAGGACTTCGACATTGACACCAACGGAGATATCAAAAGACATGCCGTAGTCAAAGAATAAAAACACATATAGTTCTGCCAGTAACAGACCCTATAGTTACATACAGGCACTGACAAGGTTTTGTACCTAAACTTAATACATTTTTTCTTCTTTTGTATCCATATTACGTCAGCCGAGCAGCATAGAGTCAACAGGCTCTCATCTCACCCCAACTTTACGTCGCCACAATTACCCACCTCAGCAACTAGGTTCATAACCTTGAACTTCGAGGATCCCTGTATAATTCTTTTTCAGTTAAATATATTTCCTTTTCGACTATAATTTGGAATCTTCTCTAAGTGTAATGCAGAAGTACAGTCCTGATGATGATGATGATGATGATGATGA
>Ga0131853_10024340_pt1 | contig 10927 bp, 8 predicted proteins | sample TergutLab28metaG_FD_92764 | JGI IMG/M metagenome (GOLD analysis project Ga0131853, IMG submission 92764) | Labiotermes labralis P1 segment gut microbial communities from Petit-Saut dam, French Guiana - Lab288 P1 (version 2) (version 2) | ecosystem: Host-associated > Arthropoda: Insects >...
GATTTTTTTTTTCTTTTTTGTTTAAATAAAAAAAGGGGGCTTTTTTCTTTTTTCTTCTGGGTGGTTATTTTTTTTTAAAAAAAGAAAATCTTTTGTTTCCTAACAGGAGGGGGGGGGGGGGGGGGGGGTTAGGTTTGACCAGATAAATGTAAGTCGGGTTTTCTATAACCGAATGTACGCAGTGTTACAGAACGTAAGAACTTACTTACTCCGTAGGGCAGAGTTCTTCTTGGGGAGCTAACCGGTTTTCAGCTAATCAGGAAATTCCCTGCATTTAATGGAACCGGAAGGTTCATTACCTCATTAACAAGTGCCCGCCACCTGTCCCTGTCCTGAGCCAGCTCAATCCAGTCCATACCCCCTCATCCCACTTCTTGAAGATCCGTCTTAATATTATCCTCGCATGAACACGAGAACACACCTTTTATAATTTTTATTTAGAATGAAAATATAAGACCTAAATCACATTTTTAAGTCCTAAATATATGTTGGGAGCTACTGGCACTCAACATGTTACATAGGCTAGCCTAAGTGTCTACACTTTGTAAAAGTAATTCTGTAGGTTACATTACTGTCATCACAACAAATACAACATCATGTTAACTAAAAGCTAATTTCAAGTTTTGCACACACACACATAATTCGGAGTTGCTGTTTTTTTGGTGGGTCGGAAGGGCTGGGCAATTAATGCGGGTGTCGGTTAATCGAGAGTCGGATGACCGATGGTTTGCTGTAAATCATTCTGATATGTGTTCGAATGACTCAGGATGAAACCATTCGATTGGTAGCAGTCAAATGAAGCCATTTTAATAATGGCAACCAACTCATAGATGAGGCATTTATTTAATTACCATAATCATAGATTGGAACTCAATTTTTTCAGTTATTTAATGTTTAATACCATATGTTTCAGCCTGCATGGCAATAATCAGGTATTACAAATCAAAAAACACTTTGAGTAGGTTTAGTTACATCAGTAAAGTCAATTATAGAGTGAGAGCTGTTTCTTTAGTTGAGAGTAGGATTTGAAATACATGTATACACAGTCAGCTGTTGTTAATGTATATAAGAATGTTGTGTTAGAAAATTTTTTAGCCAGTACTCTAGGAGAAAGGTTGTGTGTTAAGTTATTTTGATTATTGGTATCTGTTTCTATGCAGAATACTGCTCATAATTTGTGAAATAATTCCGTTGTTTCAGGGTATGTGCTTCCTTGAATAATTAATTGACAATTTCAGGTGTTGTACTGATAACCTGTATATATGCCGGTTTTGTAGGTATTAATGTGGTTCTTGATGGGAGAAATATTGCCATATTGGCGCCGTCTTGGTGCCTCTTGAAATTGTTTTATGTATTGTGCGCCCCATTTATTGTTTCCATCAGCTTGTGTTTCCAGTATTTTCCATACTTCAGATGTCTCGATTTCTATCCTAATCTTTGAACTGTTTCAGTTTTTGTTTTAACCATTCTGATGTTTTTTGGTTGTTTTGTGGCCTGATCATTTAAGTTTATTTTCCATCTTCACTGGGTTTTCACAAACTCATTTGGCTTTTTGGTTCCTTGCTCACTGTTTTTTTCATTGTCTTTTTTTTTTTTAATTTATTTCATTTTCCATAAATCCACTTACAAGGCTATTGCCACATGAATATAGAAAGAGTCAAAAAGTATAATAGAGGTTACAAGCAATAGTTAATATAGTTAAAATAAGAAAAAATATTAGGTACAAGGTTCAAATACAATGAGAAGTGTTTGTTAATAATAAGTACAATTAATACAGTGTAGTAAAAATTGTAAATATAGGCCAGATTACAGCAGAGTAGCATTGTTTAAACAGAATTGTAAAATTCATCAAGTGAATAAAAGGTGTGTTTAAGTAAAAACTTCTTCAATAGGGATTCAAATTTTATTAAATTATTGGACTCCAATTTTATATAGGGGGGAAGGCTATTGTATATTTTTATACCCATATAAAATACTCCTGACTGATACTTTTTTAAATTTGCCGGAGGAAAATGAAGGTTGAGAAACTGTCGTGTACCATGTTGATGTATCTCATTGTTTGTGGTAAAAAGTTCCCTATTTTTCATGACAAAACGAAGGATAGAAAATATATATAGGGAGGGGAGTGGAAGAATGTTGAGATGGCTGAATAATTTCCTACATGAATCTCTACTCCTATTCCCCGTCATAATTCTAATTATTCTCTTTTGCATCCTAAAAACTCTGGCACTATGTGTTGAGTTTCCCCACAACATTAATCCATAAAGGATTATCGAATGGAACTGGGAATAGTATATTGCTTTCAGCATTTGTTGAGAGATGAGCGGTTTTATTGATCTCATGGCAAAGCATGCAGAGCTTAATTTAGGTAAAATTGTTTCTATATGAGAGTTCCAGGTTAATGTATCATTGATATTTAGCCCCAGGAATTTTAAATTATTCACTTTAGTAATGTAATTATTTTCATGAATAATGTTTATGTCTGAGTATGCTACACTTTTACTATGAACGAGAGTAAAATAAGTTTTGTTAATGTTTAAAGAAAGAGAATTTTGTTTAAACCATTCTGTTGCTACAGACGTCTGTTCCTTGTTTCATTGGGTATCCTACTTGTGGTCACTGAATATCATTGTGTACTATGTGTTTGCCATGAATGTTTTGTTTTGGTTGGACAGATTTTGTGTTCATATGTTGTACAAAACTTGGCAATGTGTTCTGAAATATTACTCATACTTGCATAGCATGTGACTGGTTGCTCTATGCAGTGTTCTGTGTCTTTTTATCATCCTATTAGATGGTATGTGTTTTGTCAGTAAATATCTTAGTTTTGTTGTTTTGTTTTATATGTATGGCTTAGATGTCCTTTCTGTACATTACTTATCCTTGCATACTTAAGACTTCATTTTTTTTTTTTTTTTGTTGATAGCCCATGTGAGGAATTTTCAGTTCAGGTTTTTTTTACACCTATTTCTGCCTGATGTAATTTTATCCACTCATCCTTTTATTTTACCTCCCTTAAGATCACCACGTGTTTGGTCGAAACATGTGGGAGGACATTTTCTATATAAATTAATTTCAGTATACTTGTCTGCACTAATATTTATTATTTGTACCAACAAATGCACACAAACACATACACACACGTGTGCGCGCGCGCGTGTGTGTTTGTGTGTGTGTGTGTGCATTTGTTGGTACAAATAATGAATATTAATCAATAAAAAATGAATGGTATGAATATAAAGTAACTTGTATGCATATTCATGAGCCAGTTTTCCTCCTGTGTTCTGTTAGTCTCATGAAAGTTTCTAAATATATATTGATTTATGTTGTCCATATATAGAGTTTTGACTTGTTCACGTCCTGAGCATTTACCTTGCTGCAAATCTTCATGGATCTCAAAACCTGCAATTCATGGTGTATCATTGTCAAAAACATACAAACAAGTATCTTACCTTATGCAAATGTTACTTTCCTTTTTTTGGTGTACCAATTGGGTCTTTCATGTTGCTATAATTAAACATTTCTTACAGTGCTTGTGGTGAAATAAGATATTACTGATCCACAACTTTCAGTGCCTGGCATCAGTTTGTTGGGTTGGTGTAGGGCATTAGTTCTTACCCTGGTTGTGGTTTCAGTAGCCATGGCATATGTTGTAGGCTGATTATCTTATAAAGGAAATGATTTTCAGGGTGTCACTGAATTATGCGTGTGATGTGCACAGGTCTCATTACATCTATATGCTAAGCATTTGACTCAGAACTGTAAAGACATCCAGCAACTCATCTCATGTTTTGTGCACAGATTGGTGAAGCATGAACCTGCAATGAACCATGGCAACAGTTGTCACTCCAGACTATCGGAGGCTGAGGCCTGATACACCTGATCAAAGGTAAGATTACAGGGTTTGATTTGAAATTGGCCTCAAGCATCCATTCTCAATTTTCACATAGAGGTGGATTGCTCCAATTGCTGATACAATAATAAAAATAATACTAATACAAATGTAGTACAATTTTAACCTAATTTTATTTATTGTTTAATATCAATTATTGATATCTTAACCATTTAATTTTATAATGTACCATTTATCAATTGCAGTTGACAGTGATGTGTTTTAGCATCAAATGCTTTTGCATTGATTCAGGTGGTGGACATTTTGAGCGTTTGTTGACTTGGTAAACAGAAAGAATTTAACAATTGTTAGATTGGGAACTTGTATTTCGAATGTATTAGGTCAGCTGTAAGTAAAATATCACATAGGTATGGTATTTGTTTGTTCTACAAGAAGCGGAGACTGTAGTGCTACTAATGTTTATGATAAGTTATTTATTTTTTAAAGCTGTCCTTCAATTAAACTCAAGAAGCACTCATTCCTGGAGGTATATTAATGTGAACTTTTTTTTATTGTTTTGGTGTGGAGCGATCTTATATGTAAAGCTCTTGTATTTGTATAGCATTTACATTTTTGCTTAGTAAATTACCATTAACAATGTACATCAGTAGCTGTTATGTCCCATTCAATTTTAATCCCTCCTGGTCTTCATGAATTCTCCTAATGTCTGGATTGAGAACCGTGATATGACTTACTAATTACTAGTCATGTTTATCGCCCTTTTTAAGCACGTTCACAAAATTGTGAAAAGTGACTATTAGCTTTGTCATGTCTGTCTACATGGAACAACTCAGCTCCCACAACACAGATTTTCATGAAATCTGATGATTAAGGGGTTATAAAAAATCTGTTGAAAAAATTCAGGTTTTATTAAAATTGAACAAGAGAACAGGTATTTTACATGAAGACCAATATACATTTTTGATCATATCTCACTGAATTCTTATTATGAGAATATTTTAGACAAAAGTTGTAGAGAAAGTCAAAACACATATTTTATGTTCAGTAACTTTTTTTTAAAAATCATGCTGTTTATGAGATAATATGGAAGAATTTAGCAGAGCTGGAAAAGGCCACAGGTGACAATGTGGCACATTTACATTTCACACTGGGTACCTAAGGCTACAAGCAAACTCTCAGTGTATGTAATAGTTATTGCTTTTCTACTGCAACAGTGGTTGCATGAACGCACCTCACTGTTACCTTATATATACATTGCCTTATTGTAAATATGGGTGGTAACAGACTTCTTACACTCTTCAGACAATTCTTCCTTTTTCCAAACAAAACTAATAGGTTTATGAATTTCAGAACATATTCTTAGACCTTTATCACTTTTTAGGTTAAGTCGGATTGGAATGTTGTTCTGGTTTTTTAATTGAATTTGTTTTATGTCTTGAGAAACATGTTTAACTAAAGGCCCATTAATGCGCCTTTTTAATGAGAACATGAACTTATATGTGACAAATTAAATATGAAAGTTGATTTGCTGTTGACACAGTGCTGATGGGAACAGCATTGTGGAAGATAAGCAGGATGATCCACCCCTTGTTCCTCCCCGGGTGCATTTGCCTACCAAAGCACATACTGTGCGGTATGTGCCCAACAGTGGCTGGTCACGTTACAAGTTGGCTGTGCAATCCTTAGTTCCATTTAGGAGGACACGTGGGTGAGTACCGGTAATATTGTTATTTTACGCAGAACTTACAAGGTGAGAGAAATTCTGAGCTGCTTTGAGTAAAATACTCTCTATGCAGTCCCATTACATGCCCGAGGTGCCCAGAGGGTTCAAGGAAGTTATGGTTCCCAGGTTATCTGACAATGGCCCAGGAAGGTGGTAAGGTTGTCAGCCTTATGCACCGGCCGCTTTTACCCCCAGGAAATACTCCTGGTACTCATTTCTGTTAGAGGCTGAGTTGGCCCTGGGGCCATAGTGCGATTAGAAGTTTTATGCCAATAAAAAATTCCAATGACGCCATATGGAATCGAACCAGCGACCTTCCGATTTGTAGCGCAGCACCTTAACCACTGTGCTGCCATGGTTCCCAAAATACTCTTTCTTGATTTTGTTTAATCCATCCTGTGGATTCCTATGCCCACCTAGATAAGGTACCCATATTTTTTTGAAAGAACTAAGTGTGATTTGTCATCATATCCTTCACATAGTGTTTCAAGTTGGCCTTCAGTGGGTGTCACAAAATGGAATCTTTTCATCCTTTTTTCATGTTCTCAGTTGTTTCTTTCTCTGGGCTTATGTTTTACCAATTGTTTTATTTTCTCTGAGGGGTTTTCCTCAACTGCTTTTGGTATATTCCCTCTAAATTGAAGAGAGGCTTTGACAGCTTACTGACTGTAGACTGACTATTATGAAGTGCTATGGGAAATTTTGGCACATGAAGTCTGTCCAGAACCTCAAAATGTACCAGCATTATTACAGGTCTTGCTACTGGTCGGTTAACAACCAAGAGATGTAACTTTCTTTAATGCTTATGGAAGGGATGCACAAGTGTAGGTGTCAGGTCACCATGGTGACTAAATTTTTTACACTGGCACTTAATAGTTGTGGGTCTTTAGTATGGAACTTATCACCGTTCTGGTACATAGAATTTTGAGATTGCTTCCACATTTTTGGAAAATTTGTGCACCCCTGGCTTATGGTGTAATCAGAACTAGATTAACCTTAATGCTGGTAATAGTTTTGTGGGATATAACATTTCCTGGAATGTGGTGCCTTGTAGTCTGATACAAATTAACTAATGTTCCTTTCAAATAGCATTAAATTTCTATTGGACTATGTGGTGTCACATCCCATCTTTGGAGTCATTGTTGTAAGAACTTTAGTTCTGAGATGCATAATTTCATACCCCCAGCTCTTCACGTGCCATTCCTGTGGACAATGTGGGCCTCTTCTCATATGCTACGTTCAGCTGGCTGTGGGGTACTGTGGATCAGATAGATGAGTCTAACCTGCTTACATGCTCACCACATGATTCCTGTGATATCAATGGACAGAGGTAAGGCTTGATGTCAGCTGCATTTTATTGTTATACATGCCTTGAGATATTCGGCATTAATTATGGTTTTTAATTTAATCCAGACTTCATTATATATGGAGAGAGGAGTGTGTGCAGACAGGGCAGCTGGCCTTATCCATGTTCACTGTGATGTGGAAGTTTGTGCGGACACGTGTGATCATTGCTGTCCTCATCTACATCTTGGGTGTAACATTCAGCATTCAAGGGCCTGTAAGAAATCTATTTTGAAACTGACATTTATTTATATAGTATTATGCAAATCTTGTTTGACTCTGCATAAGTAGCTGCCTCCTTACATATGTATTGGTAGATGCTTGCAAGTTTCTCGCTTCAGGAATTCTTAGAGCTAAGGTGTATTTTCTTCTGTATAAATTACCATATTTTAAAATCTCAAATGGAAATAACATGTGCCTTTTCAATGCATAAAATTGTGTATTTAGTATACAGTCCTGATGATATTAGTCACATGTTTTCCACTCTCTTTACATGCGTGTACACACAATATTTATCTGCTTGAATCGTCAAATATTTTCACTTCTCATTCTCATGTTTGTTTCTTAGTTGAGAAAGTCAATCTTATACTTTTAATGAGAGATATGAGGGTCTGTTAGCCGCTCTGATGAACGTTGTATTCTTCTGAAATGTGACACAGTGTGGATTAGTATGCAGAGAACAAACATTGTGAAGGAGTGTACCGTCTCCATCTGGGGTACTTGTGCCCTGAGGATGGAATCTTTATACATCCTACTTTAAACCTTCAGAATGTTAAGGAAACGTATTACGTATATCTGTGAACAACATGTAGGTCATTCTTTCAACACCAGGGCGATCACAAGGACTGGGACTGGGTGGTCCATGGTTTACCCAATATCAACTGACTCACCTAGGGCCCTACCAGAAAATTCCACCTGGAAGGATATAGTATTGGTACACATACAGTAAAACATGAGATAATCTGAATGGCATTTGTCTAATTATTTTAACATTATTACTATTACTGTATAATATTTGAGTTGTGCTTATGTCCGTAAATACTCTAAAGCCTTTACAGTTAAAGATTATGTATAACATTTTTGTAAACAATGTTTTTGTAAAATTAAATATTTTGAGGTATCAACAGAAATAATAAGCATAAAGGTAACACAGATAAACATTTTTACTGTTACAACTCCAAATCTGTCTCCTACATGTTTTGATTCTTACCTGATGACCTTCAGGGAGAAAAGACTGATGGATACAAAGTCATTGCCAGGCCTTACATTGTTTGTCATAATTACATATACAGTTTGTATGTGGCCTAAAGATGTAGTGGAGTGTGGACTTTGATCAACAAGTATTCTGTTCGACAGTTACTTATTATTTTGTGTGTGTGTATAACAATGGGATGAACTGTATTGAAATTTTACTTTCTAGTATAAAATATTTTTTTTATAAAAGTTGCTAAAGTTGTTGGAAACTGTTTTGTTATTGTATTACTATATGTTGTTTTCTTCTGTTATTTTTTTGGAATAATACTTATTTTTATATAATAATTAATGTACACTCAACCTTTTTGACATTTTAAGGTCATACTAGTGAAATATTAAAATTACATATTATGCTGATGTACACCTATTTGAGTATCCACAAATGTTTGTTATAATACATCCTGAAGTTGTATATGAACCATGATACAATGTTTTTTTTTTGGAGGGGAAAGGGGGTGGGGGAGGTTCCAGCAATTTTATTCTTTGTAGGTGTACATCTCTTATTGCACCTGATATAGGACTTTCATCCATCTGCAGCTTTACATCTGTATAAATCTGAAATCAGATTTGTATGGATGTAAAGCAAATTTTTGTGGACTTCAATGCATTTTACTATAAAACATTTAGAATATAAAATATAACAAATAGTATATGGCTTGCCAGTGATTTTTGTATTCATCAGTGATTTCTATTTGAATATGATCCAGAAGCCTACAGATCAAAATTTATTGGGGACAGATGAAAATGGAGGAAATGGTAGGCCCTTCATGCATCCTTTCTTTCCTTTTTAAGTTGATTCATCCCATTGTGTTACTGACAATGCAACCATAAGAAGTTGGTTACATTTGATGTGTTGGTTTTATCTTTTCTTCCTATGCATATGACTGCATTCTAGAAAGGCTGTAGGCCATCAAAACATTTTATTCTAAAATGGAGGCCTGTTGCTATACTTCCAGATCTCAGCACCAAAACAAAGCATTACTTTTGTCACCTCAAAAAATCTGGCTGCTTAGCTTTTTTATGGTTGTGGGCTACAGCTTTAAATATATACAGAAAGTATATTGTTGGCTGTACATGCTGGTTTTGTAGGAGTGTTTGCATAGTTGTGAAAAGGGACTGTTAGTTGCATGTCTGTCCATCCATATGGAATGACTCCTATCTTACTAGATGGCTTTTCATGAAGTTTTATAGTGGGATTTTTTATTAAGTCTGTGAGGGAACCCAAAATTGGTTAAAATTGAATGAAAAAGGGGGTACTTTATGCGAAAACCTACGTACATTTGTGAGAGCTGTGGTTATTAGTGTGATCATTGTTAATCTGTGATGTCATCATGCGGTTTGTTATGAATGATTGAGGAAATGAAAATGGATAGTCATAATATTTTATATTTCTTGATTATGTCTAGGAGTGTGAAATTAGGTATGTAGATAGGTTGTGGTTGCATCTATAAATTGGGTATGAAATATTCTTTTAAAATCAGGGATTACAAAATATTTTGATGGGATGAGGTTTGGAGGTTATGTGTGAATGATGAATTTCAGAAGGGCAAGATAGATAAAAAGCTCTGCAAAGAAATATAAAAATATACTCTGATACTGCTATGATTACTCTACTACTACTACTATTACTATTACTACTATGACTACTACTACTACTACTACTACTACTACTAATAATAATAATAATAATCTAATATTTGTGCAGTTGTGACCCTATTGGATGAAATGATTTGCCTGGGTATGATCAGAAAATGAGTGGTATGAATAATTTCATGAATTTGAAAAATCAGCATGAAGATTCAGAAGCTCACATTACACTTGTAATGCCATTCATTAAATTTGAAAAAACTGGAATAGATTACATATGTGGCCACATTTACCAAGATTTTATCATAACAACAAATTACTACATTGTATTTTGTCATTTAATGATTCATGACTTTAGCTAACATGACTTGTAAACTCCCTGAAGATGGTGTATTAACGCGGAAACACGTCAGAGTAATTTAATATAAATTTGCAGTACTTATTGGTGCGTATGCTGGTGTATAAGAAACAACTGGAATAGATTTTTGCATAAGTAATGCTGTGAAATTAAGTGTTTAAATATCTATCACTAGTGGACAAAATGCAGCACTGCAATGAGTATTAACATTTGTTGACTTGATTTTAAGAGTTCTGCAACTACTGCACATGTAGAAAGGTCATTCTTGGCTCTGAAAACAATCAAAGCGAATGTCTGGAGGTGACAGTCACAGAACAGACTTTTTCAGTTCGATCTGATGTCATTTGAAAGGTGAATTCTGAAGGGTGTGATGCAACAAGTGATATTCCTAGAAATGCCTGGCTGGAAAGGTTGCTCTTTTACCTCTAGGGAGAGAACCCTGGTACCCGAATTGGAGTCATGACAGGTCCCAGAGCAAGCCGGTTTTGGAAACAGAAATATCTTACCCCAGCTGGGTATCAAACATCAGATTATCCAGCCCATAATCTACACTGTAGACCAAGCAACTCTGGCTCCATTCATTCATTCATTCATTTATTCATGTTCATGAGATCTACAATAGGCACCAATAGGCCATGAGATATAGAACAGGTCAATTTTAGAATATAATTATAAAATACAGTAAAATGTCTGTCAATTGATTAATTACAATCATTTATACATTATAATACATAGAAGACATAACATACATAAATTTTTATCAACACATAGCATATAGTTAATGTGTAACCATGACACTCCTAGATTA
>Ga0131853_10024341_pt1 | contig 10926 bp, 6 predicted proteins | sample TergutLab28metaG_FD_92764 | JGI IMG/M metagenome (GOLD analysis project Ga0131853, IMG submission 92764) | Labiotermes labralis P1 segment gut microbial communities from Petit-Saut dam, French Guiana - Lab288 P1 (version 2) (version 2) | ecosystem: Host-associated > Arthropoda: Insects >...
GCCAACTTTTGCGGATAGAGGGGTGTCACGTGGTCAGCGCAACGGGTTCCCACAGCCGTTAATCTCTGTTTTCTAGACCTGGAGCCGCTACTTTTTTCATTCAAGTAGCTCCTCAATTGACCTTACGAGGCTCACGAGGCTGAGTGGACCCCGTTCCAGTCCCACTACTACTCAGAAAATCTGGTAGCGCCGGGGATCGAACCCGGGACCTCTGTATCTGTAGCCAGAAACTCTGTCCACTAGACCACAGAGGCGGTCAGGGAAGAATCCTACTCGGTTTTATTCAGTGGATAAACGTAATCTGCGTGTACATCGCCCTTCAGGCACAACTTGAAGCTTGAGCGATGACGTACCAACCGGACACTGGCCACTATCTGCTTATGATTAACGAGTGATAAGAATTCATGTTTATGTGAAATGGCCGACAGAACTCAACTTTTGCTTGTCGGTCAGGCCGGTGCAGGCGCCAGGGTCGGCGTGAGACGTTCCTGGGTCCAACGCAGATCCTACATGCGCGTAGTACTGAAATAAAAATGCATTTAGAGCAGTGAAAGAATTACTGAATATGCACAATATGTGTGACAAAGAATATGAAATAAAGCGAGATTTTGGCCGCATACAGCCTCATAGGCTGGTGTGGCCTTAAAGCGACACGCTTATCGTTATCACGGTCTGGCACATGGGCTTTCGCTTATGTCTTATAAAAATCTGTAAAGAATCAATTGAGACGGGCAGAGTATGTAGCACGTATGGGAGACAGGAGGAGTGCATACAGGGTTTTGGCGGGAAGACCTAAGGGAAAGAGGCCACTTGGAAGACCAAGGGTGTAGATGGGAGGATAATATTAAAATGTGTCTTCAAGAAATTGGATGGGAAATGGACTGGATTGATCTGGCTCAGGATAAGGACAAGTTGCGGGCTGTTGTGAACAGGGTTCGATGAAACTTGGAGAATTTCTTAGCTAACTGAGGATCTGTTAACCTCTCAGGTGTGTCCATTGGGTTATTTAGTTAATAAATCATCGATTACTGTGACAAAGGTTAAATTTGCGGTCGGTAGGTGACCTCAGTTATATCTAATCTATATTTTGACCCTTCAGACATTTGCCCCTATATGTGCGGGTGTACCTGTTGCGTTTTCGTTGTGATCGGTTACAGTTCGTGCTCTGGAATGCTATCTATCGGCACTTCTCAAAAAACCAAACTTTTTTCGGCGCATTGTGTCATCTTGTTAGCCTGGCTTCATAAATGGTGCCTGCCGGTCATCAAATTGCTTACCTTGTGGCCAGACAACCTGTCAAGTCAAGCACAGCAGTGACATATTATTGACTGCTTGTGTTGACTTCGCAACAAAACATTACAGGGGGATGACAGGTGAAAGGGAAGGACATAAATGACACAGAAACAGGGGTAAATAAATTAATACTGCATAAATAAAGGTGCTGATAATGAAGCATGTGTACAAATAAAAGGGAAAGTGGAATATAAGTTGAAGGTGAAGGACGATGGGAGAAGAAATGAAACGATAACGTCATTATAAGTAAATTATTTCTAACCGTACAATGCAAGAAACCGCGAAGAGCGGAGGTGAAAATTTGATAGAAGATAATAAGAAGGAACGAGAGAATCGATAATTAAATAAATAAAATAAAAATGTACAAAGTAAAGCTAAAGCTGTATAATTAAGGAAGGGCAAATAAAATAGAGAAGGAAAGGCGGAGATAAATAAGTGATAAGGTAAAGTGTAAGGATAAGGGTAGACGTAAGGGAGGTAAAGGTAAAGGTAAAGTGATGCCGTTACAGGTCGGTGTGGCCCAGAGGGTGGGTAGAGATATAGCTCTACTGTTCCATGACCGCGGTACTAGGAGGGGGTGAGTGGTCAGCAGCACGCCCTGGCCGCACCTTACCCCCGGGAAAGACCCGGTACCCATTTTACAGGTGGCTGGGTGGGCCCCAAGGCCGGTCGAAGTAAAAGAGAACATTGGCAACTTGTAAACAAATACAAACAATGAAATGAGAAAAGCAAACTGCAGCTGAAGAAGCAGAAATGTTGGAAACTACTGATAACAGAGGTGCGAAATGACTGTGTTAAGAAACGAAACAAGGGAATTGGCGAAGAAGGCAAAGGAAAATTAAAGTGGTCCCCGTTCATGCCGTGAGGGCGTAGAGGATGTGGAGATTTAACTCCACGCATTCTTAGCTTTTTCACTAGGTGGTTAACTGCTGGCTAACACAAACCCAGTATCCATTAGATAGGAGAAAGTGTTCTTCAGCGTCGGTCTGGAGGGTTAGGGAAACGAAAATTTTCTAGCTTCCACCGGGAATCGAACCATGATCCCTCGAACGTCCAGTCCCTATGGCTGTACTGACTTAAAGTGTGCAGACTTTCGAAGGTGTTAAGTAACACTGAAAAGTTAATTAATTCCCTTGCTGATCTAGTTTATGACACCGTATTATCTGGTAGGTGGTTATCAATGTTGGTAAACATTTAAGACAACTCACTTCTCATAAGGCAGCCCACAGTAGATATATTCAGAGCCATGAAGAATCGTCAGTAAATAATAAAGCGTATGGAGGGAGTAGACACATAGCTCCACTCATTCTTAACCTCGGCACTAAATATAGGTGGACGAACCCCGGTGCCAACTGAATAGGAGGCTGTATGGGGCCCCGGGCCAGTCTGGACATTTTACACATGAGAAAAATCTCGTGCCCCTGTCGGGATTCGATCCCCTGATCGTCCAGTCCACGCCTTAGTCATTATACTGCTACGCTACCTCGGGTTCTCAGCTCTTAGGTGAGATAGACTGCAAATTAATTCATTCCGTGCTCTCTCTCTCTCTGTCTCTGACAGCAGCACTAGAAGGGGCTGAGTGGTCAGCAGCACGCCCCGGCCGCACTTTATCCCCGGGAAAGACCCGGTACCCATTTTACAGGAGGCTGGGTGGGCCCCAGGGCCGGTCTAGACGAGCGGGAAATCTCGTCCCCACCGGGATTCAATCCCGGACCGTCCAGCCCGTAGTCAGTCACTATACCAACTTAGCTAGCCGGCCCACTTTTCCATTAGCAGTACCATCTCTTTTTCTGAAGGACATCAGTTGCTGCTTACGTCTTCTTCCTCGTCTTCCCGTCTCTTCTATTCTTCTCTCTATCTCTCCTTCTATAACGTGTTTTAGAAAGCAGTTCTTACGCAATGTTACCAATCCAGTCATCCTCCCTGCTCTTTATTTTGTGTGGAATATTACTCTCCTTTTTGGCTCTATGTAATACTTCTTAATTTTTCACAATTTATCTCCTTCCTTCTCCAGCACCACATTTCAAAACTTTCCAGGTGTTTCTGATCTACTTTCCGAAGTGTCCAAGTTTCAGCACCACACAGAGCTGTGCTCCAAGTGCAGCACTTCTCTGCTTTCTTCCTTGAATTTAAAATTACAAATACAAGGACGTAAATAAGAAATTAAAAAGAAATTCACGTGGCTGAATGGAGAAGACAGCACGAAGTGTAAACCTTATTCGTGGTGATGAAACATTGGCTGAACCAGACTGTCATTGCGAATGTGTTTCGTCTGCTATACCGGAGAGCTGAAGCTTGATTCGCGGTGGGCATTTCTTGTGTCAGTAAGTCATTTCAAGTGGCAGGTGTCACTTTGTCACGTCTGCGATGTTTTGACACGCTCGTGTCGCCTGTGGAAGTGCTGACTTGTTCAGTGCAAAATGCAACGTGTTCATTACTCACATTGTGCTGTTCTGAACACCGACACCATCTAGTTATGCTGCCGTAATCCTACACTACGAAAGTGGGGTAAACAGGTTTTGCCGAAACGTCTGTAACCACCCGCAATTCCACGCGGTATCATAACCCTGAGGAACGCAATTTAAATTTTATAATACCTTCCCTTAGATTTTCCAGTGTGGTAAAAAGGGGGCGAAGTTGCCCCTGTCAGATCCAAGAAGGTGTATGTGGGAATGGAGTTATAGTTCCACACATACTTAACCACAGCACTACATGGAGCTGAGTGGTTAACTTTACTCCCCAACTGTTTTACCCCCCTGGTAAAAAAGTTCGACAACTATACAATGGGAGACAGTATGAACCCCAAAGATGGTCTGGAAATTTTGAGGAAGATATTTCTCGTACCGCTGCAGGGATTCGAACCCCGGTTCTTCCAGCCAGGGCGTAGTTTCTATTCCAACTACTGTAACGCGCATCCTTACCCAGTATGGATTTTTAATCTTATTTTTTGAGGGGTTACTATACGAGGCGGACGGCCTGGGAATCGAGGTTCGATTTCTGGCGAAGGCAATATATTTTTATCTTCTGTAGCGTCGAGATCGGTTCTGGTAGCCAGCCAACACCCGGTAGAACCGACACCGGAGTCTTTCCCCGGGGACAATCCTGCCAGATCCTGAGACTGATCATTCACCTCCGTGTATCGCCGATGTGAAGACTGAATGCGGTTATACCTCCACTCCTCCGTTTATTTGCGGCATGATGCTCAATTTATCGTAAAGGTAACTTCTCCTGTTTCTAACCAAGACTGTAAAAGTTAAGCGGTGTAGCCGTCTCTACACTTTCAGGTGATTTAGTATCGACACCGTCGCTCGGTTTTACAGCGGGTCAGGGCGACCGGTGTTGTGCTAACGATCGCCAGGGACATGTGTTCAGATAGCAGTACTCGGTGATAAATTTGTCCTTGTAATCGAGCAAAGTGCGTACACGAGGCGCTAATCTGTGCCTGCGACAGGGGTGAAAAACCAATTCTCAGATGCATTATAAGCAGGCCATGAAATTCTGTGCTGTCATGGGAGCAGAGTCATATAAAATCCTTGTAAAGCGAAACACATTGTGTTCCATGAATTAACACTAAAGATGACAAAACAGCATCTGAACACGCGCAGTGCGCATGATTCGAAGAAAGCACGGCGATTATTTCCCTAAACAGTGCTGAAATTTTTGTCTTTGTAAAAATTGACCTTGTATGCTCACTGTGAGGTTCGAAATTAATTTTTGAATGTTATTTTTATCTACTTTTTACTTCAAAATTCTCAGGCCTGTCACCGTTGATACCAGTCCACGTGGGATTTGTGGTGGACAAAATGGCACTGGGGCGGATTTCTCTCCTAGTAATTCGGTTTTTCTCCCGTGACAGTCGGACTTCATTTATATAACGATCTTGTCACGTGTTTGCGTCTCAACAGTGTGTTCGTGTCTTTTGTCCTCATTGTTAGCATCCAACCTGGCGCGCTGTGCTTTTCCTACCCCTGACGATGAAGGTAACCCCCCCCCCGCACCACCGGTTCTCATGCTTTTTGCGTGATAGCGATTTATGTTCTTGTCTGTCTTTGGCATTTTTCTAGTCTCTAAAAGGTTACTATGAAACTCGCTATAGGAAAATTAATTTCCTCTTCTCCAAAAAATTTAACAGCCTGTTGGGCCCGCCCGGCTTCCTGTACGATGGGTAATGGGGTTATTCTCCGGGAGTAAGGCGACCGGAACGTTAAGTCCACCCGTATGGCTTCGCGTCATCTGAAGGTAGAACTTTAAACAAACTCTCTTCATCTGAAAACGACGAGCCATTCAACCTTACACCCACCCCACAAAAAATCGTTAGAATAATTAGTAATGCGTCGCAATTAGTTACGCGCTCTGAAATCCGAAAATTTTCTACCGTTGCTGTCCCGGATATAGTACGTCGTGTTTGGAATGTCCTGGGTACAGGTATGGACTGCAGGCTGTCACGGCCGTGACTACGCGGATATGCTGTCTTGTGGTATGAAACGCCATGCTGTCTGGTAGAAACTGACCGACATTTGGTAGGATCCTGCCGTCGATACACCTTACATATGATTTTTGGCATCTGTCGTAGGCCGAAATTTTGTGTCGAAGGGGATGCCCTTTCAGTAGGAGGTTCATATGATAATCATCATGGATCTTTAGTATAATCGTTGAGAAAACTCTTTGAAGATTGAAGACTGAAGCCTGGAAGAAGATAAAAGCAGAAAGCGAAAGAAGCAGTGGAGTGTAGCGGGGGGAAGGGGGAGAGAGAAAATTTTCTTCTTTGAGAATTCTTCGGCTGTTCCCGCTCGTCCTATTCGTAAAGGTAGGCTAGAGGCACGGTAGAGAACTGGAAAATGAGAACGTTAGAGTGATGGGAATTGGACTGTTTGAGCTTTGGCTGAAAAAGAATGAAAGCGCATTTCCACCCAGCGCTTCCCGATTTACTGAAAAGCGTGCGTTTACTTCAAGACTGATCGGCTTCGCTGCCTGTTGTTACAGTACAGTTGATATGAATCTAAATATTGGTGTTTAGCGTTGAGATGGAATGGTACTGATAGAGGAAACCAAAGTAAACCAGTGCCATTTTGTCCACAACAGATTTCACATGAACTCGTTTGGCTGCGATGAATTTATCTGGAAAGCATATATAGTTCGTACCGCACAGAGACCTGTCCGTTAGAAACACTAACCGGCGAATGCCGTTTGTACTGAGTTGGAGTGGATTCTGCGTGGCATGCGGCTGCTGCCAGGGAAATGCTTCGTTCTCAGCTGCGACGTGTGGATGAGTCAGCGGTGAACTGGAACGTGTTATCCTGTACTTTTACATTGATTACTGTGTGCCTTACGATACGGTCTGTGTTACAGCTGTAGTAACACCAACCAATGCACTGTTCTATCATTTATGTACCCTTCCTATTACTTAACTACTACATGTTTCGACATTGTGTCTCTTCATCTTCAGGGAGCTTATACCAAACTTTGATTGAAACATACAGCAATAAATATTTTACCATAAACCTACATTTTTGTTATGTCAGTAGTGCAGGGTTTGGTTAAAATTATTATTATTATTATTATTAATATAGTGTTCTTTATACTGTAACAATATAAATATACATTGTATAATTATCACTGTATTAACAACACGTTTTGTATATATAATTTTAACCAAACCCTGCGCTACTGACATCACAAAAATGTAGGTTTATGGTAAAATATTTATTGCTGTATGTTTCAATCAAAGTTTGGTATAAGCTTCCTGAAGATGGCGAGACACAATGTCGAAACATGTAGGAGCTAAGTAATAGGAAGAATATATAAATAAATGAATGGCACTCTCATTATCGTTGCACCGTGCATTCTGTAGTTTATTTCAGTAACACACCGACAATACACATCTATAGTCTTTTATAAGCTAAAATTAACATTAAAACACTTAAAACGCCCCTACATGTTTAGATCATACGATCATCCTCAGGGAGCATACTTTGTTCGTAGCTAAAGTCACAGTTTAAAGCACTCAGTGATTTACTTCGTTATATTAATTTGGTGCTGTGGCTTAGCAAGGAACAAAGTATGCTCCCTGAGGATGATCGTATGATCGAAACATGAAGGAGCGTTTTAAGTGTTTTAATGTAAATTTTAACTTATTAAAGACTATTTATGTGCATTGTTGGTGTGTTACTTAATAATGAATAGCACATTTGTTGGTGTTACCAGACCTTGAATATTTTGTTTTTTGTAATGATAGTCTTTTTAACCAACTTGATGCACAAATTCTTTGTTTTAATACGTTTATTACATTCCTCTACATGTTTCGAGCACTATTGTGCTCATCTTCAGGTGGAAAATTGTATTAGTACAGCATCTGGTATCGCCACTGTCTTTGGGTGACTGTTCAGTACACAGGTTACAAGAAGACACCCATAACCTGTGTACTGAACAGTCACCTAAAGACAGTGACGATACCAGATGCTGTACTAATACAATTGTCCCCCTGAAGATGAGCACAACAGTGCTCGAAACATGTAGAGGAATGTAATAAATGTATGAAAAAAAATTTGTGCATCAAGTTGGTAAAAAAGACTATCATTATATTAGAATGCACGGTCAACAAAATATTTTTAAAAAAATGTGTTTTCTTGTGTTAGGGATGGAACTTGTCGCTTATAACTTCTGATGATGTGATAATTTAAACCTGTAGTTCAGTCCAGTAACACATCTAAGTAAAAAAATTAAGTTGTTATTTGGCAGAGAACACAGTGTCCTTCTGTTAGAAAGGTCGGCCACCTAATGCTTGTGTTTGAAAGTCATAAATCACGTCAGTAAACTGCATCGTGTAAGTGCTTTGTTTATTGTACAGCGTGTGACGCGTATAGCTAACATTGTGCTTTAAATAGTTAAATACGAGCGGCTTGAGCATCGAGTAGGGCAACAGCGAATTTCGACATGTTCAAGGCACTGTTAATTAATGCGTCAGTCTACTGAGTGTTAACACTAAAACAGTAGCGCTCGATCAGTACGTAAATGAAGCTGGAATCATGACAGTGATATAATTAACGCCTGGCTGTCAGTATGTGCGTGATAACTGTAATGGCATTGGTACGTCTGAAGCCGACAGGTTGGCTGGCGTGGTAGCTCGGTGTGGTGCCTATCCTGCAGGGAACAAGTTGGGCGATGTGGCGCATCACAATGCAGCCGTAACTAACTAACTACATGCAGCAGGGTCCTTCTTGAGAAGCCAACGGATCCTCATCTACTCAAGAAACTCCCCGAATTTTATGGAACCCGAAGGTTCATTACCGCATTCACAAGAGCCCGCCACTCGACCGTATTCTGAGCCAGGCCAATCCAGTCCGCACCCCTCCCACCCCAATCCCTGAAGATTGTTTTCAATATTATCATCCCATCTACGCCTGGGTCTTCTCAATGGTCTCTAGCCCTCAGGTGCTCCACCAAAACCCTGTATACACCTCTCCTCTCCCTCATATGCGCTACGTTTCTCGCCCATCTCATTCTTCTTGTTTTGATCACCCGGATTATATGTGGTGAAGTGTATGCATCATTAAGCTCCTCAATATGTAGTCGGTATAGCGACTGAGCTACGGACTGGACGGTCCGGGATCGAATCCCGGTGGGGACAAAATTTTCCGCCCGTCCAGACCGACCCTGGGGCCCACCCAGCCTCCTGTAAAATGGGTGCCGGGTAAATTGCGGCCGGGGCGTGCTGCTGACCACTCACCTCTTCTAGTGCCGCGTTCATGGAAGAGTAGCACTATACCAGCACCCACCCTCTGGGCCACACCGGGCCTGTAACGGGATATCTTTACCTTTATTCTCCCTCGACATTACAGTCCGGCACAGTATGTTGCTTCCTTCTGTATCCTTGCCAATTCATTGTTCAATTCTCATCCTGTCACATAAAATTCATACTACATATTTGGTAAAAAATAGAATAAATTTGTCTAAATAAATAAATATGAAAGTAATCAAATATAGAATAAATAAATACGTAAATTAACCATTACGCACATATACAAAAGGCTGCAGCTAGCTCTTTTTTTCGTTGTTAACAAATATTTATGAACACAAGCAGAAAATGGCAGCACTGAAATATACTGGGACGGATTGCCTATATCGGTTACTGCTGTAATGACCTGGCACTTCACTAGTACAGGATGAGCACAAAATATATTCACCGTTACCATTTTTATTGTGAATCAATCAAGCAGAACGTGGCATTCGAACAACAAGTATATATATATATCAAACTATACAGATTTAAACGTTTATCTGTTGTAGTGTCTGTCTGAGTGTCTGGAGGTCGTATCTTGCCTGACTGCTTCGTGATAAGAGACGATAACTGTGAATGCCACTTGTGCTCACCCCTTACATAGACGACCACCCACACTGTGAATAAATGGTGAAGGAGACAGCCGCTCTAATTGAAGTCCCCTTCACTCTGTGCCCTTGTTCTTCACACTACAGTTGATCAGCAACACCGTAAAAACGCAAGAAGAATCAGAAAGCACCAGTGAGTATCAGTATCAGACACAGAAAATAGTCCCACGCAAATCAGGGCACCACCCCAGTTTAACTTCAATAACAAAAGAGACACACTTTCTGAAATGTGACAAAAAATCCTTCACAAGGCATTAAACCCCGTTTTATAGTCTAGATCAATAATTTCAAGGGCACTGAATATAATTTACATTGTATTTTAAACACGACTGTTACATTTCATAATATGACAAACCATCTTATGTTTTTAATATTATAATACTGTAAAAAAGGTAAAGTGATCCCGTTACAGGCCCGGTGTGGCCCAGAGGGTGGGTAGAGGTATAGCTATACTCTTCCATGACCGCGGCAGTAGGAGGGGGTGAGTGGTCAGCAGCAGGCCCTGGCAGCACTTTACCCCCGGAAAAGACCCGGTACCCATTGTACAGGAGGCTGGGTGGGCCCCAAGGCCGGTCTGGACGGGCGGAAAGTCTCTTACCCACAGGAATTCGATCCCGGACCTTCCAGCCCGTAGTCAGTCGCTATACCAACTGAGCTACCGGGCCCACAGCGAGGGAGAATAATCATTATCATAATTACGTAACAAATTATGTTATTACCCTATACATGACAGTACCAGACTGTCTTTGCGTATTGAAGGGGTTAAGATTAGAACGGGACTGTTGCAGCAATTTCAAATTACAGCCTCCGTAACTTAATTAAGCAGTTTGCTTGATGAAAACTCATTTGTCAGCTGTAGAATTACCGTTCGCTGGAAGAGGTTCCTATTAAAACTTTTAACTTCGCCTCGATACACTATTTAGAGGACAGTTATTGAATATCTCGTGAATACAGCGCGTTGAACTTCTTACTACGCACGGGAGCAACACACACACACACGACACACACACACCAGCAGCCATTTATCATAACATATACTAAGTTACAGTTTAACCACACTTCTCGATCCACCACATTTACCCAATAATTTTACACACACACACACACAACACAAACACACGCACCACACACACACCACGCACACACACACACCACACACACACATACACACACCACACACACACCACGCACATACACACACACATACACACACCACACACACACACACCACACACACACACACATACA
>Ga0131853_10024344_pt1 | contig 10925 bp, 3 predicted proteins | sample TergutLab28metaG_FD_92764 | JGI IMG/M metagenome (GOLD analysis project Ga0131853, IMG submission 92764) | Labiotermes labralis P1 segment gut microbial communities from Petit-Saut dam, French Guiana - Lab288 P1 (version 2) (version 2) | ecosystem: Host-associated > Arthropoda: Insects >...
AATACCCATGGACGACCTCACCCCCAACCCCACCCACAATGTTACACCCATGGACGACCTCACCCCCAACCCCACCCACAATGTTACACCCATGACGACCTCACCCCCAACCCCACCCACAATGTTACACCCATGGCTACACTCGCAGCATCCTCGTCTAACTCAACTATAGTCTAAGACTTAAGGACCACAGTTACAAAAGTTAAAGTTAAAGACGTATCGGGTTCACGATTTTACATTGATGGTCGACACGTGTGGAGCACTAAACCAAGCGATAAAAACTATGAAGAGACAAAAAAAATTAATTGTAACAGTGAAAGGCAGGAGTCCGGAAAAAAGGTAAAGATTGAAAGAAAAAACGGAAGGCACATAAAATGAAAAATTAAAAAAAGGCAATTCTAAAAAACGAAAGCAGAGAAAGCGAAAGAGAGAAAATAGGGAAAATATACAGAAAGACACAGCAGAAAAGACATGCACTACAGAGGTTGTAGGTAAGCAAACGAATAAGGAAAGATGGAAGAGAGAGGGAAATGAAAGAGAATTCTGAAAACTTACATCCCTTCTCAAACAGCAGAATCTCTCTCCCCCAGGCACGCGTTATTTTGGTGATAATTCATTTTCCGCCTTCATGCTGTGTAGCACACTTTCAGTAAATCACATTCTTTGCTTGGCTGAGAGAACTCACTGTGGAACATGTTTGTGTATTCAGTGGCTGACAGATGGAATGTAAGAGAAACCCTTCCTCTCCGAAGGTAACACTAGCTAATAATAAAACAAATGACAGTGATAGCAACATTTACTTTCCCTTGCGCTTTTAACACAAAGTTCATAACTGAACGAATTATAGGGAAATCTGGTGTGTGTTGGGGGCAGTAAATTTGGTCTCTGAAGCTACTGAATGCGTATGAAAAAAATATGGCTCAAACGATATATACTAAAAGCTGCAGGGAGAACGTTCTGTTCGCATCGGGCCGATGTAGGTAACGCCTGTTTTACATAAACGGGAAATCGAACTTATTCGCTCTCTCCAACAACGCCTGGAGGTGGAACAGATGTAGGCCGTGCACAGTACGCAAAGCAGACGGCATCACGACCTAAGCGTTTATTTCTGTCTGCGTGCAGTATGATTTGGTACGATCAGATTCCTAGACTCTCCAATGAGAGACCGACATCTGCAATAAATCAACACAGAGGTCAGTGGGGTACGCAAAATACCAGAGATCGGACTTTGAAAACACAGGCCTAATGATGTTTAGCTGAACTGTTTTATCACATAGGAAATACGTGAAAACGGAGTGGGAAGCTCCGACAGTTCGGTCAGTACACTCAACTAACTGCTAATAGTCCGAGTTCGACTTCGTCACGTGTCTTACGAAGTTTCTTCCTCACACCCTCGTCCACACACTTATTAACCCCCCCCCCCCGACAGACCAACCCCGGGAAAAGAAAACGGTGAACGCTTAACCCATTATCTCTGGGCAGTGTGAGGTCTACAATGCATGAAAAGATACCTCCACGCCCCTGTACGCCCATATTAAAAACTCGTAAGCTGATTCATAAAACTATAATACACATTAAACTCGTACGTGAGATTCAATTTACGGCATTGTAAGTATCTCAGACTACAGAGAGTCGATAAAAGAATTTGCATATGGTCGTGACCTATTCGAGGTACGAGACTGTAGTTTACTTGGACAGGATGGAAGAATCAGGAAAATCCTAAGTAGGGCAGGCAGAGTACCGATCACGAATCGAACCAAGCGACTCCTGATATAAGTACAGACCCTTACCGCTACATCGAACTGCGTGAAGAACGCATGCGTTCATTCGCAGACACTAACGAAACTCCCGTTGCCAAATTTGTCCGTAACGAGCTACTTAAATCCAGTACACACTACCAGCCCACATTGCTCCCTTTTGATGTACATCTTAATTATCTGTCCATCTACATCTAAGTCTCTCAAGTCGTCTCCTTCCTTCAAATTTTATATGTACTTGCGATTTTGTAGGAATCTCTGCCACGCGTATGACACGCACGTCCCATTTACCTCCATTACTTGATCACCTGGCAGAGAGCACCAGTAACGAGCGTCTCATCGTGCATTATTCTAGAGCCTCCCGTTAGTCCTTCCACGTACCTACAAACGTTCTGTTCCTGCGCGAGTTACAAACAAATCTAAATATAACTGTCTAAGTAATCAAATACCTCACTAAATAAGAAACTAAGCAAATTAGCGTAATGACTTGAACGGCTGACTCGATTACTCCACCACACATACTACTCATTGCGCAGTTAAACTAATTTCGCGGATCAATCACATTTTATGAAACTCGAAAATACAGTCGTCAGTCTGTTATCTACGTCTCCAGTGGGCCACGTTCTGACCCGGCTCAATCCATTTTACAACACAATCATTTCAATATTACCATGTCATTTTCCCTTGAGGTTTCAAAAATGGTCTCTTGAAATGACATCCCCCCCCCCCGGACTATGCCACAATCAGTATTCCTGATCTGATCAGCAGATGTAGCTCCTAGTACGCAGAGCAGCGTCCCTACAAATAGCTGTTATTATTCATCTGTCAACGTAACGTGGACTGTACGTTTCAAACTCCATGCCGGATGACATTCCGAAAGTGACATCCATTAAAAAGATACTCAAACTCCACGCATGGATGAAGAGCGTGTCCTAAAATAATCTTGGATCGTGGTTTATTAGAAGCTGATCACAGTTCGAGCCAAGAAAATAAGAAAACGACGATTTCAGAGCGGACTGTCCGTTTAATTACACGTTTATTATCTGTCTGCCTGTAAACAGCTACTTTAGTTCGACAACACACACACACACACACACACACAGCACTCCGAAGACACAAGTATTCCGTTTTAATGAAGATACATAAACACAAAACACCTTATCAGACTATAATTAAAACATGGAACGCATATTCACGAGGCACCCGCTTCTGCCAACAAGTGCAGACAGAATCACTTCCACTTGTTTAATACACTAAATATCTTTCAGCAATTCTTCGGTGGATTGGTAAGTAGTCAACAACGTTTCGAAGATCGTAGTGCCTTCTTCCTCAGAGCCAAGCAGTCCCAACCATTCGCTGTCCAGGCACATAGGTGCAGAACAGCTCTTCTGATCGAATTCATCTCTGTAGGTTAATGATCGCTTTCCTGCGCACTGGTAGCGGTCGTGTTCCAAAAACATGGTGCTCTAATTTTGCATATGATACACCATCGTCAGAATCCTACACACATTTATTATGTACGTACGTACGTGTGTATGTATGTATGTATGAATGAATGAATGAATGAATGTACGTATGTGTGTGTATGTATGTATGTATTTATGAATGAATGAATGAATGAATGAATGTACGTATGTGTGTGTATGTATGTATGTATTTATGTGTGTATTTATGTATGTATGTGTGTGTGTATGTATGTATGTATGTATGTATGAATGAATTACGTATGTGTGTGTATATGTATGTATGTATGTATGTATGAATGACTGTATGTGTGTGTGTGTGTGTGTGTGTGTGTGTATGTATGTATGAATGAATGTACGTACGTGTGTGTATATGTACGTATGTACGTGTGTATGTATGTATGTATGTATGTATGTATGTGTGTATTTATGTATGTATGCATGTGTGTACGCATGTGCATGCGTGTGTGTGTGTGTTCACCCTGGCGCGCGTACTCCCGCCAAGTTCATCTACAGGACCTACTAATTCCATGGACAATATGAGGATTAAAAAAAACAAGACGTTCGCATCGCATTAGATGGCTCACGCGTTTCAACAAACCACTATGAACTACAATACACAGCTTTCGGTGGATACTATAACAAAAAATTTAATCGAAATTCGGTCAACAGTTTCGGGTGAACACTGCAGACAGACACTGACGAATACATTTTAACAGCAGGCATACAAATTTGTATTTCTGACTCGTCTATAAGGTACCCATGATTAGGATATTTCGCACTCGAAGGTCACTCACGCTTCATAAAACGCAAACCGTCTTCACAATTACCTTCTTGAGATCGAGACTTCTTTGTATAAATATTACGCTTCTCGAAGTGGACACTGCACAAATTTCACAACACAAGCACGGCGTCATGTAGTGTATGAATTTCGACTCCCATACGTTCAGGTTAACTAAGTTCAGTTTCAGGTATCAATTTAACTTATTCAATGTGTCGCAGTTGCCAAAAACAGTTGGTCAACTCAACCTCAAAGGGCTTTCCTTTTCCACAGTTAATCGGCCCATTAAAGTCTTATGTCCGAAGGCTTGAGTTATTTGCACGAACTACATAAAATGGACGCTTAATTGGGGGGGGGGGGTATCGTTTATTCGTTTGTAAGCTAATATATTTAAATTCCAAAACACCAACACTTTTCCAAAACTTTCCCAATCTAAAAAAAAAAGTGACCTTTTTTATCAAAAAATAAATCGACATTGTTTAATAGAGGCACATTTCCTAACCAAACGCGTCGCTATCGGACACTGATTGCTCAATGAAGGTGTTGCCATTACGGAGACTGCACTACCGCCGAAAGGAATGAGCAAGCCATCATGAATGCATGAATGTAAGAAGGTGGGGTTATGGAAAGGGAAAGATGGACGTCTGCTTCAAGGTACTGTCCCTACATTCTAATGGACAAAATGAACAATTTAGTGAAACACGACAAGCCTACACGGTAACGCAGCCGAATTCGAGCCACGTAAATACAAATTTTAACGGTCACCACTGCATCGTCCCACCGTCAATGGAATTACGTCGGAATTTAAAAATAGATTTTAAAATGTCGGTCTTGTGAAAAAAAAACAGAAGTCAACTACAGCTTCATTTACAACACATCCAATATAACGTTTTGTAGTGACGTAAACAGAAATTTAAAGTAATGTACTGTGATAAATTTTAAAGCGTTTTCTTGCCGAGTTATGGGCGGACAGTTGAGATATTCAAAACAGGGCACTACAAATGCCAATTGGATTTGTTCCCTTTTTTTTTATTAGATTCCTATTTAATTTCTTTAGTTTTTAGGCGCGTTCACAAACTGCGAGGCGCGAATTTTAGTTTCGTCATGCCTGAGTGACCGTCCGGCCGCGTGGAACAAGTCGGCTCCCACTGGACGAGTATTCTTGAAATTTAATGTTTGAGTACTTTTCGAAAATCTTTCAAGAAAATTAAAATTCCATTGTCTTAACAGAACACATCCCGTTGTGTTTCAGGTTGCATTACAATATGACAAGAGCCACGGGTACTTCACATGAAGACCAATACACACTTATCAAATCGTTCATTTCTTCTCAGAATGAGAAACGTATCATACAAACGTCGTAGAGAAAATCAAAACATTTTATGTTCAATGTTCATTTTCCGAAAACCATGAAGTTTTGAGATAATTTGGAAAAAGAGTGCAGAGCTACACCGGTCGCGGATAGCAATATAATACGACACATGCGCATTGCATGCTGGATAATTAAGGCTAAAGACTCACACTTAAAATATGTAATACCTATTGCTTTCCCACGGCAATAATGGTTGCCCGAACGCGCCCCAATGTTACATTTACATGTACAATGCCTTACTTTATTAATGACTTCTTTTGAGACTGACATGAATTGGAATATCGTCTTTTAAGTTCGACAGCAAATATTGCCTGAAGCATATAATAGCAAAAATCAAAGAAGGCTTTCTTGTCGACCACTTAAGTAGTCTTGAAGAGATATCTCCCATCATTAAGACTTAGGTTCAAGATCTGACTGACTAGTCCGTCTTTGACGGAACAGAAGACAATGTGCACAGTGTCGGATAGCAAAGTGGCTTTCAGACCGTCCGCACCAATACAGCCAAGAACAACCTCACAATCCGTGCTCTCTGTACCCCGCTAACGGCGCGTGTCTTAATTTCATAAAAGGGTTATACACATTTTCCTGATTTAATATCCTCCCACCCCTTGGACTTCGAACAACGCAGATACAACATCCACCTTCCCGAGTGAATGACTGTATCAAAGCAGTGATGTCACCACGCATGGGGGTTACATATGCCTGTCAGATCATTACGTCATGATGTGGCAATGAACTTCACACGCTACTGCAAAAATCTACGTTCGCATGAGAACTGGGCTCTAATCCTGCCAGCTGAATGTAACACGCCTGCTTGAAATTATTTGAAAAACAATAAGCGGGGGAAATGCCTCCAACTTTTTCTTACTGCTATGAAAGGAACGACTACTTTTTTGCAAACTTCTGTAAGCAATGCGCTATACTACCGGAGATGGCGAAGGAAACAGATATTGAATTTCTCTCTAAGCTTCAGCGCCCAATATGCTGATGCTGACAGCTGGCTCAAAAGTTTCCTGAAGAAACATTATTTACTAGAAACACAGGAAGTAAACGACACACTATCCATAACAACCGATGGGCTTCATGTCACAATCTCGTGACATGCCATAATATAATGATTTCAAGCACTGAAATCTGCTACAGGCTGATTTCAACAAGTGTTTCGTGACAGCCTCGTAACGCGTCTTGCGTTATAAACTGGCAAACATCAAACACACCGTTGCGACATAGTGAAGTGTTAGGGACTTTACAAATAAACTCCCTGCCTTATTCTTCGGGGTAAAAGTTTCAGAAAGAAATGTTATCGGAGTGTTTACGAGTACGCAGGAACACAACAAACTGCTGGTACAGCAACTACGCCCTCCAAAACGCCAGTAATGTTTAACATCACCGCAGCCTCGGAAAGCACATGTATTTCTGCTGCCGTCTCATCTATTCAGAAGCATATGACAGCCACCAGAAGATCCCGCCGCCGGTTGGAAAAACGGCCCCTCATTGCTATGGCTACCCGCCTCTGGCAGGCCAGTTGCTCACGAGGCGATAAAGCCGGTCACTCAAGCTCAGCACATGCCCTTACAAAACACCTGGTCAGCCCCGGATTTTTCAGGCTTCGCGCGATTTTCTTCAGCACATACAGGCTACCGCCTGCATAGCAGGTCTACCTCAAATTCGTTACCCCAGCTCCCTGCCATATTCTTACCACCACATGCCATTCTACCCTGTGTGGCCTTAGGTCACACTGTATTTACAGTGTGCGAAAAGCCAAGAAGTAATGGTTCATCAGTTATTTCATAACGCTAACAGACCTGCACATAAATATGACATGTAGCGTCGAAATGAGATGGAAACACGATCAAGAATGGGAAGCAAGCAGGACGCGGAAAACGATATCATAGCCTGTTGAAACGTACTGCCTTTGCACAGTCTGAAGTGACCCTGGGAAACGCAAAAATGGTAGGTCAGACGTTAATGAACATGATATTTGAAGAATGAATCGCTACAAATAGGCTTATACCTCCAATAGTCGAAAAATGCTATGAAGACCAACCAGATAAAGTATGCAACACATCAAGTACGATATCTTGAAAAACAGGACCACAACGCGGTAGCCTACGCCCTGTACTCATGTTTGTTGAAGTAAGTACTGTAGTAAACTATGTCACGATTCTGGTCAGCAGAATCCTTAACTGACATAAGTGAATTATACTTCTTTCATATCACGCCATTCAACCGCGATATCATCGCAAAGCCGTAGTCTCTGCAACATGCGAAAGTTTCTCGCCTGGATCCTGCTAAAATTAAACTCATTCTCTCGAATACGAACTGCAGTTCTTCAAAAGCAATGGTGGGAAGTGCATTACGCGGTTAATGTGCTGTGGGTTAGCAGCTCTCCATACTCTGAAATTCCGAAATCACATCTCTTCATCCAAATTTAACAAAAGGACGGAAACGCCCATTAAGCACTAAAATTTAAATACAGACTACCTCAAGAGCTACATATCAAATAAGTAGTAGGCACGGGCAATTATATTATCCATCACGTCAGTGGGCATTTCTTTGTTAACCTGTTGTAACGGATATTAGCACCGTGCCGAAAACATCTGCCCTCGAACCGCCAGGGGCAGGTATTTGAGACAATTTGATTACATCATCACCACCGCCATCGTGTAATTGAATTTTCTCGGTCCAATGTATTGATTAACAATACGTTAATTACAAAGGTGGCTGGTAATGGCGGCGCAAGATTTCAACCTGCTGTCCGTCCGTCCGTGCATTTAAAACAAGAATGTAGAGCCAAAAGGACAAGGGCTGTCCATCTGCTGCTAAATAACAGTTTGATGCGATACCAATGAGTTCCAGTAAAACTGATGGAAAACTGACATTCAGGAATTTCACGGTTTAATTGCCTACAATTCAGTAGCGCACCAAATTACAGGCATACTGTTTTTAAACTGCTGATTTTTACAACAAAAGAGACCTGCACGAGCACCACTAACGTTACGTAATCTCTCTCAGTATATTAATTACACAATGTTCTCTCCATACTTCGTATTTGCTACTGGTATGGGGTTGATTTGATAGGCCACGTAACAGTGCATAACCTCATGTCAAAAAGTGAAATAAAGAGTATCTAAAATAAAGAGTCAACTGATTAAATGGAATAATTACTCAAATACATCGCAAATAAAAGTTTTTTAAAGACAAAAAAGTACGAAGTTGAATAGCTTACGACAGGAAGTCAAGTGCTGTGTTATCTACATGGCAGAACAAAAATCATAATAAAATTTCATTCGACGTCGTGAAACATCTGTAGCTCAAACAGGATGTTTAAAAACTACGCATAAACATGAATTACTCGGTAATTTCAAGTTCAAAAATTCTGAAGGTTAAACAGTTAGGGCAATTACTCGTGCCTGTGCAATAAATCATGTCCAGCAGGTTAACGTACGCATTAATTTCCACACAAATCACAGAGAACTGACTGCCGTTGACAGACAATGTTGAATGACTGGAATTTATTATTTAGTTTGTGGAGCAGATTCGGATTCATCCACTTTCAACAAGGGTCTCCGGAGGATACTAGTCCTGTGTCAAGAATGCAGACTGTCTAGCACTTCATAACCGAGGCCTACTTGACGGACTTCAGTCGAAATCGGTATGACGTCATGTCACTGTGATTGCGCTTGTAATTTATTAGCGTCAAGGTGCCAACATAAAGGGTCCGTTAAATTCTGAGAACAGGGAAGTTCTCTCATTCAATTTAAAGGTAAAGGTAGGCCCATGTGCCCTATAATCCATCTGCCTGCCGAGAAGACGCAGATGACTGTGAAGGGTATAACTGGACACATTCTTAACCTCTGATGGTCAGCTTCACACCTCCGACAGCTTTAATCCACAGAACGATCTCCCGCAGCTATTGAACAGAAGGTTGGCAGGACCCCAGAGCCGGCCTGGACGCTGAGGAAGAGATAACATCTTATCTCTGCTAGGAATCGAACTACGTTTCCTCTGCCATCCAACCCCTAACAAAGTCACGATTATCGACTACGCTACTCCCGCTCCCTCGTTCAGTTTAGAATTTTCGCAACTGTAATATCATCAGCTGCATTAAAAAGGAACAAATCTGCGAACGTCATGACAACCTGCAAACATGAACACCCTCTGTTCGGATGACAAGAATTGACGGGCCACGGTATACAATAATTCTGTATATCAATCTAGAAGTTGCTACAGGCTCATATCTGCGAGTACCAAGCGGGGCTACTGTAAACTACAATGCGAAACTCGGTGACTATAGTTTAAAACAAACAAAAACAGATTTTCTTCTTTCAGCTGTATCTAGATTTAGACCTACGGGTTTCGAATTGACCCATTTTGTATCTTCAAAATTTGTTTGTTTATACAATGACAGGTGGTTCTAGTTATGCATGGTTACAACTGTGTCTACCTGTGCCATGTGAGGCAGTCTGTGAAAGAAAGAGTCAGCTTCACGCTGTCACTGCCTTTACTCCACCTAAGGCTACATAAAAACGCTCTAAATATGTATGGTTAAATAACAGCATCCAGTGAGACTGGACGAAGGATTTGAGTGAACTGTGAACCTATTCCGAAGGAGGCGCTGGACGCCTATTTTTCAGATACTGTTCCCCCATTCGCCTAGAAATTCGTTACAACCACGAAAAATCTCGGTCGATATAGCCAGTAACCGTTACGAGATTCGAACCGTATATATCTCGTGTGTGTGTACAGTGTTGCAACTGTATCAGTTCGGTGATACAGAACACTGCGTGGGTACGTTTGTGTGTGTGTGTGTGTGTGTGTGTGTGTATGTGTGTGTTACGTACTTGCGTTTGTGTGTACAAATAAACGCGCGCGCGCGCGATGCTAAGCTACGCTTTCAAAACTCCTGCCTATGAGACACACAACGACGGCGCAAACGTCTGAGGTGGGCATACATATATTACCGCTACTATTTGTAAGTGTCTGACAACATACAATAATGAACTGGATATACGCAGCTATTTAAGTTTACTTAATGTATAAAGGTGGCGAAAACCGTGAAGCTACATTACATGACTAACAGGCCTATGGCATGACTCTTGAATTTTCAACGTTAACAAGTTCGGTCATTGTGCGGGAGAAGGCAATGCAGTTGGTCCCTGTCACCACGGCATGGCGCGTCCTCAGGTTGCGGATAGAGGAAGGGCATCCATTAAGTAGGATAGCTGCGAATAAATTGAATAAGCAGTCGCGGACAGCCGACGAGGGGTGGTCCTCCAGCTTGGGGGTTGGGCGAGGTGCTAACGACCCCTCCCTGTAAAAAAAATTATGTTCAGAAACACTCACATGCGGGATATTTGCTTGAAGAATGAGATGGGCTGGGCATGTGGCGCGTATGGGTGAGGAGAGGGGGGTGTATAGGGTCTTGCTGGGGAAACCGGAGGGAAGGAGACCACTGGGGAGACCTAGGCGTAGATGGGTGGGTAATATTAGGATGGATCTCCAGGAGGTGGGATGTGGGTATATGGACTGGATTGGGCTGGCCCAGGATA
>Ga0131853_10024345_pt1 | contig 10925 bp, 4 predicted proteins | sample TergutLab28metaG_FD_92764 | JGI IMG/M metagenome (GOLD analysis project Ga0131853, IMG submission 92764) | Labiotermes labralis P1 segment gut microbial communities from Petit-Saut dam, French Guiana - Lab288 P1 (version 2) (version 2) | ecosystem: Host-associated > Arthropoda: Insects >...
AAATCATAATCCCCTGCTCTTACTGTGCCCCCTTTGTCCCACCTGACCTCCTGTACACCCACTACATCTAATTTATACCTCACTAATTCCCTCGCTGCTGCCTTAAGTGACCCTGCCCTATACCGACTCCTAACATTCCAAGTCCCTATTTTCATCCCTCTTTGCCTCCTGCGCGATGCTTCCCCTGGAAACACTCCCCCCCCGGAGATCCGAGTGGGTGAGTAGTTTACCTCCGGATTGTTTTGTCTCCAGAGCGATCATCCCACCTGTGAATGTTCTTAACATACGTGTTTTAACAAGGAAGAGTTGTTAGCACCTCGTCCAACCCCCAAGCTGGAGGACCACCCCTCGTCGGCTGTCCGCGACTGCTTATTCAATTTATTCGCAGCTACCCTCCTTATCGGAGGCCGTTCCTCTATCCGCAATCTGAGGACGCGCCATGCCGTGGTGACAGGGACCCACTACATGGCTACATAGCTTCTACCAACTGTAGTTCGGCATACACAAGAAAAATTTTCTGTAACGTTGTTTTATACTGTGTGAGAATACTTGTGACTCAAAATAATCAAGCTTTTAATCACCAACTCTTAAACAGTTTAAAATGTACAAATTTTAATTTCGTCTCAATTCGGACAGTTGTACTGTACATGCATATTTTTACACACAACATTACAATGTCACAGGATAACTTATTGTATTATTATTTTATATAATTTGAAAGAAAAATTGCAAGATTTATGGATTCCCATATTGCAGGAGTATTATTTACACTGCATTTCAGCCTGTTCTGAACTTCGCAGAGATGGTCCGATGGTGGCCATTTGGCCGAAACTTATTGTCGCAGTAAATTAAAATATACATGTTTGTGTTCGGCGGAAACCAGCAACTGTCCGCTATTCTCTTACCGCTGTTTAGTATTATTTCTCTCCCTTTGAAAAGAAAAGTCACATCTGTGCGTGGTGTGCGCAATTATAAAGCACTTGTTGTTAAGTCTGTTCTCCTACGTGTTTCATCTCGACAACACCCAAATGAATTAAAAAATTGGTACAAGCGTTACGACATTGAATGTCACCTCAGAAGATCCAATCCTAACTTTTACGTTCCTAATATCGCGTTGAAAACTTGTGAAGTGAAAGCAGAACTACCGCCATTTAATTTCGGGTCTTAAAAAGTCTGTGTGATGTTAGATCTTCCAAATATACGCAACTTACTTTCAAGAAATTATGCAAAATTTAAAACTTCATATTGAAAGCTGCTTGAACTATACATTTAGCTTTCGGTCGGATGGGTATAACTAAAGACATAGAGGTGGAACCCGAAATCTGGCATGGAGACTTCATCGCATAGGACTTACTTACTTACTCCATGGCGCAGTCCTCCTTAAGAAGCTAACTGGTTTGCAGCTAGTCAAGAAATTACCCGCATTTTATGGAACCCGAAGGTTCATTACCGCACTCACAAGCCTCCGCCACCCGTCCCTATCCTGGGCCAGCCCAATCCAGTCCACATACCCACATCCCACCTCCTGGAGATCATTCCTAATATTATCCACTCATCTACGCCTAGGTCTCCACAGTGGTCTCTTTCCCTCAGGACTAATTATATATAAAAGGTAAAAGGTAAAGTTCACCCTAGAACAGGCCACGAAGGTCTAGAGGTGGAGTAGAGTTATAGCTCTACTATTTCTTTAACCTCGGTGCTAGACGGGAGTGGGTGGTCTAGCTCACACCCCGGCAGCTTTACCCAGGGAAAGACCCGGTACCAATTGTATAGGAGGCTGGGTGGGCCCCAGGGCTGGTCTGAACGGGCGCGGAAAATCTGGCCTCCACCGGGATTCGATCCTCGGACCGTCCAGCCCGTAGTGAGTAGCTATACCGACTGAGCTATCCCGGTCCACGGACTAATTCTGTAAAACAATGTTATATTTAAGTTAATAATTAAAAATACTACGTCTATGCGAATGTTTTGATTTATATGATAACATTTAAGTAGAAACTAATTTTAGTGTGTGTCATTAAAATTCATTTCCTCCCAAGAATCAAACAAATAGTATGTCAATAAATGTCCAACAAGATGCAACTATACACAGTTTATTTTATCTGTAAACTGCTCTACATATTTCGGGTGGTTTCTCGACCCATCATCAGGAGCTAGTCAACCGTTGTTGCTACAGGTAGCAACAAAGGTTGACTAGTATCAGATGCTGTAGATACAGTTATTTGTGCTCCTGATGATGGGTCGAGAAACCACCCGAAATATGTAGAGCAGTTTACAGATAAAATAAACTGTGTATAGTTGCATCTTGTTGGATATTTATTGACATAGAATTGATGTGCATGATCCCATGAACATAGAATTCAAACAAATAATACCAGTAACAGTACAAAGTTCCATTTGATTTTGATTCGAACCTACGACCACATTACATGAATCCAGCATGTGAACTACACTGCAATACGTAACTGGGTTATAGACGTATATTACGTCAATGTATGTTATGAAATTAAAGTTGCTTACGTTTAATTCAAGATTTAAAATATTTTGATCTAAGAATTACTTATAATTTCTTCTGGAAAATCAACAAGTGCCTGAACCGCTTGTGAGAATTCTGCGTGCTCCGGTACGGATGGCAGGTTTCTGAACGTTTTATGTGGCAGTAACTGTACAGGCACAACATTAAAAAAAATAATATTTTGTGCTAATATTCGAGTCATGACAATAGAACGTACTGTACCACAGTACACGGATCAAGGTATTGACTAATACAGCGAGCACAGAAAGAAAGGTACAGGATACAGGACTGAACGTTCAAACTGGCAGCATCATAAATAGGACCTTCAGAAATCCTAGGCAAAGGTCACATCTCTGATTCATCACACACTTTATCTACTATAAACGGAATACAGACTGGCAGACAGAAGCTATTTAATTAAGTCACAGAAATCTGCACAGAGAGCAGCTTTACAGAAGTCAGTTATTTTGATACCGACGGCATATCTGTTCCAAATCGGCTCAGAGTACTGAAGGAATTCTCCAGAACCAGGAAAAGGTCGGCAGTAACACATTATATTACATGCATACAACAACAACAACAACAACAACAACAACTACTACTACTACTACTACCACCACAAAAATTATTGCTGCTGCTATGGTAAAGGTGAAGGTAAAGTTGCTCTTTGTAAGACATGACGGCACAGATGGAGAGCAGATGTAGGCCTGTAGCTCCAGTCTGATCCTCAGCTTCAGATGGATGACGGTGAGCGGTTAGCCACAGGCTTAGGCCGCTTTAATTCCAGGGAGAGTGATCTCGGCACCCATTTAACAGGAGGCTGGGTGGGCTCCAGATCCGGTTTGGACGTTCTGAGAGAGGAGAAAATCTCTTGCTCCTGAATGGAATCGAACCCATGTTCTCCCGCACGATAACCTAGTCACTGCAACTACTGAGATATCCCGCCTCACTATTATTACTATTATTATTAATTATTATTATTTTTATCACCTTTATACAGGTATTCACAATCACATGTGGGAGGGATAGCGTAGTCGGTATTGCAACTCGCTATGGGCTGCACAGTCCGGGGATCGAATCTCGGTGGAAGCAGCATTTCCTCACCCTTTCTCACCGAACTTGGAGCCCACCCAGCCTCCTGTAAAATAGACACCGCTTCTCTTTCCCAGGGGTAGAGCGGCCGGGACGTGGCGTTGAACACCGAACGCCATCTAGCGCGGAAGTTAAAGAAAGAGTACAGTTATACTTATACTCCCCGTCTGAGCCTTCATGGCCTGTTATAGGGTGTACTTTACATTTATTTTAACTTTTATTTAAAATTCATTACCTGAAACAAACCATATTACTCCGGTATGTACAGCTGTTTAGCTATTATGTGTTCAGTCTATCTGGTTCAAGTGATGTTATTCCTCATGATAAACTTGTGCTGAAATATTTGGACTTCTTGAAGCGTGTGCGCAGTTCCCAGTATGGCTGTTTAAGTAGTTTATTATTATTGTTATTATTATTACTATTATCATCATCATTATCATCTCCTTTATGCAGGGTATTTATACTTATATTCCCGAGACAAACTATGTCCCTAGGGAATACAGTGTTGCAGCTATTCTGTTGTTACTATTCATGGTGCTTATATCGTTATTATTATTATTATTAACTTAATTACTTATTTACTTACTTACTTATTTACTTACTTACTTACTGTACATCAAAGCAGTTTAGTTGGCTCTCAAAAGAGTACTGTCAATGGACCAAGCACTGTCCTGTCGAAAATTTTTTAACTTTACGGCATGTATTAAGTATTACTGCCTTCTGCTTTAGAATATATAGGCCAGGGCACAGATGAAGCAATTACAAATCCTCATGCAATTGGTTTTGGAATAATACCCGTTGTGGATAATACTCATTGTATATAAAGGTAAAACAATCCCATTACAGGCCTGGAGATGCCCAGCGGGTTCCAGGAGGTTAAGGCTCCCAGATTTCAAGACAATCGGCACATGAAGGTGGTAAGGTTGTCAGCCATACGCACCGGTCGCCTTTACTTCCAGGAAATATTCCTGGTACTCATTTCTGTTACAGGTTGAGCCAACCCCAGGGCCATAGTGCGGTCGGAAGGGTTATGTCAATGAAAAATTCCAATGAGACCATCGGGAATCGCACCTGCGACCTGCAGGCTTGTAACGCAGTGCTTCAACCATCTGCGCCACCGCGTGTCACTCATGGTATGTACAATACCATTAATATTGGCAGTCTTAATACCATCAGTTCGTTTTCAGTTGCCATTTTCTTATTAGCTCTTCTTTCAAGTCTGTATACATCTTGAGCTTCTCTTTGACGGTGCTGTGAAGGTTGTGACTGTTAGAAACTGCCAAATCTATTAAGTACGCCACGTTATTATGGACCTGTCATAAATCGAGTTCTCTCAATACGGACTGTGTCTCATGTTTATAATACGGTACTGGTGGTCCCTTGGACAGTCCACATTTAATAGCCAATTATTGACGGACAGTGCTGGCTACTTGGCAATGACGATGGGTGCAACTGCACTGAGCTCATGAACTGCATGAATCTGTTTTAAACCTATGTTGAATGGTTTCTAATGCCTCTCGGCATTTTCTGCTGATATCGTAATAATAATAATAATAATAATATAATTTTTCACTTCTCAGGTTTAGCTGGGAAGTATTCGCCTACCATGGGATGTAGTAATCAACAGGATTAGTCTCGGTGGTCTTACTTGTAGTTTAAAAAGTTTCTTACAGTTGAACATGTGCCAAGAATTATAGATTTTTGCAGTTGTATATATGTATTCGGGTGCAAGTTAAGTATTGTTAGACTTTGTGATAGTGACTTTTGAATTAATTCCGTAGATGATATTACTATCGGGATCACTTGTGCTGCCTTTTGCTTCCACATAGCACATATTTCATTCGCCAGTTCTTGGTACTTGTTTTATTAGTCGGTTATTGTTTTGGCGAGATTATGTGTATTTGGGACAGCTGTGTCTATCAAAAAGGTGTTCTTTGTTTTCTTAATCACAAAAGTTATGTCAGGTCGATTAAAATATATTGTTTTGTCCGTAAGTATGCTGCGACTCCAGTACAGCTTGAAATTTTCATTCTCCAATACATTGGCTGGTGTGTACTTATAATATGGACTTTTATCTTCAATCAATTCGGCTGCTTCTGCCAGTTTCTAATGCATAATTTTGGCCAGTCCATCATGTCTCTTTACATACTCGGTAGGTGCCAGTTGCTCACATGCTGCAGTAATGTGTTGGATTGTCTCCGATTCTTTTCCACATCTTCTGCATAGCTCTTCGGTGAATGGCTGTTTAAAAATATATCTCTTGTTCATTATTATTATTATTACTGCAATTATTTTTATTATTATTATTAGTAGTAGCAGTAATAGTAGTAGTAGTCACGATTAGGAGCAGCAATTCTACAACACCCTCCCACACACCTAAATTATGAAGTGTCCTCCCATCATTTTCTGAGTCTCTTGCAAACAATATCCAGCCGTGATAACCGTCGGCATTTATTCCTAGACAACGAGATCTAGTGATGACCCTAGCAAGCTTAAGCAGCGGTGGGTGACTTTCTAGACCTGCAACTGTCAGGTGCCTGGTTCTAATCTAAGCCAGAAAACCAGCAGTTCCAAGTGAAGCTTTCAGTGGTTTTTCTTGGGCTTTCCGAGAAAATTGCGGGATTGTACTTTGATTAGACTAGTACTGCTTCCCTTCTCATTGTTTCCAGTTCGTTACAGAGCAGTCGTCTTCACACTCGACGCTACAAGACTACAGGTATGCCTCGCAGAAAGACTTTTCGGTCAACGACGGACCGTATATGCGACGATGGTCCCATAAGATTGTTATATTATAAAACTTAATATTGCGTTACAATTGCCTACAGCATTCAGTACAGTAACATGCTGTACAGGTTTGTAGCGTAGGAGCAATAGGCTATACTGTATAGCCTAGGTGTGTAGTGGGCTAAACTATCTAGCTTTGTGTAAGTACACGTTCGCACAACGACGAAATCGCCTAAAGACGCATTTATCAAAACGTATTCCCGTCATTAAGCGACGCATATCTGTATAATCTGAGCCAAAAAAGAGCCTAAATAAACGAACAAGAAAATATACGACGCGAACAGTTGTTCCTATAGGAGATCGGCAGGTCTTCGCTATTCGATTACATTTGCAGTCGAATTACGAAACGCTTGAGTCACTTGGGTGCGCGATGGGTGGCTCGAAGTATGGAAGACGGACTGGAGTTCACCCTCTATCGGACGTCTGTGATTATCCTGACACACTCTGTAGAGAGCACTACATTCAGCATGGTTACAGTTCAAGTTGGAAGGGAGGCGGGAGAATGAGATATCAGCAGAATGGAGAAAATTACACGTCGAAAGGTCTTTGAGTTGGAACATGCATGTGTTGCTGCGCGGACTGTATCGGGAGCTCCCGCTGTTCCTCTGTTGCTACTGATCAAATATAAATTGCTGCCACACATTTACAGAAAAATGTCTCCGGACAAGAGTGGATCTATGATTCTTTACCGTTAATGTGTGGAGGTCTACCACCAGGCCTCTTATATGCACTCAGAACTTAAAAATTCAATAATAATTTGTGTCTAACATATTATGGAACGTCAATACACAACATATATCAAACAAGATGCAATAATTACAATTAGGTTATATTTGGTTACATGTTTCGGCCGTGACCGACCATCTTCAGGCCAACTAAGAACAACAATTAAGGTACAGTAAAAATAGTACTCAATGGGATCCCATTTCGTTCACATTAAACCTTGATAAAATATGAAAATTCTTACTTAAGATTAAAACAGTGGAATAGTATAGTAAAATGGTTAAAATAAACTTTCATGTACTGCATTCAGTAATAATTACTCACTCCCATGGGGGTAGCAGCAACTTCCGGTTATCCGCATCGGGTTACAAGACCGCAGGCCCAGCCGTGATAAGAAACTGGGGAGACCGCCACAAACTAGGACTCAATGGTGTCCGTGTCCACGCGATGAAAGCGTATAGGGAGAAGAGAGGTACAGCTCCGTTCATTTTTTACCTCCAAATTACATGGAATTCAGCGCTGAACTTCATGTCCAGGCCGGTTTTCTCCTGGGAAATAACAATGGTGGGCCGGGTAGTTCAGTCGGTATAGCGACTGACTACGGACTGGACGGTCTGGGATCGAATCCCGGTGGGGACTAAATTTTCCACCCGTCCAGACCGGCCCTGGGGCCCACCCAGCCTCCTGTACAATGGGTACCGGGTCTTTCCCGGGGGTAAAGTGCGGCCGGGGCCTGCTGCTGACCACTCACCCCCTTCTAGTGCTGCGGTCATGGAAGAGTAGATCTGTACCTATAACCACCCTCTGGGACACACCGGGCCTGTAACGGGATCACTTTACCTTTACCTTCACCTTTACCCATTTTATGAGGCAGGGTGGGCCCCAGAAGCGGTCTCGGTGTTTTTCAGAGAAGTAAAACCTGTAGTCCTTACCAGGATTCGAACACCGGACCGCTCATCCCGTAGCCTAGTCGCTATACCGACTGCAGTATCCCGGCTGCATACGATTAGATAATGTGGGGAATTGTGCTGTATTGTAAGATGGCGGCAGCCCCTTGGACTACTGTTGCACGCGGCGCGTCCACCTAACGACTTATTGAGGCCGCGGCTTGACAAATTGTTTCGGTACCACGACCGACCCCCGCGACTTCTCACGGTCCGCAGCAGCCACCCCCCGGGGCCCTAATTAGCGGGCCCCCTTCTGCGCGAGACCACACGTACCAGCGTGAACAGGTGCGACGGACGCCCTCCATACACCAGCGAGGACCATAATAATCGATCCTAATATCATTAGGAGATACTGTATCAACTACAGACAGATAAAAGTAGTATCACTGTTCTGTCTCCAGAAAACAGCCTTCGTGTAAATATTCAGCATTGTTACAAAAGTAAAGTTGAAATGAGCAGCGCGTGTAGGAGGTTTAATCACACAAAGTGTAAACAGAAAACTATTTAAAAAGAAGTTTCTTGAGAAGTAGCAGTATTAACCTCTGCACGCTCCGACCACTACGCCTCCAGCCGAATCACTTCACAATAAACACATTGTTTGGGCTCGACGCATAAAGAATCAATTTCCCCTAATTATCACGGCAGATGGAACCGAACGATCAGCTCTGATATGCTGATACTGCCCATACATCACATCCGAGGTCGTAGTACTGGACTTCTCTGTATATCACGCGGGCTTGCCTTCCTGGACACCACCATGATTGTGACGTGTGTAAATGCAGCGCCACCTGCTCAGGGTGTGATCTGAATAAGTGCTCTCACACTTTCACGCACAAAGAAAACGAAACTGAAGCGTTTTTCAGTTAAAATCAGCGTAAAATAACATTCTGGACAGACATACAAGGGGATGTATTGAGGGCGTAGTAGTTAATGGTATGATTTGTGTTGCTCTTCTACTCAAAGATCGATCATCACAACAATCCGCCATCTTGGTGGTTAGGTAAGTGACGTGGACAATGTCACAGCGGTTTCCGTATCGCTCCACGCGCACCGGAAACAAAACGATCTGGCTGCATGTATTAATTACAGGGCGCGCCACATGCTCGCCAACCGTAGAAAACAAACGAGCAGCAATTTATCACAGTCCACGACGCTATTTCTGTGAGCTGGGGTGGAGGTGGGGGGGCTGACAGACCAGCTCTGGTTGCTAGGATACCGACTGTTGCATAAACAGGGCGATTCATATGGTATTGAAACACTCAATGTCGATCTCACATTAGAATTTATCTTTCACAATACCCCTTGAAGATAGTGTGGCTGTTGTTATCAGAGCAAATCCATGTACAGTCATCCCTGGCTTCTCGCGGCTTCGAAATTCGCGGTTTTGCAAATTCGCTGCGTCGCACCAAGAATACAAACATTACACTCGGACCCTTCAATGGAGAAGAGAATCAAAGTTGTTCCTCAACTTGACCAGGTCTTGATGCCATACAGCAGGACGTTCAAGGAGTTGAAGGAAAAGCAAGAAGCAGGTCCCCACCACAGTTTTTGTAAAGAAAAGAAAGAAAAAAAGAAAGAAAGACAAACTAGAAATATACTAAAGCACCGATTTGGGGGGGGATCAATTATTCGCGGATTTTCGTTTTTCGCGAAAAGAGAAGAATTGCGTGGGAACATAAACTAAAACGTACTATTGAAATTCTCTCACGACTCGCCATTAGAAAGCACACCATTCAAGTCCTGCCGCGCACCGCCTATTTTGAATTCTGTACGTCTGGGGGTATTAATCACCTTACAAGTCATAAACTTTCATTCCACATTAGCTGATAAATCACCCTGAAATAACCGAGTAATGAAACTAGTCGCAGTCCATGTCACGAGCCGTCTCGAGCAGTGATACCCAAATTTCTTTAGTACAACTCGTTTTGGATTTGACTGAACTGAATGGATCTCAAGGGCAATGAAACAGACAGGTCTACATTATAAATTACAGAAAACAGAAAATGTTTATTTTAATCCAGAAGCGAAAGGATGTAAAATGGAAGAAATTGAAACGCAACACAATTAAACTGCATTCATTGGTATGAAGTGAAGATTTTCTGTGTAATCTTTGGTTTGGAAAGCAAAATTTGAAGAAACTGAACCATTAGAACTGCGCTGCACGCTGCAAAATAACCCTCAAGAGCTCAGTTCTCATCTACTTCTCGGCGGGAGCCTGGAATCACGAACTAAACCGTTAGGTTAAACGGGGATTCACCAACAGAAGTGTCCATCCACTGTATCAAGTTGAATTTTGTTAAAAACGTGACAATATTTATGGGACATGTCTATACTTAGAATTTTCCTTTTTGTACCCACAGAGCCGATGGAAACCCTGCGCTAGACCCTTGGATTCCGCGCAGCATATTTTGAAAACTACTGAGCTAGAGGATGGGATCAACGTGTTGTTCCGCGACCCAGTAATGCCCGTAGCTCTGCAATGCGAAGGCGTGAGTTCGAATCTATATTGTTGTTGAGCACATCGGTAATACCTACGTAGACAGAAACAAATGGCGACCATACATCGCAGTCAACCAGGTACTTCCGGTACAACAAAGCTAAATCATCAAACAAATGAAGCGTGGCTTCCGGTGCCGCAAAGGCAGCTGAACATTGCCCCGCCCCTGGATCCAGCTGCTTGCTACGGGGGCGGTGTCTTGTGTTCGAATCTAGTGTTGCTACTGGGAAATGTGGAGATGGTCTTAAAGCGCATCACGGTTTCTGGTTTCTTCGGTTCGTGTCTTAAGCAAAAAGTATTAATTTTGTGCAATAGTATAAACAACCAACTAGATGCAACAAGAACAATTTATTAGTAATTTCAATCAGCT
>Ga0131853_10024346_pt1 | contig 10925 bp, 10 predicted proteins | sample TergutLab28metaG_FD_92764 | JGI IMG/M metagenome (GOLD analysis project Ga0131853, IMG submission 92764) | Labiotermes labralis P1 segment gut microbial communities from Petit-Saut dam, French Guiana - Lab288 P1 (version 2) (version 2) | ecosystem: Host-associated > Arthropoda: Insects >...
CCGCGCAGGTGGCGACCTTCAAATCGTTTCCATGCGTGAAAACGTAGGACCTGAAGCTAACTTTATTTCAATCCTTCCATTCCCTAACGACGCAGGCAACCGTGTAATGTTCACATTCCCTGCTGCAGACCGTCAAATCGTACTTCCTCACACAACAAGCAACCCACTTGCAAGCTTGCTATATATCGACCTTATGGCTCGCCAAGACGTGCGTGACTTCCTTGCATTTGGTATCGAAGGCGTACACCATGAAGTAGAAGCAAACGGCGCACTTCGCCTTCTACCTGGCGCAGACCAACCGGACAACTTTATCTTTGCCGCAACCAACAACTTTGATATTAACTTTGTTTCTAACGGCTTCTCTTTGGCAACTCCGGAGCAAACTATTAACACCGTTGCACTTGGTTATGTAGGCATTGAGCCGGAAGCAATTATGGCTGCTATTAGAACAGCCGAAAGCGCTTCTCGTGTATGGCGTAACGTAATTACCCGTCCAATCGAAGCTCAAGAAGGTATGACAGTACCTCTAAACGAGTTCCGTGACACAGTATTACAAAACGCACTTGGCGCAGCAGAAGCTGACTTTGACCAAGTTTGGGATACTATGATTGAGCAATACATGGCTATGGGTGGCCGCGCAATTATCGAAGAGCGTGATCGTGCATGGGTAGAAACATTTGGCAACGTAGACAACATGCCTGGCTGGGAAGGCTGGGGCAACTAAACGTTAAACAACCAACAAAAAAGCGACCATCAAATGATAGTCGCTTTTTTTATGCAATTTAGTATGGGAACAATCCATCACCCGCAGCCTGCCTGCGGCGTGGCTTACGGCGTGGTTTTGGCTTCCTGTATATAGGTTCTCTCGCCTCGTTTGTTACAATGATAGGAGACTCACCATTTTCTACAGTTTCTTTTGTAATAATTATACGTTCCACCGTTTCGTCGGAAGGTACGTCAAACATTACATCCGTTAGCAAATTCTCCAAAATGGAACGTAGCCCTCTTGCACCTGTTTCACGTACCAAGGCTTTTTGGGCAACGGCACGCAGTGCATCTTCTTCAAAATCCAAATATACATTGTCAAACTCAAGCAAATATTGATATTGCTTTGTTAGCGAATTTTTCGGCTTTGTAAGAATATCCAGCAGCGCATCTTCGTTTAAGCTGTCCAAAGTTACAATAACAGGTAAACGCCCAATAAGCTCAGGAATTAAGCCGTATTTATGCAAATCCATCGGCTGAACATGCTTGAACACTTCATCTTCACGCTTTTCAACCTTGGTTTTAACTTCCGCACCAAAGCCGATTACTTTCTTGTTCATGCGTTGCTCAATAACTTTTTCAAGCCCGCTAAATGCACCACCGCATATAAACAAAATCTTTGATGTATCGAGCTGAATAAAATCCTGATGCGGATGCTTACGCCCGCCTTGCGGCGGTACAGAAGCAACTGTACCTTCGATAATTTTTAATAATGCTTGCTGCACACCCTCGCCGCTTACGTCTCTAGTAATGGAAGGGTTATCGCTGCGGCGTGAAATTTTATCAATTTCATCAATATAAATAATACCTCGCTCAGCTTGCTCCAAATCAAATTCGGCAGCATGTATGAGCTTTAGCAAAATATTTTCTACGTCTTCACCAACATAACCCGCCTCAGTAAGGCTGGTTGCATCGGCAATGGCAATCGGTACATGCAAAAACTTTGCCAACGTTTGCACAAGGTGAGTTTTACCCACACCCGTAGGCCCGATAAGAAGCACATTGCTCTTTTGCACTTCTACATCAGAACCATATAAATGTTCCATAGCAACACGCTTGTAATGGTTGTATACCGCTACGCTAAGTGCCTTTTTTGCGTCGTCCTGCCCTATTACATGCTCATTTAAATGAGACATAATTTCTTTAGGCTTTGGCAAGTCAGAAGAATTTTCTGTTACTAACGTTTCTTCTCTGTCTTCTAAAATAGAAACTGCTTCATCTATACAGTCCGGGCAAATGCGCACAGATGCGCCTGTCACACATTCCCCGGGAAATCGCTCTGCCCTGCCACAAAAAGAACAGCGCACAACATCTCTAGGCTCCGGTCTTTTTGGCATTAGGCGTTCTCCCTTCGGGTGATTATTTTATCAATCAGTCCGTAGTCTAATGCCTCTTGGCTTGTCATAAAAAGGTCACGCTCAGCATCTGCTGTTACTTTATCCAACGGCTGCCCTGTATTTTCAGACATAATTCTGTTCAAGGTTTGTTTCATTTGCAATATGCGCCCGGCTTGAATTTGAATATCCGTAGCCTGCCCACGTGCGCCACCGGATGGTTGGTGAATCATTATTTCTGCATTCGGCAGAGCAAAGCGTTTACCTTTAGCGCCACCGGAAAGCAAAAATGCACCCATGCTGGCAGCCTGCCCAACGCAAATGGTAGAAACATCACATTTAATATGGTTCATTGTGTCGTATATTGCAAGCCCACTGGTTACAGAGCCACCGGGGCTGTTAATGTACAAACTAATATCCTTGTCCGGGTCTTCCGACTCCAAGAAAAGAAGCTGTGCAATAATCAAGCTTGCACTCACATCACTCACTTCATCCCCAAGGAAGATGATGCGGTCTTTTAACAAGCGAGAATAAATATCGTAAGAGCGTTCGCCACGGCTGGTTTGCTCAATTACATACGGTACTAAATTTGCCATGTTATTCCGCTCCTTTATCTTTTTTCGCTTTTTTTGCTGCCGGTTTTACTTCCGGCATTGGTTCATCTATAGCAATTGCTTTTTCTTTCAAGAAATCTAACGCTTTTTCGCAAAGCATACTGCGCTCAAGCACTTTGCGGCGGTTAGGATGAATAGTTTCTGCAATTTTTGCAGCTTCTTCCTTCTCTTGCATTGTCATCTTAGCAATATTTTCTACAAATTCTTCGTCGCTTATTATCATAGCTTCTTTGGTTGCAACAGCTTCAAGTGCCAATATATTCTTTACTTCTTCTTCTGCCCGTGGGCGCAAACTTTCTCTGATAGATTCCGGTGTGCTTTGGGTAAAGCGCATGTACATTTCCATATCCATGCCTTGGCGTTTCATATTTGCGGCAATATCTTCAAGCAATTCATCTACACGAGCCAAGTACATCGCTTCCGGCACGTCCATTTTTGCCTTTTCTACAAGTTGCTTTACTATGCTTGAAGCCATAATATTGTCTAAATTGTTTTCTTTGCTTTCCTTTATTTTTTTAGAAATATCTTCACGATACTCTGCAAGTGTTTCAAATTCGGAAACATTGGATGCAAACTCGTCATTTAACTCCGGCAAATTTTTGCTGCGTACATCTATTATTTCAACCTCAAATTTTGCTGCTTTACCTGCATATTCCGGTGCATGATATGCTTCCGGGAAAGTTACGTTAACCACAACATCGTCACCGGGTTTATGCCCCGCAAGCTGCTCTTCAAATGTGTCGATAAAATTCTTGCTGCCAAGTGTAAGGCTATGCTCAAAACCTTCGCCGCCCTCAAATGCAACATCATCAATGTATCCTTTAAAGTTGATAATTACAACATCACCCATTTCAGCAGGGCGGTCTACGCTTTCTTGGTTGGCATTCTTCTCTTGCTCGACAGTTATAACGTTTAAAATCTCATCTTCTGTCGGCTCTATATCAGTTTTTGGATATGTCAAACCATAATAACCATCTACTTCCACCTCAGGGCGAATATACACGGTTGCATAAAAAATTGCGCCCTCAGCTTCGCTCGTAGAACCAAACTCAAGTTCTGGGCGGTATACGGGTTCTACATTATGTTCATCCAGTGCAGATTCATATGCATCCGGTAAAAGTTCATTCATTGCATCTTCATAAAAAACTTCACGGCCATACATTTGTTCTATCATTTTGCGTGGTGCTTTGCCTTGGCGGAAACCTTGTACGTTAAAACGTCCTTTATTCTTGTTATAAGCCAGCTGTATACCTTCACGAAAAGCCTCCGGGCTGATTGTAACTGTAAGTTTAAGCTTTGCCGGTTCTAATGTTTCTAAAGTGCTTGAAAATTTTGTGTCCATTTATAACACTCTCCATGTTTGGGATTTTAAAAGTTGCGGTAAAAACGAGTATATCACAGGGTTTTTGCTAATGCAATTTTTTAAAAATTCTTTATTATTTCGAAATTTAATGCTTTTACAACTTCTATCGCCAGCTTAACTGCATTTTTGTAGTCGTTCAGAGATGCCATAGAATTGTGACTGTGCGCATATCGCACAGGGCAAGCGATTACAATTGTTGGGATACCATCTTGCGAAAGGTGGAAACATGCGCCGTTGGTAGAGCCTTTGGTGCGTACAGACTCTTGCACAGGTATGCCTTTTTCTTTAGCAATATCAAGCGCAAAACGCAAAAAGCGTGGGTTAGTAATCATGCCGCCGTCTATGTGGCGTAGCATAGGACCTTGCCCCAAAGATGTTTGTACCATGTGCGGCGCAACCAGTGTATCATCGGCGGGTGCGCCCTCAAAGCAAATAGCAACTTGCGGCTTTACTTGATTTATTGCCACTTTTGCGCCTCTTAAACCAACTTCTTCTTGAGATGTCAGCGTTCCGACAACATTCACGCCAAGGTTTAAGTCTTTTACATTTTCCAACACTTCCAATACTGCAGCACAACCCAAACGGTCATCAAAAGCTTTGGAAATCATTATGTCGCCATTTTGCTCAAAATCAGAAGCAGGCACAACCGGGCAACCCGGTTTTATTTTAAATTTATCCATCACTTCTTCTTTGGAAGAAGCACCAATGTCTAATGTCATGTTTTCTATACTTGGGTTTGTGCTTGCGCCGCCGCCAAAATGCGGCATGGTTGCAACGATAACGCCGGAAATAAATTCGCCGTCCAAGTTTTTTACTACCATTTTTTGTGCATACAATGAAGCAGGCACCCACCCGCCCAAAGTGGTAAATACTATCGTACCTGTATTTGTTATTGCATGAACCATCAACCCAATTTCATCGGAATGAGCATCCACCAAAATGGTTGGTAAGGCGGGATTATTGTCTTTTTCTACATAAAAGTTCAGCACGCTGTCTCTGCGGTGCGAGTAACCTTGTGGCACATATTTTTTTGCAACTGCTAAAACATCATCTTCAAAGCCCGGCGCACCAAAAGCAAGAGATAGTTCTTTTATCATATTAAATGAGTCCATATTTTTTTCTCCTTATTTTCTGTGTTTGCCACATTTACCACAACTGCAACTACCATCACAATGGTGACCACGTTCGATAACAACGATATCTTCTGCCTTGTATATTTCTGCTTTGGTATCGTCTTGATTTTTTACTTTAACGGCAACTTTAGCTGTTTGGCGCAGGATATTAACAGACATGACCATGCCTTCGCCATCCGGTGTGCTAACTTTATCGCCAACGCCCGGCATTTTTTCGTTTAGGTGGGCGTAAGTTTCTTCTTCATATTTAAGACAGCACATAAGTTTGCCGCAAATACCCGAAATTTTTGTAGGATTTAGACTGAGCCCTTGGTCTTTTGCCGACTTTATGGAAACAGGCTGAAACTCATCCAAAAACGTTGCGCAGCATAAAGTACGCCCACAAACGCCAATGCCATTCAACATTTTAGCTTCGTCTCTTACGCCTATTTGGCGCAGCTCAATGCGCATTCTAAATGTGGCGGCAAGATCTTTTACCAGCTCCCTAAAATCCACACGCCCGTCTGCGGTAAAGAAGAATACAATTTTGCTAAGGTCGAAAGTAAGATCGACATCCACAAGATTCATATCCAGCTTATGCTCTTTAATTTTCTCTTGGCATATGTCCCTTGCCTCTAGCTCTTTTTTGCGGTTTGCTTCGTCCTGTGCTGTGTCGTGAGACGTTGCTATACGCAAAACTTTGCGCAACGGGTGCGTTAAACCTTGTACAGCCGGGTTGCCCCGCTCCACGGTTATAAACCCGTATTCTGCGCCTCTAGAGGTTTCTACGACTACAGGAGTACCCTGTACCAGCAGCTCTTCATTTATATCTCCGGCAGAAAAATAGTATATCCTGCCTACATCTTTAAATCGTACACCAACAATTTTCAAAGTATTTAGCCCTTTCCGGAGGAGAGTTTTATAAGCAGCAATTCTAATGCTAATTGCGTGTTTGCGTTTTGAGAAAGCACATTTTTTGTATGTGTTATTGCAGAAATATCATTTAAAAGCTTAGCCGGTGAATGCGCTGAAATTTTTTCGCCGTATGCCTGATACAAAACATCTAAAAAGCTTAGTAAATCTTCTTTCGTTTCTTTTATTGGCTCCAGCTTGCGGTACTGCCGCACAGCATCCAGTACATCCAAGCTACCGAGTGTATCGGCCAATTCTTTTGCAAAGGCACGATGCTCCTGCCCCTGATTTTGATTTGCTTCGCTTCCGATTTTGCGCAAATAACATCGAGATAAGACCGTCGGTAAAAAATTATGCTCGTGCGGGGCAAGGAATAAAAAAAAGCCATATGGCGCAGGTTCCTCAATTGTTTTTAGCAGTGCACTCTGCGCCGCAGGGGTAAGTGTATCCGCTTTGTCGATAATAAATACTTTGTACTTGTAGCTAAAGGGTTTTGTGGACATTGGCTCGATAATCTGCGCTCGCACATCGTCTACGCCAATGCTGCTTTTATTCGAATTTGTTACATAAAAAGTATCCGGGTGATTATTGGTATCGAAAACTCTACAAGACAAACACTCACCACAGGGATTTTCCCTGTGGGTAGTGTTTAAGCAGTTTATTCCCTTGGCTAAAACGTTGGCAAACCGGCGAATAACATCGCCATCACCAACAAGTATTTGGGCGTGACTCACCGATTATACCCGTTTAAATTCTTCTACACCCAGTACAAAAATAGTTGCACCACCAACCGTTACTTCTACAGGATATGGAGCAAAGCTTTCGTTTGCGTTAACGCTCATGGCATTTACAGAGGTAATTTGCTTACGGCTCTTGCACTTTTGCTCTATAACTTCTATAAGCTCGGGGATACGTTCCTGCGTTGTACCACAAATAAGAGTGGTATTGCCGGAGCGCAAAAACCCGCCGGTGGTCGCAAGTTTGGTAACACTAAAACCTTTTGTACCCAGGTGGTCGATGATGTGGTAAGCGTCTTCGTCATGTATGATTGCCATAACAAGTTTGTTCATAAAGAAAACCTCCTTAATCTATGCTCATTATAGCACAAACAGCGGTTTTCGCAACATTGTTTAGAACAAGTCTCATCTACCCAACAATTTCCATAACCGTTTTTGTCCAGTCAATTAAATTTTGCGGTTTATAACCTACAGTACTGATGTCTTTTAATACAAATTCGTAAGCGCAATTGTTGGCTTCACAAGTTTTTACAATGCGTGTGATTTCTTTGCGCACAGTTTCTGCGTCAAAAGTAGTGGCTACATTAGCGGGGTTTGGCTTGTGTGCATATACAAAGTCTCTGCCTATTTGCTCGGCACAGCTTTCGGCATTGGCTTGTGGGCTAACACCAAGTTTTCGTAAGTTAGGGATATTCTCCCGCAGCAGAGAAATTTTACGTTCAAGCGGCTCGCAACAGCCGTAGTATACAAGTCCGCATTCTTTTGTAAGCGGAACTACATAGTCCAATTCAAATTCTTTCCACATGTCGGGAGAAATTTCTCCAAACATTTGCGCCATACACCTAAACCATATGTTTTTAAGCCCTGTTCCGGGTTTAAGGTCGGATGTATACGGCGGCGTACAATGCAAATCTGCCGTGTTTGTATCCAGCAAATTTTGCGCTTCCATTTGCTTCATCACAGAAAGTCCATCGTCGGTAAATTCCTTGATTGTAGCGTGTAAAAGCTCCGGGTTATCCATAAGGTCGAACAATATTGGCGTAACACCACGATAACGGGGAATTCTATCCCACGGGGCATGATATATATAATGCCCAACCATTTGCACGGGCAAAATATCGCCTAAAATTTCCTGCGCAAATGCTTTGCGCTGTTCGTCTAAAGCAACGTCCGCTACTATGACGGACTTTTTCAACGCCTTCACTTTGTCCATGGTATCCAGTTGGTCGATATAACTGTGGGAAACGATGTGGTTATTTGCATCGTTAGAAAGTTGCTTCTCTTGAACATCTATACCTATGCCAGTACCAGTGTAGGCTTTTGTTATCGGGAAGAAATTTTCGACAACCATGTCGGCCTGAATATATTCCCAGCGGAATAGTGTGCGGCGCAAATAAGTTTCCATTTCTCGTGCAAATTTCGATTCGCAGGTAAGTTTCAGCTTGCCGTCTATATCCATTTCGTGCCAAGGGATTTCGTCAATCCACACCATTGGCTTGCGCTGTTTTAAGTCGTTGATGTCACGCCCGCGGTTTTTACGCTCCAAATTAATTGGATTTGCCGCTATTTCTGCATAGCGTTTGGCAAGTTCTCTTAAAATTTGCTTGTCCATCTCTTACTCCCATCCAGCCCAAACATCCGGGCAATAGCCAACGGTTGCTTTCTTGCCGTTGCGCACGATTGGTGTTTTAAGCATTTCCGGCCACTCCAAGAGGCGTTCCTCAAGGTCGTTATTGGCGAGGTATTTTATGTTTTGCCGTTCATATTCTTTGGAATTTACATCCACCAAGGCATCTATGCCGCCAACGGCTGATTTTACGCTTGTAAATTCGCCTTTGCTTATGCCGTATTTTACAAAATCGATTAGCTGATATTTTATTCTGCGTTCTTTAAAATATCGCTCAGCTTTTTTTGTATCGAAACATTTGGACTTGCCAAAAATTTGAATGTTCATTCTAAATTTCCCCTCTCGTCATGTTGGAGCCGTGCGTTATGGAAAACTTGAGACATCATGCTGGAATCTGCGGTTCTTACGTACACCCACTTCTGTCCGTCGGTATTGGATTCTAAAATAAGAAAGAAAGTCACCGGACGCCGAGTGTGCCTATCACCGGTGTATTCGTAGCCAAAATGCGTAACGGTAAACGGATTATGCCCCACCAGTTCAGGCGGGAAAGTTACAATCGAGTTGCCGATTTCATCCATTATTGCAGGTTGAAAAATATCCGAAGGTATAACAAAAATACCTATCCCATAACCCGGGCTAAGCCAAGACCTATTGATTATCGTACTGCCATAGAATTCCAGCCATGGGCGATGGTAACGCGGCGCGATTCTTTCGCTAACCTGTAGCCTGCCGCCGCCTTGCAAGTCTACAGAATATGTTAACCCGTCCGCAAGAGACGAGTAGAAAATTCGATTATTTGATATAGAAAATGGTCCAAGTGTGATTTCTTCCACTATAACAGTAGGATTTTGTCCGTTCATATCCACTCGTTTAATTTGACCCGTACCGGGCGTCCAGCCTATTCTTGATGGCAGCTCCACATAGTAAAAGTAGCCATCGTGATAAATGATATGCACAGCGTGAAGCTCGCCAAAATCGGTAAACTCGCCGTCGGCTGCGATACTGAAAAAGAATAAATCCTCGTTATGCCAAAAACTTTCGCCGCTGCCGCCGCCATGCGATTGATTGACATGCAAAAACAATGTGCCATTTTGCACATGGATGATTTCTATTGTGTCAGACTGCCATTCCCACATCCACTCCGGACTGTTGGCATTTGCAATGTCAACGATTTGCAAAAATTCGTCTGTATCTCGCAAGTGTTCGAAACACGGCGGACGCTCAGCCTCATGCAAAACGGCAATATCTTCCCTCATGCCCTGCACAATAATCGCACCGTCATCAGAAAAGCGATAAGCATACGTGCCATCGGTATACATGCCATTGCGGTAGTACACAAGACGTGTGAGATATGGCATGGGCTGCCAAGTGCGCTCGATTGGCTGGGGTTCGGATTCCGCAATAGGCGGCTCAACAGGGGGTGGAAATACAGGAAGCGGCACGGGTTCGGGTGTGTAGGTGATAATCGGTTCATATACCGCAGGCTCATATACTTGCAGGCTGTTACACGCCGCTACAAAAATAAGAAGCAACGCCATCACAACTACAAATTTCATCTACTGCACCACCTTTATGTAAGTTGTTCTTTTGGTTAGAAGCGTTCAACCCAAGTGTTTATGCGGTTTTGCCTTTCCCTAACACTAGCAGAAAGGGCTAAGCGGGTGATGGATTTTAGCCTTGAGCGATTGTCGCATTAGAATCGAGTGATTTTCTCGATTATCATGCGAGTAACAGCGAAAGGTAAATTCCATTGCCTGCTTAGCCCACCCACTCTTTAGAATATCGAATAAGCCGCTACGATACTTACAATCGTGATAGAAACGGTAGAAACCAATTTAAACATAGTATTCAACGACGGGCCGCTTGTATCTTTAAACGGATCGCCGATAGTATCACCTATTACAGCAGCTTTGTGGTTGTCTGAACCTTTACCGCCAAAGTTGCCGCCTTCGATGTATTTCTTAGCATTATCCCAAGCACCGCCGGCGTTGTTCATAAACACAGCAACAAGGAAACCAACCACGGTAGCACCGCCGATAAAGCCTACAACGCCTTCTACACCAAAAATCATACCGGTTACAATCGGCAAGATAACTGCAAGCAACGTTGGTGCAACCATTTCACGCAATGCACCCTTTGTACAAAGGTCTACACAGGCTGCGTAATCTGGGTCGGCTTTACCTTCCATTATGCCTACAATTTCACGGAACTGACGGCGTACTTCCATTACAATGCTTTGTGCCGCACGTTGCACAGCACTCATGGTCATTGCCGCAAAGGCAAATACAAGCATCGCACCAAGGAAGATACCAATAAGAACGGACGGATTGTTAATATTCAAATCCAGCCCCGGGAAATATTCGCTAGGCACATATCTGTAGCCTACACCGGCTTGATATTCCGAAACCAAATATCCGGTAGCATTTGCAACATGTCTTGTAGCAATATTAATGTAAGAAAC
>Ga0131853_10024347_pt1 | contig 10925 bp, 8 predicted proteins | sample TergutLab28metaG_FD_92764 | JGI IMG/M metagenome (GOLD analysis project Ga0131853, IMG submission 92764) | Labiotermes labralis P1 segment gut microbial communities from Petit-Saut dam, French Guiana - Lab288 P1 (version 2) (version 2) | ecosystem: Host-associated > Arthropoda: Insects >...
TTGCCGAAAAAGAGCGTATCGACCTGACGATAGTTGGGCCTGAAGACGCGCTGGAGCTGGGCATTGTCGATATGTTCGAAGCGCGTGGGCTGAAAATTTTCGGTCCGAATAAAGCCGCGGCGATTATTGAATATAGCAAGGAATTTTCCAAGGATTTTATGAAGCGCAACGCGATTCCAACGGCGAAGTATGAAGCGTTTGGCGATAAAGTAGCGGCGTTTGAGTACATAAAAGGACAGCAGCGGCCGATTGTCATTAAGGCGGACGGCTTGGCGGCAGGCAAGGGCGTGTATATTTGCGAGAGCTTGGACGAGGCGAAAGCCGCGTTGGACGACATCATGGAAATGTCGAAATTTGGCGAATCGGGTAATCGGGTTGTTGTGGAGGAGTATTTGAGTGGGGTCGAGGTATCTGTTTTGGCATTTGTTGACGGCGAAACGGTAGCCCCAATGATTAGCGCGAAAGACCATAAGCAAATTTTCGACGGCGGCAAAGGGGCAAACACCGGGGGCATGGGAACGGTCGCGCCAAACCCGGAGTATGACTTAAAAACTGCCGAAATTTGCATGGAAACGATATTTAAACCGACCGCGGCGGCACTGCTCAAGGAAGGTAGGCCGTACAAGGGTATCATATTTTTTGGGTTGATGCTGACGGCGGGCGGACCGAAAGTAATAGAGTACAACGCACGTTTCGGCGACCCGGAAACACAGGTAGTGCTTCCGATGCTTGATAGCGACTTGGTCGAAGTTTGTTTGGCATGCTGCGACGGCGTTTTGGCCGATACGGAAGTGAAAATAACAAATGAAGGCGCGGCAGTTTGCGTTATTTTGGCAAGCGAAGGTTATCCGGGAGAATTTCAGCGAGGCTATGAAATAAGCGGCATTTCAGACGTGACGGAATCAGATGATACGATTATATTTTTCGCAGGAGTGAAAAGGGAAGGCGAGCGGCTCCTGACCAACGGCGGCAGGGTGCTTGGCGTCACGGCGTTGGGAAAAAACGTGCCGGAGGCAGCCGTTAAGGCGTATGAATATGCAGAAAAGATTGAGTTTACGAACAAATACTCGAGAAAAGATATAGGGAGGTAGCGAAATGGTGATTAGACAAGCAACAATGGACGATTTGGATGGCATCACGGAGGTTGAACGAGTGTGTTTTCCACCGCTGGAGGCCGCGCCAAGGGAGTCTTTTGAAAGGCGGCTGGCAGCGTTTATGGATTGCTTTTTAGTGGCGGAGCTGGACGGCAAAATAATCGGCTTTGTGCAAGGGTGCATGACGAATGAGCAGGTTATTGTTGATGAAATGTTTAGTGATATTTCGCATCATGATGTGGACGGCGACTATCAGGCAATTTTCGGCTTTGCAGTGGTGCCTGCGCATAGAGGGACGGGTGTTGCACAGAAGTTAATGTATGAGTTTATCGAGCTTACAAAAACGCGTGAGAAAAAGGGATTGATACTTACGTGTAAGGAGCATAGGATTGATTATTATGCAGGATATGGATATGAGAAACTTGGCATTTCGCAGTCATGTCACGGCGGAGCGGTTTGGTATGATATGATTTTAATTTTATCCTAAAGGCACAGGGAAGCTGAAGCAAGGATTTATTTTCACTGCATTGGCTGAACAAAAATATTTATGTTTTTTTGTTCAGCCAATGCAGTGAAAATGGAGCAGCTCGATGCTTGCAGCGAGATGGTCCATTCTTGCTTTAGCTTCCCTGTGCCTTTAAAGTGTGCCTCGCGTACAGCACTGCAAACATGGACGCTTTTTCTATGTTTACAATGCTGATAAAGTTGGTGAGCGATGGGAGGTTCGTGTACCGGCAGCTGTTTGACTAACGAGTATTTGTTTAGTTGCAGGTTGATGAGAAACCGGCACATTACGTCACCTTCGGGACGCCCATGTAAGTAAGCGGCGTATCTACACGGGCTTGTGAATGGCGAAAGCACCCGGGTGGGAAGACCTTGCCCCTATAGTTTAGCAGCGCAATCCACATTCGCCGCACTCTAATACATGAACAACAAATAAAACCCAAATACCACCATAACAGCGGCAAAAATGTACATCCAGGGCGGTACTAATATTACCAAAAGCATACCGATGCCCATGGACATAACCGATAGACCGAAAATTTTCTTGTAAAAAAACTTGCTTTCTCTTGACATGACAATTCTCCTATTCATGGAATTGAGTGGACTAATCCAATTGCGGAATGGGCGTATTTATACAAGCAAAAATGAAATTTATTGCCAATAAACCGAAAATTTTCCGAACAATTAAATTCCTTATCAACAAGGCCAAATATACTACTCTAACTGCGCCGCAAGCTCGCCAAAACTAACAAACACAACACCCATTTGAGCCAGTTCGTCGCGCATGTTTATGATGGCCTGGGCAGTCGCTTTGCCGCCGCCCTCGCCGAGATTACCTACGGCTATGGCGTATCCATTTTCATTAGCCTCACGAGCAGCGCTGCGTATAGCGCGCTCAATGCGCCTGATATCGCCTGATCCGTCGAGCAAGATGTTCGCGGAATAAACCTTGACACCGAGTCCTTCAGCGACCTCGCTCGCCTTAGAACGATTCAACCCCGGTGATTCGACAAAATAGAGCTTGCTCTGCGCCGCGGTGCTTAGTATTGTTTCGACCAGCTCCTCGTTTTCCATAACGCGTGAGCCTAGATGGTTAGTAATTCCGCGTGCGTCGCGGATTTGTTCGTGGGCTTTTAGGATTGCGGCGCGAGTGTCGGCTTTCGTGTGCGCGTCCATGATGTGGATGTCCGGCAGGCGCACGCCGCGCATGTTTCTGGCTTCCATCGGCATGTAAATCATGATTTCTTTGCCGTTTGCGACGAGTCTGCGTGCTTCGTCCCCAGTATGAGGTGAACCCGGCATAACACCTGCCGTAAACGGGATATCTAGGTACAAAAACTCCCTCGTGCCGCAAGCGCCATGCCCAAAACCGTTTATAATCAGCGCGATATATGACGTACGAACCGGCTCACCGCTTACGAGAACCGCGCCGCTATTATGTAGAAAGCCGAAATAAATCAAGGTGAATATGCAAACGCCGGCGAAGACATTAAGCGCGGCCTTCGCGCCGTTTAGGGTGAAAATTTTCATGCTTTTCTCCTTTCTCATGGAGGTTTGTTTAACTACTAAAATATATTACAGATAGCTTTTTCAATATTCGCGTTATTTTATATATAGTGAATCCGCTTTTAAAAAGACGCGCTTGCGTGTAGTTTTTAAAAGTGAATTCACGCCACCTTAAGCGATACACCGTAAGGTGTAGAGCTAAGGTAGGATAGGAGGTCACATGAACATGAAAAAAACAGTCCTGATAACAGGCTCGTCAAGAGGTATCGGTAAGGCAATTGCTGCCAAGTTCGCTGAAAACGGCTTTAATATCGTGCTTAATTGCATATATAATCATGAGATGATGCGCGAGTTCGAGGCGGAGCTTAAAGACGCCGGAGTTGCGTGCATGTCAATCGCGTGCGACGTGTCGGACTACGCCGGGGCCGCGGAAATGTTTAAGCAAATCAGCAATATATTCGGCGGCGTTGATATACTCATAAACAATGCCGGAGTGCTGAAATATGGACTTTTTAATACATCCGAGCCGGCCGAATGGGAATATCTGATGAAAAACAATTTCTCCTCCGTGCTCAATTGCAGCCATTTGGCGATTCCTTATATGCTGCAAAAAAGCGAGGGCGTGATAATAAATTTATCGTCCATTTGGGGCGTCGCGGGGGCGTCTTGCGAGGCGATATATTCGGCGTCAAAGGGCGCGATTGATTCGTTTACGAAGTCACTCGCCAAGGAGCTTGGGCCAAGTGGAATAAGGGTAAACGCAATTGCTCCCGGCGCGATTGACACTGACATGATTGCGCATTTTAGCGCGGAGGAGCGCGCGGATATAGAGGCGCAGATTCCACTATCGAGATACGGAACGCCTAAAGAGGTCGCGGAGATGGTGTACTGCATGGCGCACAATACTTATCTGAACGGGCAGTCGATACTTTTGGACGGTGGTGTGTATTAGATGTTATTACATGAGTATGAGTATAAAATCAAGGAACATAGGCTGAAGCGAGTGATTTGGGTGCTGGCGGTGGTGTGTGTGGTGAGCTTGGCGACGCTCGGCGCGAATGCATGGCGAGCGGAGCAAATACGGCAGAATTATGTCCGCACCATTGTGAGCAATCTTCATAATTTGGAAGTGATGGTTTGGGGCTTTTATAACGATGTCGAAAATGGCATAGATCCGATTGAAACCAGTCGCTGGCAGGATTTTGAGAATACCGCACGTTGGATTGATAATGATGTTAGAAGGCTCTCCGCGCATAGGAACGTGCAAACGCCTACTGGTATGAGCATGAGCATGCACGACTTTCATTGGCACACATTCACGTTGATACAGCAAGCCAACAATGGGCAGCCGGAGGAAGCTATTGACTTCCTGTCGCGTAGAAGTAACGAGCTTCTTGAACTCATAGCAGAGTTAAGTGTTGAATGGGAAGAAGAGTGGCAGGGCGAGATTGTCACGCTCAGAGATACGAATATGAGATTGACTACACGACAGTTTTTCAATCGCATGAATCGGTTTACGAGCTGCGTTGCAGAGGAGCGTCAGCAAAATCTCCATCGGCAAAGGGATTAGGTGAAGAAGCGAGCGATAAATGGCACATAATTGCCATTCTTATCATCCTGAGCGAAGCGAAGGATCTCGATGCCGGCAATTTCAGATTCTCCGTTTCACTCAGAATGACAGTTACACATTACACAACTTCCGCCACGAAAGCGAGCGATAATTTATGTCAGTACCGGCACTTGAAAATATCTTCCTACTCGTCATGTGTATGGCAGTGGGCTTTATTGCACGAAAGGTCAAAATCCTCAAAGCCGGCGATATGCGTGGATTTGTAGCACTTATTCTTGATATCACGCTTCCGGCACTTCTAATCATGGCGATGCAGAGGGAGTTTGAGATGGAGGCTTTCAGGGGCAGCCTTGTTGTGATGGGGATTACGACGCTCACAAGCATTGCGGCTCTGGGTTTGGCGCTCGCTATCACTAAAGCTATGAAAGTTACGGGGGCTGAGAGGGCAGTTTTGATGCTGGGTCTCGTTTTCCCAAACGTTGGCTTCATGGGTATTCCGCTTATTTATGCAATGTATGGGCAAGATGCAATGTTATATACTGCTATGGTAAACTCCGTCGCTAATATCGTTGTGCCTACGGTGGGAATAGCCATTTTGCTGGGCGCAGAGAGCCGTACGCAGATAAAAGTCAAGTCAATACTACTTAATAAGATAATTTTAGCGACACTTATCGGCTTTGCGCTATTTGTGTTTTCCATACAGATACCTGAGTTGATAGGCAATGGGCTGCGCATGATTGGAGGCGCGACCACGCCGCTTTCTATGATAATAATTGGTTCTATGCTTGCTGAAAATGACCTGAAAGGTATGTTTTCGGGCTGGAAGATATATGTTGTCGCGCTGTTTAGGCTGATAGCAGCTCCGCTGATAACGTTTGTTGTACTTGACAGGCTTGTTGCGGATAGGTTGGCAGTTACGGTTATTACAATGCTTACGGCGATGCCGGTCGCGGCAATTACGGCGATTTTGGCGGCGGAGCATGGTAAAGAGCCGCAGCTTGCATCAAAAGTAGTGTTCATTACAACCGTTCTAAGCATCGCCACGATTCCGCTGATGTTGATGATAATCGGCTGATTTTAAAGGAGTAATAATTATGTTATATGACATCAAAAATATTGACCTGACGATTAAAGAAACGTTTAATATCGGCTTTAGATTATATAGAGTGAACATAAAAGCGATAGTTGCGCTTGCTATTTTGGTATATATTCCTGTGATGCTCTTGGATGGGCTTGTGACAATGCCTAGCATACAAGATTTGCTGCGGCTTTTAGGCATTAATTCAGGCGGTTATTATGCCGGGCTGCTGGCTGTTTTGCAAGTCATGCTCGTTACGGATATAAACAGTTTGCCGATGGAAATTATGGGCGACTTTAGCCGTCTGACGTTCATAATAATCTCGTCGGTTATGATTGCGCAAACGGTTTTTATGCCGCTTTTAGCGAGTGGGCAAACTTTTCTCGTGGGCGAAACGATTGAAGGCAAAGGTGCAACAGCAGAGAGCATGATGAGCGTCATGGTGGCAAATATACCCAAAACCGCGTTCACGGCCATGCTTAGTTTCATGTGCGTTATGCTGGGAACGATGATGCTTTTTGTGCCGGGCATATATTTGGCGATATGTTTTTCGTTTGTAACACCTGCGGTTATCATCACCGGAAAATGGGGCTTTGCAGCGTTAAAAGAGAGTTTTTTAGTGGTGAGAGGGCAGTGGTTTAAAACGCTCGCTTTTATCGTGCTTACGAATGTGTTCGCGCTTATGATTTTGCAGATGGTAATATTTCTGGGCGCAGGCGTGTTTTCGCTTTTTCCGCCGACCATCATTTCAGGCATTGTAGTTGGCATTTTGGGCAATATTGTGATGGCGTATTTTATTATGGTTGAGTGCTTGTGGTTTGTGAATAAATATACTTTGAAAACAAATATTCGAAAATCCGACATAACTGCTTGACTTATTTTTGCAAAAGTAATACAATTATAAGGTAAGATTATATAAAATTGCCATCATTAGATTAATGAGGCGTTTTAGCATAGTTATTTTGCACGAAATGAACAATGAAAACTTAATAAGGAGGTGTTATTAGTCATGGGTTTATTTTCTAACCCCTTAGTTGTTGGCATTATCACTTCTGTGGTTTTTCTTCTTATCGGAATTGTGTTTGGAATGGCATATAGAAAGAAGATTTCCGAAGGCAAAATTGGCTCGGCTGAACTTGAAGCCGCCAGAATTGTCGAAAGAGCAACCATAGATGTTGAGGCGAAGAAAAAGGAAATATTGCTTGAAGCTAAGGAAGAGAGCATAAGAACCAAAAATGAGTACGAAAAAGATCACAAAGAACGCAGAAACGAATTAACACGTAATGAAAGACGCTTGACCCAAAAAGAGGAGAGCATCGACAAAAAAATCGAGTCGCTTGAAAAGAAGGAAGAGCAGCTTTCGACGAAAATGGAAGCAATTGAGCAACAAAAAGAAACACTTGCAGCAAAAATTAGTGAGCAAATGACCGTTTTGGAAGAGCTTGCAGGGCTTTCCAGGGAAGAGGCTAAGGAACATCTACTTGAATCGGTGAGAGATGATATTAAAGTCGAAATGGCTCGCTTGTTCAAAGAGATGGACGCAAACATCAAACTAGAAGCTGATAAAAAAGCTCAGGACATTTTGGCCGGCGCGATTCAAAGATGCGCGGTTGACCATGTGGCTGAGAGTACAGTATCGGTTGTTGTTTTGCCAAACGATGAAATGAAAGGTCGAATAATCGGGCGCGAGGGTAGAAATATTCGCACGCTTGAGTCGCTAACCGGCATCGACCTGATTATAGATGATACTCCGGAAGCAGTTATTCTATCCGGATTTGACGCTATGAGGCGCGAAATTGCGCGTTTATCTTTAGAGAAGTTGATTGTTGACGGGCGCATCCATCCGGCAAGAATAGAAGAAATGGTGGAAAAAGCGCGCAAAGAAGTGGAAGTTTTGATAAGAGAAGAAGGCGAGGCCGCTACGTTTGAAACGGGCGTGCATGGTGTTCATCCTGAGCTTATTAGACTTCTCGGCAAGATGAAATACAGGACAAGCTATGGGCAAAATGTACTTAAACATTCTATAGAAGTGGCACATTTGAGTGGGCTTATCGCAGGCGAGTTAGGCCTTGATGCAACACTTGCAAAAAGGGCAGGCCTTTTGCACGATATCGGCAAGTCGGTTGACCACGATATCGAAGGCACGCATGTTTCCATAGGAACGGCTCTGTGCAAAAAATACCGCGAGTCGAGCGTTATCATCAACGCGGTAGAATCCCACCACGGCGACGTGGAAGCGGATAATATAATCTCTGTAATTGTTCAAGTTGCGGATTCAATCTCTGCTTCAAGGCCGGGAGCGAGACGCGAAACGCTAGAAAGCTACATCAAGCGCCTGGAAAAACTTGAAGACATTGCGGATAAGTACAAAGGCGTCGAGAAATCGTTTGCCATCCAAGCAGGCCGCGAACTAAGAGTAGTTATCATCCCTGAAGAAGTTGATGATGCATCGTTGGTTCTTTTGGCGCGAGAGATTTCTAAGAAAATTGAAGAAGAACTCGAGTACCCGGGTCAGATTAAAGTTAATCTGGTCAGAGAAACTAGAGCTATTGAGTATGCGAAGTAAGTAAGCGAGATGGAGGGTCGTCCTTTTGGGGCGGCTCTCTTTTTATTGAAAAATGTCGAAAAAGAGAGAAGGGGTACAATTCGTTAAATGTGTTAAAATAATTACATACGATGATGACCTTATTCGTTTGCGGAGAGAAAGGAGGGGTACTTTTGGCAAACGGTTTTGGTTAAATATATTGAGCCAAGATTTTTACAAAGCGAAAAAGGGAAAACAAAGGAGGATAATTAAATGTTGAAAAAAGTGAAAGGTAAATCTTTATGGCACTCGTCGTTAAGCTTGGTATTAGTTTTAATCCTGACTTTGACTTCTGCGCCAGGCGTCAACCTATTGGCACAAGAAATATGCTGTTATCATGATCACGATTTAGAATGTCGATTTAGCGCATACACGTTAGACGATGTTCGGGAAATGTTGAATGCCGGAGGGCAAATATATACGAATGTATGTGCGCACTACGTAGATGGTAGAGTAGTTACATACAACACTCCTCTTCAAGAAAGTGAGTTGCATCGCTTTATAGACTTTGCATATGGCAATGTTCAGCCGCTTCTGAGCCCGGGGCTGGATTTTGATTATATACAAATAATTGATAGCGGACGCCCACATGAGGAAAGCATCGTCGTTATACTTCTGGGTGATGGATTTACGCCGGAACAAAGTGGGACTTGGCCTAATCCTGAACCGGGAACTGCACTATACCATGCAAAGGGCGCAACGAATCATATGCTTAATACTCATCCGTTCAGCCTTTTTGCGGATTTATTTACTGTGTATATGATTTACAACGCCGGGGACCTTGGTAGTGTAACGGCAGAAGGGAGACTTGATCCTTACGCACTTAATAGGGGTCGTGTAGTACAACTAGCAAATAGCCTTATCCCTACTACTGCATATCAAGACATGATACAGGTTATTTCTAACTCGGCTGTATCCGCAAATAATTATGCAGGTTATGGGTGGGGAGGGACATTACGCACCTATTACCGCCTTTTAAATGTGGCGATTGCATCAACGCGAAGACCCCTAAACCAGCCCGGTGGTATTAGCACCAATACTGATTGGCATCGAACATTTCTCCATGAGTTCGGACATAGCTTTGGTTCTCTCGCGGATGAAACCGATGATCCATCAGGCCTCGAGGAGTTTCAAGCTAATACCACAAGAGTATCCGGTGATGATGTAAAATGGAATCACTGGGTCGGATATAGAAATGTTTCTACAAGACGCTTAGCGAACGGCTGGTATATCCCGACGAGCAACACTGCTGAAAGTCAGTGTATAATGCGTTCTGGCCACAGCTTTTGTGGTGTTTGTTCAGCGGAGCTTATACGACGCATGGCACGCTTATCAGGAGAGAGTTTTTATGGGCGCAGCCCCTCGACTAATAGGCCTGGGACAATATTTGAGACATTTACGACAACATATCCTTGGACACTCACGCCGGTTATTGATTTAGCTCAGGGAACAACCAGAATCTTAGATTCTGCGTTTCATGGCAACGCTTCAATTGAGACAGTTCACATTCCCGATTCAGTTGAAACTATAGGCGACTTTGCGTTCATTGGAGCAACAGGACTAAGAAGAATCTACAATGCAAGAGTAGCTCCGCAACAGATTAATGATACGACATTTGCGAGCATCAATCGGGCGAATGTTACGGTAATGATTCCGTTTGGCACAACACAGAGGTACATAAATGCCGGTTGGGGCGGCTTTAATCTTGTTGAAATGGAAGGGGATTATTCACTACAAATCACCTTCCACTTCTATGGCAGGCCGGATGCTCCTTTAGTTATGCCGGTCACACTTGGCCAGCAATTATGCCAGGTAGCCGTTGCTAATCTAACAAGGCAAGTGGCAGGCGAAGGGCCTCATGACAGAAACAACGGCTGGGCATTCTGGGGCTGGTTTACGGATGAACAGCTAAATAACTCCGGGCGCACGAGAGACAGTTATCGTAGGCCAACTGTTGGCGATGAGGGGCTTGAGCTAGATATGATGTTTACAGCGGAGTCATTTGAATTGCTCGCAAATAATGGCAATATTGACTTGTATGCCGTTTGGGTAATGTGGGGCGATGTGAATGATGATGGTGTTGTATGTCTGATGGACTTCGATATCTTCGCGCGTTATGTAAGGGGTGCTTATCCATCACCTACATTTGTAGGCTCATGTAGCATTGACAGCGTGAAGATGTCAGACGCTAAAGAATGGGCGTTACGCATGGCTGAAAAGGGTATTGCATACTCGACTATCAGAAATGATAAACGCTCCCTAAAAGCGGCGTTCTACACAGCCATACAGGACGATTGCATACGCAAGAATCCGTTTGACTTCAAGCTGAATACTGTTATAGAAGATAACACACAGCCAAAAGAGCCACTAACACAGGCACAGGAAAAAGAACTACTGGACTTTATGCAGGGTGATGAAGTTTATAGCAAGTATTATGATGAACTTATTATCCTGCTTGGAACAGGGCTTAGAATTTCCGAACTTTGCGGATTGACTGAAACCGATTTGGATTTTGAAAACAGGATTATCAATGTAGACCATCAGCTATTATATAGCTCTGAAATTGGTTACTACGTTGAAGAACCTAAA
>Ga0131853_10024349_pt1 | contig 10924 bp, 4 predicted proteins | sample TergutLab28metaG_FD_92764 | JGI IMG/M metagenome (GOLD analysis project Ga0131853, IMG submission 92764) | Labiotermes labralis P1 segment gut microbial communities from Petit-Saut dam, French Guiana - Lab288 P1 (version 2) (version 2) | ecosystem: Host-associated > Arthropoda: Insects >...
AACAGCGGGCTTGTTTTGCAGTGAGAAGTTATGAGAGCAATTGTAGAAGGGCCCAAAGGTCGCTTTGCACCTATAAAGCATTCATCAGGAATATCCGTCAGACTGAATGGTTACCTTTTTTTAAAAAACAAAGATCCAACATGTACGTGCATCTGTACAGGCACGTGAGTGGCCCCTTATAACATACGTGTAACTACAGTAAATATAAGAAATGTCTTTTATTATAAGATATGAGTATGCTCATTTCCCACAGCAGTTACTTTTGACTTACTCTATATAAGTGGTGTGGGCAGCTGATGATAACCGTTTCATCAGCAGCCTGTATGGTTTAGAGTAACTGAAGGAAGGCTCGAGTTACTAATAAGCTGTGTTTACCTTTTCTGGGTATTGGTCTTGGTCACACACATCTCACTGCAACAGAGTTGGCAGGTGGAGTTACAATGAACTAAACCCAAACTGTCTGCAAGCTGATACAAAAAAGGAAAGTGCTCTTTATTATATTTGGATGTAATTTGTCTCAAATTCCTTTACCAAAAATATCTTCTTCGATTAATTTTTAATTGTCAGACTTTTGTGCTTTTCCTGACCCTTCCTTTTCATTCCAAAAAAAAAAAAAGACAATATTTCATTGTCGCTGTAATTGGTTAGCACGGTCATGCATTGAAGTCTGCTTCTTTATTGAGAAGGACAGACGCATGGGCTTGACAAAGATAGAAAGCTATAGCAGCCACAATTGCGTGCTCTCAGATAACCTGCGTAGTAATGCATCACATGTGACCTCCATGAGCAAAGCTGAGGCTAACTGCAATATAAATAGAACAAATGAAATTATTGCATCGTCAAGAACTTTATTTTAGGTATTTAGAAACTTATAACATTTATTGTATCTTCTAAGCTACACAAATATCTCTGTCTTATTTCCCACAACATTCCACTTGTATCCTTTAGTCTTGTTTGATTCATGAAATATTAACTGCTTTTGTAAACCACACGCAGAACTTTCAATGGCCAGCGATAAGAATGCCGTACGCGAAGGCGGACTGTCGCCATTTAAATTCAGATGCTAAAACGTTGAATGAACAAACAACGACGACGACAGGAACAACAAGGCATCAGTTTATTTCCGAATATTACTGATTCCGTCAAAAACGTGATTACTTGTGTAGAAATCCTGTAAAAGCTATTAGCGTCTGTGGCACTGTATAGTCACATTCGCGATATATACTGTGTCTTCGACATTGCCAATTGGTTACTGTTGATTTGTTACTTTGGAGTTGTAGCCATACAAACAGGGTCGACATCGCCTGGGTAAATGAATAAAATTAAAGTCACAAAACGACAATTACGTGCCGGTAGCGCTCAGCCGGAGCATGAGAGTTTCTCAGGCAGCCTAGCGTGTGTTTAACTGCGACGGACAGTGGACTAGGACAGTGTGTAAGTGCGGTGCGGATTGTCAATTAGTATTTATTCCACCCCAAAACCAGTACAGTATTTCATCACAACGAATTATGATCTCCGCTTCAGTCCCTTATGTTACTCTACCATGTGCGATTGTAGGTTAAAAGAAAACGAAACATCGTAAGACTACACGATTATGTACGTTCTTTAACCCTTGTTGTATCTCACCGAAGCACAGCGCACAAATGTGTGCGGATGCTCTCACTATTTTGCGCGTAAAAAAAACTCTCAAAGTGCCTTATAAATTGTCTATCTGAGAGGTTACAAATAAATTTACTAAGTCAAGCCGTAATTGATTATTGACAGGGAACTCTAGCTCAAAATGCCATAATATCCCTGCTCATGGCAATTAATTACCCGCAGGTACCCGAATAACAAAAACCATTAGTTACAGACGGTCGTGGCTTATCCATTGTGGCCGCTAATGGTTGGACTATGTCCTTATAAAAGACAAACAAAATGCAAATTTTACGATCATCCTAGACAACAACCTGGGTTTGAGCTCGGGACTTGCAGGGCTAGACAGTCCACATAATGTGCAGTAACACTTTTATGGCCACTCCGAAAAATATATATTTCCTTTAAAATAAATTAGAAAGCGATCATCATTTTTGCAGAATTTGTTGAAACTGAGTTGCCTCGTGTCTGTTAAAAACAATGCTGATTTCAAGTATATGGTGTAGAAGTCTTAAATGCGGAAAACTACTGACTCGGAGTACTGAGTTGTCAACGCAACTTACGAAATCATAAAACAGTATTTATTGGGCTTTTTTTCTGTGGCTCTTCGACCCGATTCCGGGTCACGGCCTCCCTTTCCGTGGCTTCACGACCAGACCCACTGGACACGTCACACACTGTAGGACTTCTCTAGACGAGTGATTGGCCTGTCTCAGAGACCTCTACCTGACAAAACCCAACAACCACAAGAGACAAACATCCATGCCAACGGCGCTACTCGAACCCACAATACTAGCAAGCGAGGGACCACAGCAGTCGCATTAGACCGCCCGGCCACTGGGACCAACTTTACGAGGGGATGCTGACAAGTCCTTAGCCCGACGAGAAAGGAAGCAAGCTACAGCGACCAAACTCAGGATTTATTCAACATACTCCTCACGAAGCTCAATATACTTCTTAGCCCGTTGCTTTAACTTTTTCAAGCCACTCAAAAAAATTCAGATGTTTGTCCGTCCAACCAGGTCTCCGCGGCAGTAATGGCCTCCACGTCGGACGAAAAATAGCGACCTTTCAATTCTTTCTTCAATCCAGGGATCAGGAAGTAGTCCCACGGGGCTAGATCCGGAGAATAGGGTGGGTGATCAAGACATTGGAAGTCCAGGTAGATCAGTTTCTTCTGGGTTGCAAGTGCCCGGTGAGCCGAGGCATTGTAGTGCAAGAACCACACCCCCTTGGTGATCTTCCCGCGGCGTTTTTCCTTCAAAATGTTCTTCAATTGCACCAGCAGAGATAAGTGATACTCCGCGTTGATAGTTTTGCCCTTTGGAAGATAATCAATGAGGAGGATCCCGTTTTGATCCCAAAAAATCGAGGCGAGAACTTTTCCAGCGGAATTTCGCACTAGGAATTCTTTTGGGCGGGGTGAGCCGCTATGCCGCCACTCCATTAATTGTTGCGTTGTCTCCGGGTCATAGTGATATAACCAGGTTTCGTCCATGGTCACCAAACGCGACAGGAGATCGTTTGGATCGCGCCGAAAAATTTACAAATTTGCACAGACGAATGGCGCCGTTGTCGTTTTTGATCCGCGTTCAGGCATTTCGGGAACCACTTCGCGGAGACCTTCCGCATGTCCAAATCTTCATGAATGATGGACCCAACCCGCCAACCCGCTCACGTGAGATGTCCAGCTGCTAAGCTATTGATTTAGCCGAAATCCGGCGGTCTTCCTAGATTAGGTCGTGAATTTGATCAATAATCTCCTGGGTGGCCACTGTTTTGGGTCGGCCAGGGCGAGGCGCATCACAGGCGGAAAAATCACCACGTTTAAACTGGACCACCCTGTTTTTGACGGTGGCATACGATGGTGCTTGTTCCCCTAATGTTTCTGTCAGAATGGCGTGAATTTTTTTTTGGCGCCTTGTCTTGCAGGAAAAAAAACTTAATAACAGCTCGCGTCTGCATGTTGTTGAAATCGCGCGAGTCGCCTGACTTGCATACTTTCAGCTTCTGTAAGAAGACTTGCAATTCGACACATGAACAGACCCTTCTTTCCAACGACACTATCGATTCCGTCCTACGACATCGGGAAGTAAGTCGGGCTAAGGATTTATCAGCACCCCCTCGTTCTAAGCATAAAGGCATAAAATTAAAATGTTACATTAACATGATGAAAATCCCTCCCCCTGTTTCATTACTGGTTGTTCAATTATAAGGCTAGTATAACATATACAGAGACAGAGACAAAGAAATATACACGTAGGTGTGGTTAATGAGTAGGCCTATTTCAAAATAATATCACATGCTGTGTATGCCCCGTCCATTTAATCTTCCTTGATTTGATCACGATATAAATATTTCGTTCAGAGTACACATTTTGGCGCTTCTCAGTTTTATCAGTTTGGTCATAGCTACATATTTCGGCTCGAACTGCGAACCCTCATCAGGCCTTTCATGAACTCTGATACAGGAAAATTTGTATAGTGCATAAGATTTCACCTTTAACACTAAAAATACATGTTAAATGTATAAACCCGTTTAAATGTACATGAAGAATGATGGATCATCAGGGGTGGAACGTCTTCTTATATATAAATATCTAATATAAAATTGAAGGTGAAAAGACAAATACTGGATCAAATCTGGATGAGAACACGGTGTGCAAGAAGTGCAGTTGTATGTCTTTATTGTTCCCTGAATTCTGACACAAATTCGACGTGTGGGTCTCGTAGAGATAAAGCAGTAACGTGACAGCAGCCTACATTAGAATGAATGGAATCTCCAAAATTATAAAAAAAATCGTGTGTTTTGAGAAAATAAAAGTAAAAAATTTAAAAATAGAACGCGAAAATATTACGTGTTCTTTAAATATGAATATTAGTATTAAAATTTATTTAAAATTTTGAGTTAATATTGAAGTATAAAAATATTAAATTATGGATATAATATTATTTACATTTTGTAGAGCATGTACAAATATTCGAATAAACTGCACTAAATATATCGTGTTATAAGGTTATTACATAGTTCCGCGTTATTGCTTCTGCTTATTTCTGTTAAATGTTTTCTACTGTTACGGTGCAGAGGAAGGCTGCAATAATGACGGTACCTTAGTCAAATGGCCTTCTCTTATCAACAGAATTTCAAAACATTTATTATATGTACCCGTGTGTCTGTCATTTAATTTATTTTCCATCGCGGTCTCTTTATAAATGCAGAAATTTCGTACTGTGTTTGGTCCATTTCACTTTCTTATAGAAAAAAAGAATATCCATTATATCGTTAATTTTGCCAAATTAGTGACCAGTTTCAAATAAATGTTGGACAAATATGGACTTATTATTTCTGAATGAATGTGAGTATTCTTTATATCATTTTTAGAATATCTCCAGTTTGACCCGTGTATGTCATTTTACAAGTGGAGACACGTTAACTGGAATGCTCCGCTACAACGGAATTTATCTACTCTGTTGATAGAAATTTTAAGCCCTGGATGGTACTGGATAATGCTTTTCGTTCTAAATGCAACGCGTAAATTGGTACACCGAAGAGGGAAAAAGTAACCCGTTTTGATTTATGACTTACGTTGTCTGATTTTTCTTAACGTTTTATTCTTTTACGATGTCCGTTACGAATTAATTGCAAAGGAAATTATTATTTCTATTTCGTGTTCTATAAACCCGATAAGATATTAGCTGTGCAATGTGGTCACAACTTGCCATCCCAAGTGCACCATTGGATCTCTTGAAATGGCTGTAACAGGAATCCAGTTCAACTAGTTTGCTCGCATGTACCATATTTTATTCAGATCATAATATCACCCATTCCGGTACAGCCTAATGGATCCGCCAACCTTGACGGGAGACGATTCGAGGTTTCGCCGAAGTCGTATTTTAACTAATTTATTGTAATGTGCCGTCGTTACACAACGTATAAAACATTTGTAATTTTACAAGTAGTTAAGCTCAGCTACATGTTTCGGCCGTTACCCGGCCATCATCAGGCCAACAAAGAAATATTGTTAATTAAGGTACATTCATTAGTTTTACCAATCGGATCCCATTGTTTACATTAAACTTGAAGCTTCTAGAGGCTATATTAATTATTAAAAAACTATTGAATCTAAAATTGCTTATAAAATTATATGTGATTTTAATTTCACTTGCAGGGACGGAGGTACGTCGTGCCGCCGTATGTAGTAACAGTTTGGGTTGTGTAGATATATAAGACGTGCGTGGGGGCGATCGTTCACGTTAGTATCGGTTAAAACTGGCTAAGTTACTAACAGTTTTTTGATACCATAGCCATTGTAAGCTGTTTTTTTAATATTATGGTGTAATCATAATTGTGGGCTTTACACAACACTTACAACTGTTTTATATGTTGCGTAACGACGGCACATTACAATAAATTAGTTATACGTACACAACGGGATGGTATCGCTCAAATTAAGAGTCATATTTTATCAATCATACATATCATCATCAAAATTTTACTCTAAGTAAATTCTGGCATTTGCAACAGTCTCATCGTATGCAACTGGTTAACTTGATTGCAAATCGGAGATTATTCCCAATTTCATAAATCCAAACATGTTAATTACCTAAACAGTACGTTTCCACAAATATTTAGTTCGGATGGAAAGTCTGCCTTCAACAAGGAATATATTACAGTTTAACACGACAAATTGCGGACAGTTCGAAGGTACACGAAGTAGGTTTGGGGTTTTAGGACCTATTTGTATACCAGCTGAAGAAGAAATATCTCCTAGATGTGGAGGAAATAACGGGAGGTTTCGAACTGTGCATAATGGAAGCGCCAAAATGTGTACTTTGTACGAAATATTTATATCGTGATCAAATCAAGGAAGATTAAATGGATGGGGCAGAGGCCGACTTTGCATATATGAGAGATCAGTCAGAAAGCCTCAAAAGTAGAAAATATTGGTGGGAAGACATAGCAGTAAATGGGGGAAAAATTTAATATTACCGTACATGACTTAAGGAAAAGTATGTGGACTAAATTCATTTGAGACAGGTTCTCACAGCGGTATTGCTTTGAATTCAGGTCTTCTGAGATACTACACTATGACTTATGTGTGGTTCCCGATGCTTTGAAGGCACGTAGCGACTGCTTCTCCCGAGACCAAGCAGTACGAATATTTGTGACGCTGTGTCGCAGACGCAAGTGGTTTCTGGCGCTGAGAAAGAATGTAATGCCCTTCGTAAAAAATCGGGAACCACGCACACAACGACAGAGCAAAGTCGTGTAATGATCTGGCTCATGACAGTGTCCATTTAGGGATTTTGTGAATGCGGTGATGAAACTTCAATTTAAATAAAGGTTGGAAACTTAACCGAGTGTCTGGATTACTATTAGCTGCTCAAGGAATACTCTGCTCCAACGGGCCTGCAGTAACCTGTGCATCGAGAAAGGCAGTTAAAGAGTAAGACAGCTAACTTTTGTGCAGTAGTTACCTGGTTCGAAAATCTGTCCGTCATCGATTATCTACTTCGTAGTGCTGCAGAGTCCCCGTTAAATACCGAAATAGGGTGTACAATTAGGACAGTAAACCTTTCTTCTGCGTCGTTTCCAATTTATTATTTGACGTTACGCAGACAACGCGGAGGTACTGACAACCTCCTTACATAAACCACAAGTACCTAGACACCATCCATAGTAAAAGGTCCTAAGACATCAAAGCGGGTATAAGGTCTCTAAACATCATACAAGGAAGCCTCAGGGCACCATGCAGACTATAAGTTCTCAAGACAAAAAAAAGTACACACACACATATCTATATATAGTGTACGGTCTCACAACACCACATATAATGTGCCTCAAAACACTATACAAGTTATAAGATCTCAAGAGGGTACAAAACAGTAGGATTTCTCCAGACACCAAGTACAATATCAGGCCTCAAATCACCATACATGGTATAAGGTCTCATCAACATATTCAAAATACGTATAAGCATACGACATATAAAAATTAGGGTAAGATGGCTAATAAATAGCCATTCCGTGGAATCAGTGGTCAGAGCGTCATCTCCAGTTCAGGTGGATGACTAGAGTACTTTGATATTCATATTTAATACGTCTATACTGTATATTTTCATGTCACTGTACTTGGAGTTATACTTGTTTCAGAATGTTGGTAAACATCCGGTTTTAACGTTCATTACAGCATCAAGGTTGTGATATGTAGTAACGGACGGACATACATTCACCTCAGAAACATCCGGTTCTGTCATCTGCTGTGAAATCTTGAGCCTGTCGTTTCTTTGTAGTTTTTGCAGCCTTGGCAGTAATGTCGCCTCTTGGCGTGACGTTGAAAATGTATCGTAGCTAATATATTTCCTTCGATTCAATCAGTGGAGCTCAAAGCATTGCCGTTGGGCTGTCATGAAATGTCACAGCTAATTGGTTGGCTGACGGAACAGAAAGTACCGGCCCGTAAATTATTATACAGACAGCCATAAGAAACAAAACTAACTTCACTCAGAGAATCGTATTTAAGTAATAAACACTAAATGAACCTACCACTAAGATTGTTGAAAGTATACCCAACTGGACATACTCCATTCGTTTTTTTGTTGTTGTAGGGCACTACAATATTACCATACAGAGTGTCTGGAAACCAGTGGACGTAAGTTTGCAAATATGCCTACTTCAGTTACTAAACAGGAAGAAACAACTTCATTACTTAATCCATGCAATGAGATAATAAATGAATTAAATTCCACCAAACACAGCTAATCTATACCGATACAATGCTCATTCCGGCCTTGCGATATATTACAATTCTGGAAACACAGACAAATGCACAATTCTACAATCTATAGATTCTTTCTATTACTCAGTTCCTACATGTTTCGGTGTAATCGCCATCTTCACGGAGCTTACACCAAATAGCATTAAAATGTACAGCACTAAATAGTTTTACAAACACGTACATGTCAGTAGTGCAGGTTTTGGTTAAAATATGTAAAAAAACAGTGTTATTAATACAATGATAATAAAATTTGTTATTATATGTATGCTTATAATACAAATGCCACCCCAAACGCTTGGGTGCTTTTTTCTTTATCTCCGTAAAACCATGTGTCATTTCATGTCCATTAACTCCATCCCCTGTCACGTTGTTTCCTATAATGCTGTTACGTCAAGCGATACTGTTTTAGTTGTGACAGCAAGAATATCAGTGCTCCAGTTCTGTAAAGTTTTCGGACTTTCCATGTACCAAAGTCAAATTCTTTCCATTTATGTATCAATCTCCTCCGAGGCATCTCTGAGGTTTTCTCAACTTAAACTTTTTTATCGAGTGAAGTCAGCCTCACGCCCAATCCCCAACCCTCAACTTGGAGGAGCAGGAGATCCCTTTACGTCTGAATAACCTTCTTTGACCCATCCGGCATGGGAAGCCTTGCCAGTAGCTGCGCTACCGTCAGCGTAGCTCAACGCAACCTTTGAACACGCCAACCCCACCAGCTGAACAAAGACAGGATACCATCGGTGGAATGTTGTAATAATAAAGGATATGATGTACTATTGTTGTGTTTGACGGTTTTTAATTCCTTCATTGTTGCAATGGATACTACGTGTGATAAACATAAAAAACTTGGAATGAGTTTTGGAAGATCCAAATGCAATTATACTGAAAATTTTGAGTACAATGTAATTTACATCTTCAAAGACTAAATCGTTAAGATAAGTTAGTGCAGAGATGAAAATCACTCCCGCCTTCAGGTTTGTTCGAATTTAGGCATGATGCCATGTATCCTGTGATACCTTTTCTTGTTTCAGCAGTTCATCCTGGATAATATTGGAATAGTAATTTTAAATGCACCACGTGAATGCTGTTGCACGTCCCTTTAATTCTTCCATTTTTCTTAAACAATAATTACAACGTCAAATATAAAATCATACAATATGTATATTATTTTGAACGACAAAACAAAGATTACCATCATTAAATAAAACAACTTCACAGGGCTCCAACCTAAGCCAGTTTTGGCTATTTTCATAGCATCCATGTTTTTACGTTCTGCTGCTTGTCACTTTACTATAGGTACGTTTCATGAATTTCAGCGTGCAAGAAAAGACACAGAATTTACCTTTGTTTAAAACTACTCGTACGTGAAGAGCACTTGAACGAGAATTCGGTCTTATTATTACATATACACAAACACTGAAACTAGAAGCACATGCCATAACATATGTGGGAAACATTACCACCAGTTTGTTTAATAAGTTACATTAGGCACAGTGCCTTCTGGATTGGAGTTCGTGAAAAATTGGGCTCCTCGGAGAAAATTATAATAGTTAGAGATACATTTCACGCGCGCAAATTATAAAATGTTTTTACAGCAGTATTAACATTGCTACTTGCCGCAAACATGCTGGATGCATATCAACGATGAAACACACGACTTCGGAAAGAGATTGCAATTTTATGCAGATCCTAAGCAAAGAGTTCTTATTTTGCATATATAAGTTTCATAAAGATAAAGAATTTTAGAGATGTGTGTACGTGAATTCAGGACAGTTTGTTATCTCTGGGATCGTGCGATGCTGTTTTTTTTTTAAATTTACTGAAGGACTGTTAGATCATTGCATGTCTCAATCAACACCTGTTTTTCCTCTCTACATAACGATTATTAGGTGTTTTCCAATTCATACAGAAAATCCATTAAAGTTACATTCTTCGTCCGTCCGTCCGTCTGCACGCACATGGAAATAAAAGAAACTCTGAGCAAATATTCCAAAATTTTACACTGGGAAACTGCAAGCAGTGCCTTATGTCTTTCAAATTTTCATTTAGATCTGGCAACTTTAACGGTCGCTTGACGTGTATGTTCGATGTGCATTTCTGAGCGTAACTCAATACTATCAAACATGTTTCCAGTAGAATTAGGACAACAGTATGAAGGGGATATTCTCTGTTCAGTTAAATTTTTTAACTCCTGCAATTCCCGAAACAATTAAACAAACTAATTGCATTTTGGAATTGAAGAAAATACATAATTCAAGGTATCCATCACTCCACGCGAATACAAATGAAAATTTTACTGTAGTCAGAAAAAGCTGAAATCGGATTTATTTCGTCTTTTAATGTCAGCGCTTCTCTCAATACAACTCTGAAACATGTATTAGACAAGCTATACAAACTTATGCGTATTGGACCGTGCATCATCTTGATATTTGAATAAAGGTTGACCAACTAGATGACACTTGCTTTATTATATATTGCTCAACATGTTTCAGACGTTAATACGTCCATCTTC
>Ga0131853_10024351_pt1 | contig 10924 bp, 7 predicted proteins | sample TergutLab28metaG_FD_92764 | JGI IMG/M metagenome (GOLD analysis project Ga0131853, IMG submission 92764) | Labiotermes labralis P1 segment gut microbial communities from Petit-Saut dam, French Guiana - Lab288 P1 (version 2) (version 2) | ecosystem: Host-associated > Arthropoda: Insects >...
CTGAGGATGATCCCATAGAGGGATTGAAACATGTAGGAGATATTTTAAATCCATTTTAATCAGATAATGTGATTTTAATGGTTTGACAAGTATGTGCAATTAGTTGGTCTTAATAAATACTGTGGTGTGAAGTTAAGTTGTACAACAATTAACAAAGCTACATGTTTCAACCCCTTGGGGCCATCTTCAGGTTATAAAATATGGTATCATACAAGGTACGTCTGTTGACGTACCTTGTATGATACCATATTTGTTTGTGGCTCGACATCCCATAGTTGGGCCTAGGCCCCCTCAATGATGATGTTTAGAAATCACAGACAGACATACAACATTTGGTAGGACTCCTCTGCACGGGTGATCAGCCCGTTGTAGAGACCTCTACCTGAAAACAAACAACACTCACAAGAGACAGACGTTCATGTCCCCGGCGAGATTCGAGCCCGCTATCCCAGCAAGCGAGCGGCCGCAAACATAAGCCTTAGACCGCGTGGCGAATTGGATTCGGCATTCTTAAGAATTAGGCCTACAATTAATATGCCACCTAATTAATGCCTTTACTGGAATATTTTGTTTTTGTTTTCAGGTATGCATTTTATGAAAGGAGTTCCTGGAGGATATTTGTCGTTATGTGTCCCTGGTCCGCCGTGCGGTGAGCAGTGAATTGTCCTTCATTTACCGGGGTGCTGATAATTTCCTTAGCACGACCAGGAAGGAAACAAGCTTGGACGTATGTCAGGGACGCGCGCGATTTCAATAACATAGAGACGCAAGCTGTCATCACGATTTTTTTTTTGCTGCAAGGCAAGGCGCCGAAGGAAATTCACGCCATTCTGACGGAAACACTAGCTTGTTTCCTTCCTGGCCGGGCTAAGGACTTATCAGCACTCCTATATTAGACTTGTAAAAGTGGGCTCTTTACCTTTTAAAGCCTTCTGGTCACGTGATGCACCACCAGTTTAACATTCAACAAATGTACGCTCTGCCAACACTGCATTTATGTGTTTTGTATTTATCTGAGAACAAACAGCGAATTGTGCCACTTACAGCATAAACTGATTGGTTTTTATAGCTGAGATGAAAAGTGTTTACAGCGCGGTACGGACTGGGTCTTTAAATAAAGCAGTCTGCGCTTCGTATTTCAAGCATTAACTGTACAGGGAAAAAAGGAACTCAGATGGACAATAACGCATTGCGAGAAGTGGCTTTCACAGCAGTATTAAAATTTAATTCTTCTAATTATGTAATGTTAACCAAAATATGCACTTTTTAAATTAATGTTTTAATTCAATTCTTTTTGTATTCTATATATTTCGAATATCTTATATGCATCATGAGGAAGACCATATTGTACATGCAATTTTATATGGTATGTTTTTCATGCAGTTTGAAGGTTATGCACATCCTTTAGACTGCTAGACTTCTAGCACAAATGCATGAAAAACATACCGTATAAAATTGTATGTGCAATATAGTCTTCTTGACGATGAACGCAAGATGTTCGAAGCTTGTTCGCATCGGTATTTAAATGGCTACAGTTCCCCCTTCGTGTACGACATTCTTTTCGCTAGACATTTAAATTTTAGCACATGGTTTACAAAAAACGTTCATATTCCGGGAATCAAAAAAGATTGAATAATGGATTAATCGGCATTTTTCGGGAAATAAGACAGAGACATTTCTACGTGTGTTCAAGAAATCAGTAATAATTTTGGTTCGTGAACAGACAAACAAATTGTATGGAATATGCAAAAATTGCAGTTTCTTTTACTTACATATTGGCTTGAGTCCCCAGGTTTTCTTAAGGAGGTCGCACCTGATGTTGTTAGAACTGTGTCTTTGTGTGGTAATTTTCAAAACAATTTTTTCAACGCACAGTCCCACTCCATACTTACGGCACTTCACCAACACTTTCTGTGTTACACCCCTGGCCTTACACACGTGACACCTCATCTGGGTCTCAGATGGGATAGGCCAGTGTTTGCTGCCGCAGACTTCAAGCCTGGCGACGTGCGATTCAACGTTTGGTGGTCTACCTAATGGCCTTGGTATTCTCCGTTCTGGTCCAGCATGTGCCAACATATTCCTCACTAGGTTATATCGAAAATCTCTATGTGACATTTTCTTACCCCCACACGAGAAATGAAGAATGTAGCTATTGAGAATGGCCAGGTCTAGCAGACGAATGAACAATTTTTTCGTCCACTTGAATGTGTGCCGGCTGATGGACTAACTGTTAGCCATTCTGCCACCATTATCCACGTAGCCCGTATGATGGTTATAATCCGTCATAATTTGCGGCGCTACGGCTTTTCCTCCTCCATTGCAGAAATTACCTTCCGCTGGGGCACTGTGAATATTAGTCAACATGCATACTTCTGTCTTGTCCCGCCACAGTATCGCCGTCAAGTCTGCCCTGGTCCTTACGAGAATGTCTGCCCGTTTCAGTTTTGTTGTCTTCGGTCTTAGGTTTTGTGGCATGCCTTTCCTGTTCGGCCTGACAGTGCCACAACAGTAAATCTGTTTCTTCGCCAAATCATCAAACAATTCAGGGGAAGAAAAGAAATTGTCCGTGTACAATTTGTGCCCACGTCCTTCTATCTTCCTCGTCAGTTCTGTCACTGTCGCACGGGTTGCTGTCACATGCTGTGCCGTGCGCTGTCTGTCCTTCCCCAGGTATACTTTCATGTCGTACGTGTATCCAGTCGAGTTACAAAGTTAGAAAATTTTGATGCCCAAACGCTTGCATGTTTTGGTATGTACTGTTTGAAAATCACCCTTACCTTCAATGAAACAATAACTTCGTCAATAGCCAGATTATCGGAAGGGTTGTAAAATTTGGAAAATGTGGCATTTAGAATTTCAAACAGGTCTCGTATCTTCCATAGTCTTTCATACTTTTCGTCTGTCCTATCAGGTTCATTCCTGTTGTCAGTAAAATGTAAGTAACGAAGCATGTGAAGGTATCGTCCCCGTTTCATCATGGTGTCGTAGAAAGGTGTGTACAGCTGATCCATTGTTGACCAGTAGTCTGTCAGTTTGTCTCTTACGCCATGTCCCATCAGTATTGTCAGTGCCAGAAACAAACATTTCGGCTTCAGTAACGTCAGGTTCAAGAGAGGGTCCATCGTCAAGTCTGTCTGTGTGTAATCTTGGTAGTAGCGGTTAGTCTCCACCACCAGCAGAGTGATAATTTCTGCAAAGTACAGAAGATAAACGCTAAGTGGACTGGAGCTGTCATTTATGTGTGACGCTTCATTGTCCTTCTTTCCTCTGGGAACCCCTGTGTATGTGTGTGCTACACTGCTCTGAGGGCAAGAGGGGCGTGTCCATTCTAGTGTTACTGGCTGTTGAGTCTGTTCACCTGGCCCACTCTCACCAGAATCCTCTTCGTCAGAGGCACTGGACGAAATTGAACTGCTGGACCCGTGACAACAGGCTGTTTGGCGGTAAGGTTGAGGTTGTGACAACCCTGGCCCACTTTCAGAACCTCCCTCTACTGAACTGACGTCGCTTGATACTGTCGCTTCGTCACTATCAGTGTCGACAATCAGTTCAGATATTTCGCGGGGCTGCAGCAACCTTGGCCTCTTAATTGGCCGACTCATTACGCCACCACTCACCGACTGTCAAATGATTACTGGAAAGAAAAACAAGATCTTTATACAACACTGGATCTAAACTCAGTCCGAAGTCTGAGAAAAGAAACGCAATATTGTCGAGCTCTAAATGGGGCCCTTCAAAGAAAAGGATGACAGATAAAGTTCCGCTTATTGTAACCTGTCACCTTATTATCGCTGTAACCTAAGTGCTGTATAGATACACTCTCCAGACTGAACAGTTAGTCATTCACAAACTAAATGAATAGAGCAGGAAAAATAAGCTTTGCATCCTCGCCACTACATCCTTACTGGCTGTAGGTACAAACAGCGTCATATAAAAATGGATACAGGGGGTTTTCTTTCAAGGGGTAAATCAGTCGGAGCATGAAGCTGGAAAAAACTTCTAGAGTGGTGCTAAGAATGAGTGAAGTCTCTCTTAATATTCCACGGCATCGCGAGCGAAATATTTAAATGGCTGAGGCTGTGGCTGTCCTGCCGGTACGACGTTCGAGTCCCGGGGGGTTTTAAATATTTTAAATGCTGTCCTACGGCTAGGACGCACGTACTGTAAAAGTTATGGGTTTTGTATTTGTCTGAGAACAAACAGCGACTTGTGCCACTTACAGCATAAACTGATTGTTTTTTATAACCGAGATGAAAAGTGTTTACAGCGCGGTACGGACTGGGGCTTTAAATAAAGCGGTCTGCGCTTCGTATTTCAAGAATTAACTGTACTTTTACAGGGAAGAAAGGAACTCAGATGGACAATAACGCATTGCGAGATTCGTGGCTTTCACAGCAGTATTAAGATTTAATTCTTCTAATTATTTAATGTTAACCAAAAAATGCACTTTTTAAATTAATATTTCAATTCGATTCTTTTTGTCTTCTACATGTTTCGAATATCTTATGTGCATTATGAGGAAGACCATATTGTACATGCAGTTTTATATGGTATGTTTTTCATGCAGTTTGAAGGTTATGCACATCCTTCAAACTTCTAGACTTCTAGCGGAAATGCATGAAAAACATACCGTATAAAACTGTATGTGCAACATAGTCTTCTTGATGATGAACGCAAGATGTTGGAAACATGTAGAAGAGAAGAAGAATTGAGTTAAAAAATTAATTTAAAAGGTGCATTCTTTTGGTTAACGTTACATAATTGTATCACAATGCACGGTACAAGAAATATAAAATTTAATTCTTCTAGTTTGTTACGCTGTATACATAGGTGTATAATTACCGACGTTACGGAGTATTATATTGCCTTAATCTGCAGGATCTGTCAGTCGAATAATGTTTTCTTAGGAATGCTGCATCCACTGCGCCTGTCCCAATGGATTCAAATTCCGTCATCATCTTCTATCGGTAGGTAGGGGACTGATTAACACTGTGTAAATCGTAACAAACAAAAGGATCTTAGTAATTAACCAACTTGATGCGCAAAATCTTGTTTTGTAGTAAGTTTATTAAATGCCTCTACATGTTTCGAGCACTATGTGCTGATCATCAGGAAGTCAAAATTGTATTATACAGCATCTGGTATCATCACAGTCTGTAGGTGGCCATCCGTTCGGACACCTACATGTGTGATAATACCAGATGCTGTATAATAACAATTTTAACCTCCTGAAGATGAGCACAACAGTGCTCGAAACATGTAGAGGCATTTAATAAAGTTATTATAAAACAAGATTTTGTGCATCAAGTTGGTTAATTACTAAGATTATACTGAGATGCACGGTCAGCAAAACAGCAAACAAAACAAAACAAAGAAAACGAAGAGAAGTTTGTTTCACTGCCAAGGAAATCCGGAAAAAAAAAATGACTGTTCCTTTGCCCACAGATCTGCTTGCCCTCGCACTGCACTACTTTTTATCCTTGTTCTGAAGTTTCCAGTAGAAATATTGTTGATATGAATGCACTGACAGCAGAACGGGACTCGTATAAATACACGTCATCACTGCGTTTGAACTGACCTGACGTATGCGCTCATCCTGAAAGGAACGGACGTCCGTTCCAGAGTGTTGTGCAGGGCCAGGGAACAGTGGGAAAGAAAGCAGAAGTGACAAAAGGAAAGAATTAGTCACTGGTCATTGGCCAACCGCGTCTCACGGTTTCGTTGCTTCACGTTCGCCACATCTCCCGTCGCCATCCAACTTTTCCAGCCGACTTGCCAGAAAACGCTGCTTCTTAGTTGGCGTTTTGTTTTATAAACGATGTCTGTTCGCCATGGACTGATTCAGCGTCGGACGATCTGAGGACAGCCATGTTGCGGCTAGGAGGCGCGATGTTGCGTACAAAGTTTGCGACGCGATGAGGAGGTTGCTGGGGGAAAGTGTGTGTGATGATCACAGATCTGGAGGAAGAACACGTGTTTGCTCTTAAGCGAGCATGTTTAGGCCTTATCCTGCTAACGTGGAGAATATGGTGAGCTAATATTCCCATCAGTTGGCAGATGGGGTTTAACTTGGTGTTAAAAGGGTTAATACTGCTGTGAAAGCCACGAATCTCGCAATGCGTTGTTGTCCATCTGAGTTCCTTTCTTCCCTGTAAATGTACAGTTAATGCTTCAAATACGAAGCGCAGACTGCTTTATTTAAAGACCCAGTCAGTACCGCGCTGTAAACACTTTTCATCTCGGTTATAAAAACCAATCAGTTTATGCTGTAAGTGGCACAAGTCGTTGTTTGTTCTCAGATAAATACAAAACCCTTAAGTTATTCCTCTCAATAAGCAGTTACTTATTTTTACTGCGTTGTTACTTTGGCATCAGTTTGCAAGTAAATTTGCGTTACAAGTTTAAGAGTTTATTGATAATCTTCATGTCTGTGTCGTGCATCAATGACGATTTTAGTGATCCCGTTACAGGCCCGGTGTGGCCCAGAGGGTGGGTAGAGGTATAGCTCTGCTTTTCCATGACCGTGGCACTAGAAGGGGGTGAATGGTCAGCAGCACGCCCCGGCCGCACTCTACCCCCGGGAAAGACCCGGTACCCATTTTACAGGAGTCTGGGCGGGTCCCAGGGCCGGTCTGGACGGGCAGAAAATCTCGTCCCCACCGGGATTCGATCCCGGACCGTCCAGCCTGTAGTCATTCGCTATACCGACTAAGCTACCCGGCCTACACCAATGACGATTAATCTTTTGGCGCCGGAATTATTTTTTTAATTTTAGCACATCCTGTATGTAAAATGTGAATAATAAAGGAACCAAACGCGCTAGAATTATAAAACAAACTGCATTTTGAAGAAAAAAAAACGGACAGAATATACCATGTTTAAAATATTCAGTACCTCTATTTGTTGAATAACTATATAAAATGGAACTTTAGAGGTTAGCGGTGCAGTACGACCACTATGGTAGGCATTAGGCATCAAAAGGTTAAAACACTTTATTATCCAACAGATGCACAAATATATAATTCGTAGATACAATTAGAATTATTATAAAATATTTAAAATTGCTCCAACATGTTTCGGATCACAAGGGGTCCATCATCAGGGAGGTCTATACAGTGCTTGGATAAAATTACAGTAATGGTTCTGTCTTGTCTGTTGATATGGATGTAGTGGGTGTTATGGCAGGATATTTGCCCGTGTTGCGTGTGTGTACTGCACAATGTAGAGAGGCACTGTGTGTTTACTGCACAGTGTAGGGAGGTACTGTGTGTGTGCTGCACAGTGTAGAGAGGTACTGTGTGTGTGCTGCACAGTCTAGAGAGGTACTGTGTGTGTACTGCACAGTGTAGCGAGGTACTGTGTGTGTACTGCACAGTGTAGAGAGGTACTGTGTGTTTACTGCACAGTGTAGAGAGGCACTGTGTGTTTACTGCACAGTGTAGAGAGGTACTGTGTGTGTGCTGCACAGTGTAGAGAGGTACTGTGTGTGTGCTGCACAGTCTAGAGAGGTACTGTGTGTGTACTGAACAGTGTAGAGAGGCACTGTGTGTGTACTGCACAGTCTAGAGAGGTACTGTGTGTGTACTGCACAGTGTAGAGAGGGACTGTGTGTGTGCTGCACAGTGTAGAGAGGTACTGTGTGTGAACTGCACGGTCTAGAGAGGCACTGTGTGTGTACTGCACAGTGTAGAGAGGTACTGTGTATTTACTGCACAGTGTAGAGAGGTACTGTGTGTGTACTGCACAGTGTAGAGAGGTACTGTGTGTGTGCTGCACAGTCTAGAGAGGTACTGTGTGTGTACTGCACAGTGTAGAGAGGGACTGTGTATGTGCTGCACAGTCTAGAGAGGTAATGTGTGTGTACTGCATAGTGTAGAGAAGTACTGTGTGTGTACTGCACAGTGTAGAGAGGTACTGTGTGTGTGCTGCACAGTCTGGAGAGGTACTGTGTGTGTACTGCACAGTGTAGAGAGGTACTGTGTATGTACTGCACAGTGTAGAGAGGTACTGTGTGTGAACTGCACAGTCTAGAGAGGCACAGTGTATGTACTGCACAGTGTAGAGAGTTACTGTGTGTGTACTGCACAGTGTAGAGAGGTACTGTGTGTGAACTGCACAGTCTAGAGAGGCACTGTGTGTATACTGCACAGTGTAGAGAGGTACTGTGTATGTACTGCACAGTGTAGAGAGGTACTGTGTGTGAACTGCACAGTCTAGAGAGGCACTGTGTGTGTACTGCACAGTGTAGAGAGCTACTGTGTGTGTACTGCACAGTGTAGAGAGGATTATATATTTGTGCATCTGTTAGATAATAAAGTGTTTTATTGATAATGTTTGTAGGTCTGTTAACAAATATTTTGCACATGTTGATGGTGATAATAATAATAATAATAATAATAATAGTGAAAAGTAATGATTGCATATCAAGCAGGGCCTTTCTGTTAACCAGCAGTAACTAACCGGTTAAGAAATGCCCCACTTTTATGGATCCCGAAGGTGCACTCACAAAAAAAAGCTCTCAGCAATTCATTAAATTTTAATTAAATTCTTGATAGCTAATATAGTCACACAATAGCCATAAGGCTATTTACAGAGACAGCAGAGGAGCATTAGAGAAATTACATCAAATAACAAACCACAGGAGAAAAGGCATGGAAAAGGCGCAATAAGAAAAAATCACGTAATGTAAAAAACACAACATAAATAATGGTACAATTGTTTTAAGTACAAAATGGTGAAGAAGGTCAGTTTGTTCTGGAACGTAGTGATAGTTCAAGTCAGTCCAGTTTTTTGACACATGCTTACGAGCGCAGCGCGTTACTGAACCGAAAATTGGAAAAAATTAGGAATAACGATAATCACTTTCCCTCTGTGCGAAGACCTTTATAGGTTGGAACGAACTGGTTTTCCACATATACAGAAGAAAAAATTCAAGAATCTTGAAAATATGCATAATTTTTCGTGTATTCTTTTGTACCAATATAGACAGTTGTTGCAAACATTGGTAACAGGAATTTGACATTCAGGTGACCGTGCATCGTGATAAATTCTTATAATAAAAGCAACTAGATGCACTAATTTCTCAAATTTATTTTTGGAATAAAACTCTGCATGTTTCGGGCAATTCCCCTGTCCATCATCGGGAGTTTTTCACTGTACACACAGCAATACATACAGGTTTGCTGACAGTTTGCGAGCAGGATCAGGACGTTCCGTCCTGATCCTGCTCGCAAGCTGTAACTGTAACCTGTATGACATATACCACTGCTGTGTGTACAGTGAAAAACTCCTGATGATGGACAGAGGAACTGTACGAAACATGTAGAGTTTTATTCCAAAAATAGATTTGAGCAATAAATGCATCTAGTTGGTTTTATTATAAGAATTGGTAACAGGACAGCTGGACAGTTCACATTTCTAACTGAAGTTCCCATACATAACCCTTCTCTTTCATACATTGTTATGCGTACGGCCCTTCAGGGACATTTGCGCTGAATATGCATGCTGTGTAACTTACTTCAGCAAAGGGCGTGTTTTAGGGCCCAGTGTCGCTTAAGTAGAGATCAAACAGCAGTGACCGCGCACAGGTTATGGCATTCCCCATGGCCAAAGCATGGAAAATAACTATTGTGGACAGCCCTGCCATAGGATGTGGCCAGTCGTATCTCCTCTTCCCTCCGTCACTACCTGTGATTGACCGATAACTCCCAAACTTCTTTTGCAAGCGTCGCACGTCTTTTTTCCAATGACTGCAGCATACACATGAACCAGTTCAGTCACCGTGAAAATGGAGGCAGTACGTTCTCTCGAATCGTCGGAATATGTAACCACTACGCCGTCCACAAAACAAAAATATGACCATCTTGTGATTATTAAAGTGAACCAGTATGTATTTTCCTCGTTGAAACTTCGCGGCAATAGATTTTTTACGGGGTGCAGTCGCTAGCAGCACGCCCAATCCCCAACCTGGATGGACCAGGTGGAAGAAGATCTAAGGAGGATGAAAATTACTGGCTGGAGGGTGAAGATTGAGGATAGAGAAGTGTGGAATAGAATTGTCGAACAGACCAAGACACACCCAGGGTTGTAGAGTCAATAGAAGAAGAAGAAGAAGAAGAAGAAGTATGTATTTTCCAATTCAATTTCAGTTTCTCGTGGGTTGCTTTGCGTTCCCTAATGACGTGGGCGGGGCATGTAGCACGTATGGTGGAGAGGAGAGCTGTACACAGGGTTTTGTTCGGGAAACCTGAATGAAAGGGATCACTTGGAAGAACCATGCTTTGATGGTATGATAATATTAAGATGAATCTTCAGGAAGAAGAATGTGGGGCATAGACTGGATCAGGCTGGCTCAGGATAGGGACAGGTGGCGAGAACTTGTGAATGCGGTAATGAATCTTCGGGTTCCATAAAATACGGGGAATTTCTCGACTAGCTGAAAACCTGTTAGCTTCTCGAGAAGGACTCTGCACCATGGAATAAGTAAGTAATTAAGCAAGCAAGTAAGTAAGGATATGTTAACAAGCAGTAATGACGGAACGTTTGCGAAATAGGAAACGTATCGGATATTTACATTCCGGACTTCATGGCAAGTTTACTTTAAACATACCTTAATTAAAGTAACTTATCTCATTGAGCTCACTATTTAAAACTCCCCCCCCCCGAACCGAATCATTAACTTTCCCTAAGACATGGGAACTGGCGTTAACAGAAATCTACACGAACCCCCTTTTATTTGTGAGGTTTGTCGGGTGAGGCAGTTGCGACGCATTGTTCCACAATAATACAATGAACAGTGAATCTTATGTTTATTGGACCGTGCATCATCTTGATAGTTGAATAAAGAGAGACCAACTCGATGTCACTTGCTTTATTATTTCATTATTTACTGCTCAACATGTTTCGGATGTTAATACATCCA
>Ga0131853_10024355_pt1 | contig 10924 bp, 5 predicted proteins | sample TergutLab28metaG_FD_92764 | JGI IMG/M metagenome (GOLD analysis project Ga0131853, IMG submission 92764) | Labiotermes labralis P1 segment gut microbial communities from Petit-Saut dam, French Guiana - Lab288 P1 (version 2) (version 2) | ecosystem: Host-associated > Arthropoda: Insects >...
CACCACCACCACCACCACTGTTACTATTACTACTACTACCACCACAACAACAACAACAACAACAACAACAACTACTACTACTACTACTACCACCACCACCACTATTACTACTAACACCACCACCACCACCACCACCACCACTACTACTACTACTACTACCACCACCGTCACCAAAACCACTACTAAAGCTAACATATGTAAGCAATAACATTATTCCAGTATGGTACATTAAAGGAGAACTAACTGTACACATAGTACAATGGACGATTTCAACCATCTCATCTTCGTTAGGAACCACAACGCTTAGGAAGCGGGCTGTACTTCCCACATTATTTTGACCCATTAAACCAACTCTCTTGTGTCCATTAAATGGAAGTAATTTGTGGTCTGGGACGTTTAAACTTATGTTCAGAACACTACATTACTGCGCACTGGGAAGAATCTAAAGAAAAACCATCAGTACATTCCTGATACTACACGACTGTCCATAACTCCGTTCCTAAATACACTATGTCTGTGATTTGATACCTTAGTTATGCTTATATAGCGTGAACGTTTGGATTTATATCTCGTGTGGAATATCTGAAGAACCAATTCCGGCAAGCTAATTATGCATGTGTGTCGAGATTCAGTTCTGAGTAAGCAAATGAATAAATGACCGAGTGGTTCTCTGATTATTAAATCATTCTGTTTTCATTGAGCAGTCAGTCTCCATGCCACTCAGTTGGCCTCTCTACAGAACAGTCCCGACAAACATCGCTCCATATTCAGTTCCGAGTGTTCAACATGCACACTGATCTGGCAGAGGGACAGCAGACCCAAGGCCCTTATTGTGTGTGCCTCACGTGAGGCACCAGCTTAACAGACTGCGCTCTGACCGGCAGTAATGCGTAGTTATTTGGGTTAACGTCAACCTGAATCGCAGCATATTAAATGCACCGGGATTCAGAGGAGATAATAATCATGTTAGGGGCCATTCATTTGCTCAAGAGCTATAACAATGCTAAGCCCATAAGTGCTCACAATTCCTAAGAGGTTACCAACTAATTCAGACCGTTCAATTCATTATCATCGTCTACGGCTGTCAGTTACCCTGACGATCGGTTGGTCTGCGCATGAGTGACTTAAGTTTATTACAGCACATCTACCTCACACACAGACACTCTTAAACTCTCGTCCACGGTAAGTGGTAGTATAGTGAGGCTGTAACTTTAATGGTACAAACAATTCAACCACTGGCAGCTTTCTGGGTGGGCGTTAGTTATTACAGCAGCGGCGCATTGTCAGGGGCTGGACGATCCGGGTCTCGAACCCCGGTGGTGGCGAGATTTTCCGGACCCATAGAGACCGGACCCGAGGTACACACAGCCTCCTGTAAAACGGGAACCGGGTCTGTCTGCCAGGTGCGGCCAAGGCGCGGCGTTGGCTATCCACCGCCTACTAGCGCCGTGGTCGAGTATGGGCAGAGCTATACCTCATACCTCCTACTTTCTACCTCCTACCTCCCCTCCTCCAGTGCCTTATTGCGATGTAACGCGACAGCCTTTATTACCACCACCACCACTACTACTACTACTACTAGTAGTAGTAGTAGTAGTAGTAGTACTAGTAGTAGTAGTAATTGTTCACATTGGTTTGTACCACTACTACTAGTAGTAGTAGTAATAGTAACAGTAGTAGTAACGGTTATATCAACGGACAATATTTGTACCACTGAATACCGTCAAATATACATGATAACAGACGATTTTTGCCTTGTGGAATGTGACGTCATGTAGTTTGGAGGAAGTGCACCGACATTTCAGGGCATTATGCAGCCTCCATCTGCAATGTACTTATCTACCCTAAAAGTCGGTACATATTTACCAGACTACAGGGCGTCACTCCCCAGAAGACAGCAAATTCGCAGTCACAGCCGTCAGAACTCGGTATCCTATTTAGAAGAGGCTGAGAGTCTGTGTTACACAGAACGTCACCAGACTGTGAGCACTGTGACTTGGGTGGGTTATATCAAACCCCTTATTAAGAGCACGAACTTCTCTTAATCCATTGAAGATTGCTGTTTATCTAATTTATGTAAAGTCACACCCGGTTATAACGACATCGGTTTATGCGACACCTCGCCTATAGCACCAGATATTCTGTGGTACCAAATAATTCCCCTCTGCTGACCATAACACTGTACTCCTCGGTTATAAAAATACTCGTTTATAAAGACACAAAATATTCAGTCCATTTCATGACATTATAAACGAGTTCGACTATTTTTATTGTTACACCGTGCATGTTGTTGAGTTAATTATTACACCAACCACTGCACATATATAAAATTTATAAAATTTACACATTAAAACATTAAAAACGTTCCGACATGTTTCGGTCCTAAGACCATAATCAGGGAGCTATATATTCCTTGCTAAAATCACACTAGAAATAGTCACAGATTAATTTCGTTGTACAAGTTGGGTGTTGGGGCAGCATGCCGTGTTGTGTAATGTTATGTTGCGAAGAGTGCCCTGCTACATCCGTGGCATGCTGCCACAACACCCAACTTGTACAACGAAATTAAGCTGTGACTATTTCTAGTGTGATTTTAGCAAGGAATATGTAGCTCCCTGATGATGGTCTTAGGACCGAAACATGTCGGAGCGTTTTTAATGTTTTAATGTGTAAATTTTATATATGTGCAGAGGTTGGTGTAATAATTGAGTGAGTTCGACTGTGTATGTGTGTGCGTGTTTGTGTGTGTGTGTGTGTGTGTGCGCGCGTGTATATATATAGGCCTATATGTGTGTGCGTATGTGTAAAGCTCCAATTTTTTATCCCACATACAGCTTCGTTTCCATTATAAAGATCAAAAGGTTGACGTCGCTTAGGGAAAAATTCTTGTAACGTGTTAGGTAATGTGCGTATTACGTAACCTTAAGGCGCGTTCGCGTAGCCGCAGTAGAAATACAATAGTTCATTCTCTGTGTGTTGCTGAGCCACATGTCACTGTCAAACAAAATATTGAGGGTTGCACAACAACGCTTTATGGCAAATTTATATCGCCTGCAAAAATAAAACCTGTGTGAGTTCCATAACAGCTGCTCATTGCTCCATTAAAACAGAGGTTTGTTGCGTAGTTTCTCAGATTTTATGAGTGCTGTGATAAAATACTTCACGAGTTCAGACGGAATTAATAAATTACGAAGCAATAAATATCAAATATTACGAGTGTGTGTCTGTATCCTTCCCTTAGTTAACCGGTAAGCAAGTCGCATCTTTTCTGCTCCGCATTGTAATATCAGTTTTGGCGTGTCCGGCTCTACAGTACTTTTCCACCTTTAAGGAGTATCATCTCCGCTGTGTTAGTTAAAACATAAGGAAACAATTATGCACGGACATGACCGTCATAACACAACTATATTGTCAGTTATACATAACATGTCAACATGATGGCCAAAAATAGTGTTGGCCGAAACATGTAGTTGAATTGTTATGTATAATTGACAATATAGTTGTGTTATTACAGTCATGACTATTCATAAATGTTTCCTTATAGTGCTTTTCCGCATTATCTCATAAAAAACACGATTTTCGGAAGAACATTTCGAACACAAAATGTGTGTCTTGATTTTCTCTGCAAAGTTGGTATGAAACATTCCTCTCCTAGTAAGAACCGAGCGCATTGTTATCATGGATGTACAAGGGTCTTCATGTAAACTATTCCTAATTTTTGTCAGATTTTAATCCAACTTGCATTTGCTCGATATATTTTCGATAAGCCCTCAAACATCAATGCCAACGAAAATCCATCCAGTGGGAGTCGAATTATTCCATGCGAGCAGACAGACATACAGACGGTGGAATAGACGGACAGACAGAAATAACGAAGATAACGGTCGCTTTTCTATTTCTTGCGAACACGTATAAATATCTTGTGAATCAAATAAACATTCAGGCATAATGTAAAGTTCATTAACTGTTTATAGAATATGATTAACCTTCACATCTGGTACCGCGCATTAAACCCGTTCCGCCTCGGTTGTTCGAATCAGATACTACTGTACAAAAAGAAACAAAGCGAAGGAGAAGGAGATAGAGACCCTTATCTTCAGACGTGTCTTCTCTATTTCATTTATCTCTATTTGTATTAACTCTTGGTGATTCACATTTTATGAACAGTAATATCACTTTTATGTTCTTCGTGTTGCAATGGCAATATACAGTTAGCACACTCTCGAATTTTTTCAACTAATTACACGTGGCGTCCTTGTTTAACCATTCGGTTTGGTACCTTCATGGTACTGTCAATCACGTTTGTGTTTGTGTCAAGCGGCTGAGAGTAACGCTAGTAAAGGTAATGGCGCTGTTTTAATCATCGGGCGGGAAAATTAAACGCGCGCGGGCTGCAGGATATTGCGACAAGTAACTTCCTCCGTTGTTATTTCGTTGTGCACTGTGATGTCTTTACTAACACTGAAAGCTGCATGCTGACGGTAACATCATATGACGCAGTTTGGAAAACACGTTTCTTTTGCAGCTATGAAGTGACCAGTATTAAAAAGCAACAAAAGTAAGGAGTCCATGGAACTGTCTTTCTGAAACTGATATTCCTTAACCAAAAACATTTCTCTTCATCCCAGTGGCGTACCGAGGGGGGAGGGGGGTTCAACCCCCCACCCCCCGAAATTCCGAAGGCCCTCCAAAATCGTGCCAAAGTCAACTCGATTGTGAAAGCTGTTAAAAATTGCTGAATTTAGGACGCCAACACCCCAAGATGTTCGGAAAAAAGGCAGTAAAATTCTAAAACTACCTAGGTTCGAAATTGTTTTATATTAAAAATGACAATTAAGTTGGTTGTCATCATAAATAGTCTTAAAGTACCAAAAATTAAGAAAATTTTACTACATGAAATGAAATTTCTTGTACCAAATTATGGTTGCCCCAGAACCCCTTTCTCTATGTCCTCTGTCCTCAACTGAATTTGTTGAACCCCCCGGACAAAATTCCTGATTAGGCCACTGCTTCATCCCGAGTCAGTGTAATCAAGATACATAGTTCTATTTTAACCCATGTTCCTTTAATCGCCTCTTCTACTTCTAGATCTCCCTGGTAGTTTATTTCTTTTTATATTTTCTAACCAAACGTCGTAGAAATATCTGTAAATACGTGCCTGCATTGAGATGATGTATACCGTTAGAGAAAACCAGCTATGTGCAAAGAGGCTGGGATATCCCAACCAATTTATTTCATCCAGAGATACAATAAAATAGTGGGGGTATTACAGCCTCATTGTAAACAGCTAATTTACTGAAATTACGGTTGAAATGTACACGGTGGAAACACAACAATTCATCTCTATATTGATACAGATTGAAGAGCACAGTGAAATGATCGTATATTCTTATGTAGTGTAACGTACAGTAATACTGAAATGGAGTAAAATTTGGTTGAAGTTTGTTGACATCTACATTCCGTCTAGATGAGCCTGTGACGTCTCGTTATTTAACCAAATACACTCAGCTCACGTAAGTCCGTCACCGCGCACGTTCTCCTAGAATTCGTCGCTGTTAATTGCTTGCGTCACTACCGGCGGCAGGAAGCCGTACTGACAGACACGAACCAGCGAGAGAGAGAGAGAGAGAGAGAGAGAGAGAGGGGCGTCATTTCACGCCTCAATACATCGCCAACCGAATAAACGGCAGGGACCAAGTCTGGTCGTGAAAACAAGCGCACAGATACCGACAGCAGTAATGAAATGGCCTCACGATAAAATCCCACTGGCTTGCAGCCACGCATTCATTGTCACAATGTTCTTATTCCTATCGCGGTGTTTGCACGACGGTTTCATGCTAATGGAGTGCTGCTGCTACAGTGGAACTGCGTCTGCGTTTTGGTACCCATTAAGACGGGCGATCCGGTGATAATGGGGTGGTATCTCGACTGTGGAGACCTACTGCTTTCATGGTTCAAGGTATTGAACATTATGCGATAACTGATTGATGTTTATACATACAAATTTTCAGGAGATTTAAAGTCTCCAAGGCGGTGAACATCCTTAGTACCGTCTTACGGGTTACGACACCGTATAGTCTGGTTTTAAGAAACCAATATTTTTAAGAAACATACGTGTACTTGCCGGCACTCTGCAGGAGGGCGCAATACGTGACTGTGAAACATCGATACAATTGACTGAACTGGTGTATATGACATGACATGACATGACATGATATGATATATGATGCGATCCGATATGATATACGATACACGATATGATATACGATATGATATGATATGTGATACGATATGTGACGATATGTGATACGATACGATATGATATGTGATACGATATATGATATGATATGATATGATATGATATGATATGATATGATATGGCATTTATATACAGCAAATGGTTTTCCACCCGGTGGCAGTAGTTGGTAAACTTGTAAAAAATAGTGTATAGTTATAAACAAAAGAAGAAACAATATACAAAACAATACAAAAACACAGAATATACAAAACAGAAAACAAACATACAAAACAAGGCAACAAAGATACAAAGAATATTAAAAAACATAAGTCTGGTACTTAAAAAATAACAAAGAAAAGTAAACAATAAAGAGACAACGCACTACACAGAACCTACATACAGCTACATAACTACGTATAAATCAATGAAAACACATTTCACCCCAGATCATCACATCACTGTACTAAGATATGAACACTGTCTACAAATTGTTGGTTTTCAGTGTACCAATAAATGTACGGAATTCGTATTGAATTTGGTGAGTACAGACGGAACACTCACGAAGACGCCAACAATTACTGTTAGTCTTCATCTAACATTCATGCAACTACCTCGTACAAGGAATATGTGAGAGCTCTGAAGTCTTCACAGAGGTGTAGCTGAAGATCCCGTTCTTTTGGACTGTGACGCTGCGTCGTTGGGGAATCGATACCGACGTTTACAGGCGACATATTGTCCTCATTTTCAAGCGCCCTTGAAGATAAGGACAATATGTCGCCACGAAACGTCGGTGTCTATAACCGATTTGTTCAGCGATATATCCGAGAAGAAAACAGAATCATCGAACACAACATAATTACTACTAATATGATATACGGCAGTGAGTGCTGGATTCATTGACTCAGGACATGGTACAGGGGTGGGTCTCTGCAATCTCAGTGGAGAATTTAGTAAATAAATGGGCAATTACCAGCTTCTCTGCAAGTAAGTTGCTCCGTGGGTTCAGTTCATGATATAAACATCTTACATTTTTAATACCCCTCTGGTTAATGTAACTACGTTTCTTTACATGAACCTAAATTTTATTTACTATGTGCGTAATTTCATAACGAATAAACTAGGAGATATAGATATATTGCATATTAGAATGCAATGGAAGCAGAAGTAAGACAAAACTATCATATAAAAATTAACTTACCGCCATGAGGGAAATTTAAATCGTCCAAGTTGCAGAAGACATCCAATGTTCAATGCAGCCGAAGTTTCGATAAATACGCCTTTCAAAACGTTGCAAAGTAACCGATTCATACATAGACAATTGCCTTACTCTATCTACTTTCTTTTCGTTTATAACTTAGGCTTGCGATTCAGAAATAGAAGTGAAAGATTTATGTGAAATCCTTTCAAAGGTGAGCCAGATACGAACAATACGTAAACAAAATTCAGTTCCTATCTCACACAGAACACAAACTTAGCAATTATGACGTTATTTCCGCTAATAGAGTTCAGGAAATTGTTCCTTGTTCTCAGAACCAACTAAAGGTCTGGGAAAATATCGAGGTTTTTCGCTTTAAACCATACGTGAAGACCAATGCTCATTGAAGTGTTCAGAGAAGAAATTATTACTTGTCCTAAGTATCTGCTTGAAAAATTATGTTACAGCACTTATTTAGATCCTATGTTTTATATAAATTCTAGGAGAATAAAATCGAATGATTATTGGAGTATATTTATTCACTTTAGTCTCTATCTTCGTTAATTTGTAATTTTACCAAGACAAGACGTAATATATATATATATATATATATATATATATATATATATATATAATGCTTACATTTTGTCACTAGGTGTTATGCTGTTAACTTATAAGTCGCCATTTTTCTAAGCGAATGCAATTTATAAAACTTTTCCATCTGCAGTAAAACTTTTCCAATTCACTTAAAGTTTAGACCAGATACTTCCTTAGAACTTTGTTTACAAACAGAAATTAAGTCCAGAAAAATTTGTATTTGAGTTATAAACTACTCTACCCTTATGACTTCAATTTAATCTTCATGCGTTTGCTCTTGTTTAATTAATTCTGGTGAAGATTTGTAAACAAACGTCTACAGATGTAAAATGACTCCTCCAATTTCAAGATTATCGATAAATCGATAAGTTGAGTTCATTCGCTTGAGAGGTGATAACACTGACGTTTGGGTCTTGATAGAATTCCTACGACGGGCTAACTTCCCTAGTAATGTTGTCATTGAGATGTTCATCAAAGCACTTCGCACTCACAGCTGTCAATATTGAATGACACGGTCATCTTCAACAGGCGGATGTTTCGTCACATGTCACCTCATTCAAAATACAGACCAGAATTCTGCCCGCACAGTTCACTCTGCCACACTACTAACCAAGTTAAACACACCTCAGAACGTCAGAAATGAACGCAAATTTATATCAACCAATGAACTGCGTAATGTCCACTTGTGTTTATCTAGTCAGAGCTCAGTACAAGGCGTTATTCATGAAATCTTCCTGATTGGCGTGAAGCTTCCGATATGAAGAAAACAAACTGAAATTAAAAGCTACGCAATGTGCACTTACGGCACAGAAGCCATGGGTTGATTTTTTTCTTATTCAACCACAAATTTACTGTATTATAAGCACAGGCGAATCTCGCGACAGTGTATTTACATAATTATGTGTATACTCGTCTGCATTTTTGATGTTCGCAACAGATAAGGTAAAAAGGAACAAAACAGGAATGCACGTAGTCCTATAACGTAAACTCGAGACGAGTTCGCGTAAACACTGTTGCAGTGAAAAGCAGTAAGGTTTACATATTCTGAGTGTGATTCTGTAGCCCAAGTTACCTAGCAAGCAAAGCATATGCGCCGTATTAAATTGTCATCCGTAGCCCCTCTTTGCTGTATCATAGTTTTGCACAGTATCTCAAAAGACATGATTTTCGAAAAAAAACGATTTTGAACATAAAATTTGTGTTTTAAGTTTCTCTATAACTTGTGTCTGAAACATTTTTCGCTCTAAGAAGAATTCAGCGAGACATTGACATAAACTACATAGGTCTTCACGTATACTATTCGTTATTCTGGTCATATTTTCAACGAACTTGAGTTTTCTCAACAGATTTTCGATAAATCCACAAAATATCAAATATCATGTAAGTCTGTCCAGTGGAAGCCGAGTTGTTTCATGCGAACAGACAGACAGACATGATGAAGGTAACAGTCGCTTCGCGCAACACCGCGAATTTGTCTGGAAAGGACAGAATGAGGGCGAACTTTTAACAGCGGTATTAGAACCGTGGTACTTCTGGATATCTGAGAGTTACAGACTCCGGCTGTTAGGACTACGTACTATAGTGACTCAAGAGAAAGATTTTGTCCTTATCAGTATGCTAGGGTGTCTTATCTCCATTCTGGTTAGGTCAAAGCCACTCTCGTGAATCCACGACAATACATTACTTGACTTAGTTCGTATAATCAATATTTTTCCGTGGGTATTGGGATCTTTCGTGTGGACAAATCGGCTGGAGCCATTAGCTAGCTAATCACCTTCTTTCAATGCCGAGGTTAAGAAAGACTGAAGCCGCACATCCACCATTCCACACAGCTACACAGCATGCGCAGAGACTGAATTCTTTATGTTTAGTTTATGGGCTTTCGGAACCTCAAACATTCCACCAATTACAGCTGAATAAATATCACTTGTGACTTCACCCACAACCATGATAACAAAAGTGCGGAAATATAAGATATAGCTGTAACAAAACATTGTGCAGACCTACAGAGATTCGGCTAACAAGTATGACGTATCACGTCTCCTTGACCGTCCTTCAGACTTTCTAGAACCTACCATAACAGCCATGATTCCGCCTCAGGTAATTTAGTCTACGCGTTCTGCATATTTCAGTCAATGAACAATGCAGAATGAACCTCCTATTGAAAACTCATAACTTGTAAATAAATCACCGCCGAATAAAGCCAATAAATAATATTCACCTCATTTTTCAAATATCCGAACACAGGAAGATTGCGATTTTAGAAAATATTTACCGGAACATTTAAATTATCCAGTGGCAGTAAGTTCTGCATTAATCGCCTCTTGTCTGAACATTAGCGCCAATACCCCTCCCCCTCCCCCATCAGTCTAGATACTTCTATTTCCTACCACTCTCCTATACAACCCGCGGCTCCCAACGTGCTCTCTGCCGACCACTAGTAGTTTTACCAACATCGTATTGTGTCGTCAGAGGTTTTAATGTTGCTGTGTATTGAAATGCAATGATTTCTATTAAAGCACGCAAATTCCATACACGCAGTTACAAAAAGACACATGATAATCTTAAAAAATTTGCCAAGTGCATATTTTAAATTCAGACATATTCATAATGTCACAGAGCACACTAGTTCTCACCACTGGATCGTTAGACCTGTTGTTTGATTGCTTAAGGCTGAAAAGTGCATCACGTTTTAACTCGAACAGACTAGGCCTAGACGAGACGATAATATTAAAGTAGAATTTTTTTTTTTTAGTTTTTCACCGTGCATATTCACATATATTCACATATATTCACCAACACATGCACACTTTTTAAATGACACTATAAAACTTTAATTTGTTAAAATAGTTAAAATCTCCGACATGTTTCGGTTTATATTTAAACCATCTTCA
>Ga0131853_10024357_pt1 | contig 10923 bp, 9 predicted proteins | sample TergutLab28metaG_FD_92764 | JGI IMG/M metagenome (GOLD analysis project Ga0131853, IMG submission 92764) | Labiotermes labralis P1 segment gut microbial communities from Petit-Saut dam, French Guiana - Lab288 P1 (version 2) (version 2) | ecosystem: Host-associated > Arthropoda: Insects >...
AGTTCCTGGGAGGAAAGGGCTCATTTCCGAGCGTAAACCGCCATGCTAAACCTCAAGTACAATGAAGTGTGGAGGAAAAGGAAAACGTTATTGACATGCTACAGCGAAGTCCACGCTGTAGCACAAGATGAATATCTGTCCGCCTCATTTTTCTGCTCATGAATCTGGAGAACTTTATGTATGGAGACTGGTTGGGTCCTGATCATATCCATCGTACGCAGCATCTTGGACGTGCGGTCATGGGTAAACGGTCGCAATGCTGCGGTTGGATTAATGCTAACCCCCATACAATTAGTAACGTTTTGCTCACCGACGAGGCCCTTTTTACCCCCTATGGAGTCAGCAGCACCAAACGACGTCCCCCAAAAATTCCAAAACGAACTCCCCGCGTCACTTTTCCATAGATGTGTGGTGTCACTTGCGACCAGATAATTGCACCTAACACCTTGCCGCAACGTCTGACAGGTGATATTTTTGCCAGAAGTTTACAACATAAACTGCCAGCACTCTTAGAGATGTTCGTGTGTGAACACGTCCTCTGTTGTCGCACTAGCATGACGGAGCGCCTCCTCGTTTCAGTCGTGCCGTCAGGCAGTAACTGAATCAGTAGTTCTGTCGCCGATGGATCCATCGTGGCTGTGCACGGAACTGTCCACCACAGTCACCTGTTCTGAGTCGGTTAAATTACCATGCGTGGAGTTAAATGAAGGAGATGATGTGTGCATGCGCCGTGAACAAAAGAGAAGAATTCCTGCAGCGAGTTCTGAACGCTGCAAGACCAATTAGTAATGCCGCCCTGGTTAATGAGCTGACACGTTCCTTGGTCACACAGGTCCGTGAATGTATGCAAGCAGTTGCAGCCCACTATGAGGAACCTTAATGAATAGAGAACTGTGGAGCTGTAACCGTCCATTTAGCAATCAATATCAGTTTATTAACAATGTAGTTCTTTTTTTTTTTACTGTAAATACGGCTCACTGAAACTTATGAATAGGACATATTTGTATGTAATATTTATGACTCAAAATTCGTGTATTAGTAGGTCCTGCAATACTCATCCTAAGTCCTGCAGCACCTGCATGTTTGTATTGTTGTTGGTGGTGGTGGTGGTGGTGCTGGTTGTGTTTGTGGTTGTGTTTGCGGTGGTTATGATGATGTTGGTGGTGGTTGTGTTTTTGGTGATGGTGGTCGCAGTAGTAGTAGTAGTAGTAGTATTAGTAGTGGTGGTGGTGGTGGTGGTGGTGGTGGTGGTGGTAACGATACCACAATAAAATTACCGTTAAGCATTAGGTATCACGTGACGAAGAAAACAGACGGCGTTTTATTTGGTGGCGTTGTTCATCGGTCACATGGCATTTTTTTCACCGCTACTGCTATATCCAGACCAATATACCTCGAAGTTCGATAGCTAAATATATAGCTTGTTCTCTAATTTATGAACTCAATTATGGGATCCTATGGGGGTTTCCTTTTGCCATTCTTCGCCTCTTTTCTTTCTGGTTCTTTGTTTGCTTCTCTCCTTTTTCTCGTTCCCTGAAACTTTCTCCTTTCAAACTAGTATACTGTGGGACCTACCCGAGTACACTGTTCAGAAGCAAACTTATTAATTTCTGCATTTTCCAGTCGGCTTCACAACTATGAAATTACGAGTATTTTTTAGCTGAAACTGAAGTAAATCATGCACATTCTTGCGCTTGCTCTTGGAAAGAGAAGTAGCCCATTGTTCTGATGCAAGGTGAATATTGTGCGTGCATCAAAGAGAAATTAAGCATACATTTATCCACTTTGTAATTTTAGGGAACATCATCCCGTTGTACCAGTTAATATCGATTTATTGTCCGCTTTGTAATATTCATAGTCAAACAGCCTTGTTCTTTTAACTTTCTGCGTGATATTGTTCAGTACCCATGTTTGAGAAACCGCACGCAGTTAATTTCCGGTTGAAAATTGTTGATATTTCCTGTTAAACAGCTCTTGTTGTCTAGTTGGTACGTTTGTAGGCGCCTTAACAAAATTTAAAAGAGCGACTATTAGCTTCGTCTGTCTCTCCGTCCGTCCGTCCGTCCGTCCGCATGGAACAAATCCGCTCACACTGGACCCATCTTAATGATATTTGACATGTGGGTATTATTCGAAAATCTATCGAGAAAATTCCAGTTTCATTAAAACCGGATAATAAGTAAGGGTACTTTACATGAATACCACTAGAAAATTTTTATCACTATCTCGCTCGGTTATCTTTATAATGAGAAATGTTTCAGACCAAAGGTGTAGACAATATCAAAACTCATATTTTGTATCCAATAACATTTTCCGAAAATCGTGCCGTTTATGGGATAATGTAGAAAAATATTGTAGAGCGGGATAGGCCACAGATGATCATATGAGGCACGCGCATTGCATGCTGCATACGTAGGACTGCAGACACACACACAGAATATGAAATTGTTAATTGCTACATTGATTTTCACAGCAAGAATGGTTACGCTAATGGGCCTTAATGGTACGTTATACGTACATTGCCTGTCTTAGAGGCTTACTTAATGTACCACCAGCTTTAATGTTCAGAAATTCAGTGTTCTGATCACAATGAATTTAGATTGTTTCGCGTGGATCTCAGAACACAGCGATTATTTCTCTTTACGTCATTAAAGGCAGGGAGTGTTTACCGCGCGGTACAAACTGGTTCTTTAAAAGAGACGGAAACAGTTTCGTCCTTAAGGGGTTAAAAACAACGCGATGATTTGCTTATGCTGCTGAGAGACGGCAGCAGGTTTATATTACCCTGAACACCTCAGACGCCAAACACAGACCGCGAATGATATTATGGTCATTACATACATTGCAGGGTATTTGGTATTGTTACATAATCATGACGGTCCCACCCCCTGAAAGAACCTTGTGATGGCGCGCGCCGCCTTCTGTAGTTCCGGCTCATCTAACAAACTGTAATAAATTATTACGTATAGGCAATATGTAAAGTTTCGTATTGTTTTGTTTAATTAAGTAATGTGGATAGGTTCTGCGTATGAATATTGAATGATGATGTAGCGACCCTAAAGATGTCGCTAGAAGGTTTCTCTGAAACACTAGTACCCGTCTACATAAATACGCCCAGCAATACAGACAGTCTATGAATCTGATGTTTATTGGACCGTGCATCATTGTGATAACTGAAGAATAAAAAACCAACTAGATGCCACTAATTACTTTATTGCAATTTTATGGGCTCTACATATTTTTGCACTACTATACTCATCATCAGGAGCTTGCGACTATGATGTTGATTACCACATTGGTCGTTTCGTTCTTGGTTTGCTCTGTGTTGGAAGTTAAAGGGCTGCAGGCTAAAACCTGCAGCCCAGACACTACTCCAGCCTAACAGCACCTAACCTCCAACATAGAGCAAACCAAGAACGAAACGGGCAATGTGTTATTCAACATCATAGTCGCAAGCTCCTGATGATGGGCATAGTAGTGCCCGAAATATGTAGAGCCCATAAGAAGTGCAATAAAATGATTAGTGGCATCTAGTGGGCTTTTTATTCTTCAGTTACAGACAGTCTATGTTTGAACATAACATTTAGGCACGTTTGCGTAACCATCGTTGCAGTGGTAAAGCAATAAGTGTTACATATTCTGAGGGTGTGTTTGTAGACTTAAGTATCCAGCATGCAATGTGCATGTCCCATATTGTCATCTGTGGCCTGTCCTGTTGTAGCATTTTTCCCATATTATTTAATAAAAGGCACGGTCTTCGGAATAAAAGTTATTGGATATAAAATGTGTTTTCATTTTGTCTACAACTTTTCTCTGAAACATTTCTCATTCTAAGAAGAATTCGGCGAGATATTTTAAATATGTATTGTTCTTCATGCAAAGTATGTGTTTATTCTTGTCAGATATTAATGAAACTTGAATTTTCACGACAGATTTGCGAAATATACTCAAATTTAAATTTTCATGAAAATCCGACCAGTAAACCCCGAATTGTTACATGCAGACGAACACACGGGCTGACAGACGGACGAGCAGACAGGAAAATATGACGAAGCTCATAGCCCTTTTCTGCAATTTAGCGAACCACGCCTTAAAGCGTTGTAAAAACGTGCCACAAATGCGCTACCTTCAAATTTACATCTCGGAAGCATGTGAATGCTAAATAAGTAGCTTCACTCAGTGGGGTTCTGACACGACGTACGTCATGGAAATGATAAATATTTAAGCAGTGTGAGAAATACCGTAAGGCAGTTTACCAGATCACTCCACCAAGAAGGAGAGAGCGGATTTATTGTTATAGGCTTATATGCTGAGAGAAATACAGGAATCAGAAAGATGTAGATGAAAAAATGACGATAGTTACCATTTAATATGTACGGTTCATCAAATATGAGTAGGTGATGAGATGATAAGGCATGCCTTAACGAAGGCAGGATACCAAATAACAGAAAACAATATAAATGCTGGAATATGTAATGCATAAGAGCGTGTGTTATGTATGTACATATTGTGTAATGTGCTATATACACGTATATTGAAACTTAGAATTACAAGTTATCTGAAGGATTGTTAGCCTCTGAGTAATGACTTTGTCCCTTATAATAGTCAGCTTATAGTGCTTGGACACTCAGCTTGGTAAGTAATAGTATGCATGTGGGCGGTCCGGTGACTGGGCTACCTTCATGCGATAAGTAAGCCGAAAATATGTGACATTTATCCGTCGAATGAAATAGTGTCTTTGTATAAGAGCGACCAAATAACGCCAGTTATATTTGCGGAATGTAGCAAGCATGAGGTAATTTGAAAAATGTACATATAATTCCAATACAGAAGGCTGAGGAGAGGATAAACCACTTTGCAGAATTATGCATATTTTGGACGATAATATTAAAATAAATCGAAGGGAAATACGAGTGATAATGTAGTAATGTGAATTTAACTGCCGCACTATGGACAAAATGGCGTATAGCTGTATTAATTCGTAACGTCAGTACTAGTTGATGAGTTTCACGTTCCGGCCATTTTTCTCAGGTGAAGGGTTCACTGTGTACATTGGACAGGAACCTGCGTTGAGACGAGGTCTGTTGAAGACAAACTTGCGCACAGAAACAGGGTTAGAGCCGTGAAGTAGTCCTCAGATATTCCCCGTTCACATAATGCGTGCTACATATCCTGCCCATTTTTTCTTGCTGTGCTTACTTAGAGGTTTTTTTCACTGAAATCGATTTTTATTCAAACAACGCTGCTTTCATAAATAAATTCACAGACCGAGCTGCATAATCTGTAAAGACTTCAGCTGGACTGCTCATTTTGTTAATATATCACATTTTATGAACTGGGACTATCGGAGAATTACTTTGTCCCCCGCCTCAGGTGAAGGAGGGGGAAAATCTCCTCAGTTTGGCCCATCAGACGAAGTTAATAATCTTCTTTATCAAACTTTATGTTTTAACACATCTTTCACAGTTCAAATACTACCATATTTTATGCTTCTATCGATATTTTAAGAAATTAACAGTTTATACTCAGATTACTCAATTATTACACCAACCACTGCACATATATAAAATTTATAAAATTTACACATTAAAACATTAAAAACGCTCCGAAATGTTTCGGTCCTAAGACCATCCTCAGGGAGCTATATCGTCCTTGCTAAAGTTACACTATAAAAGTCACATTAATTTCGTTGTACCAGTTGGGTATTGTGGCAGCATTCCGTGTTGTGTAATGTTATGTTGCGAAGAGTGCCCTGCTACGGATGTAATGTTGTGAAGAATGCTTTGCTACGGATGTAGCAAGGCATTCTTCACAACATAACGTTACACAACACGGAATGCTGCCACAATACCCAACTGGTACAACGAAATTAATGTGTGACTGTTTCTAGTGTAACTTTAGCAAGGAAGATATAGCTCCTTGAGGATGGTCTTAGGGCCGAAACATGTCGGAGTGTTTTTAATGTTTTAATGTGTACATTTTATAAATTTTATATATGTGCAGTGGTTGGTGTAATAATTGAGTAACTCGACAACATGCACGGTGTAACAATGGAAATAAAAAAATATATTCGGATATTTCATACAGCCTTTTATTGTAATTTAGTCGTGTAAAAGTAGCATATAAGACTGCACGTGCAATATTGTCTTCCTGATGATGAACATGAGATTTTCGAAACATGTAGAAGACAAGAATAATTGAATTAAAACTATTAATTTAAGAAGTTCATTTTGTTGGTTAACATCACTAACTTCTTTATCGCCGTAGTTCTCACAACTCTGTTGTTTTAACGTGAAATCGGCCACATCCTGTAATAGCATAACTTCCTCGGAGATCATGTGCGTAGTTAAATAACGTGTGAACCATGGCAAGGGGTATCTAACGCTTTTAAAATACGGTTAAATTTCATAATTACGTTATTTGCAGATACGACGAAATTAGTCTGATTATTAGTTAGTCTTTTGAATTGTGATACTGTGTAATGTTATGGATACACAACCTAAAGGTAGACAGCAGTAAGAACCTCGTATCACCACCCAGTAGTTAGTAACTGGCCTGTGTTACTAGCAAGGCTAATTCTAAAATCTGTATCGGCTCAATTCGTTAATTTTTGCCCCTTGGAATTTATTTTATCTTGTTATTCTTGTTAGTAACCTTTTCCTGTAGCTTATAAAGTTAAAAAGGGAAATAATGTAGTTGCTACTTTAGGCATCTGTACATTTGTTTGAAGAAGTATCTATGTACTTAACTTTCTCACTCCTGTGACCTACCAAGGACCTAATCAGAGTTAAACTACCCAACTAAATGAGCCAGTTTCTGACATTGTGGTGCCTAGGCAGAACTGACAAACGATGATAGGTAGGTCTAAGTACGGAGCACATATATATATATATATATATATATATATATATAGTGATGATTCGCGGGAAGAGTGTTAAAGAATTCCGCCGCTTTACCTGCCTTTAATCCCACAAGAAGTCACTGAGGACGGAACTCGAGGCTGCTACTTAGTGCGTTTCCAGCTGTCCTAAAGCTACGCACATGCATATTGTGTAGACAAATGTCCAGCAGCAAAAATAGTTTACAGACAGGTACGGTCATAATTGTGGTACTGTTGTGCAGTTTTCTTTAAATGCTTAGAGAGGTTTTCTGAAGACTACCTGCATCGTGGGTGGGTCGGAGATGTTGAGTGAGCGTGTCCATTTATTCTGCTTCAGGCACGTGGAAAGCCTGATATTTCCGATCTGTACAGCAGTTTGTGTCTGCCTCACTTTTTAGATTTTTGTGCAGACTACCAGGTCACAGTGCTGAGGGAGGATATTTGGAGGCTGAGGGTGTTGGAAAACAAGGTGCTGAGGAGGATATTTGGAGGCTGAGGGTGTTGGAGAACAAGGTGATGAGGAGGATATTTGGAGGCTTAGGGTGTTGGAGAACAAGGTGCTGAGGAGGATATTTGGAGGCTGAGGGTGTTGGAGAACAAGGTGCTGAAGAAGATATTTGGGCCCATGAAGGACTAAGTGACAGGGGGCGTGGAAAAGACTACAACACGAGGATATTAATGATCCGTAATTCTCACTACATAATCGGGTGATGAAGTCAAGAAGAATGAAATGGGTGGGGCATGTGGCACATATGGGAAACAGGAAAGATGCAGACAGGGTTTTGGTGGTGAGACCTGAGGAAAACAACAACCTGAAAGTCCGAGGTGTCGATGGAAGGATAATATTGAAATGTGTATTCAAGAAGTACAATGAAGTGGTATGGACTGGATTGATCTGGCTCAGGATACGGACAGCTGGCGCATTCTTTTGAATGCTGTAATGAAACATCGGGTTCCACAAAATGCGGGGAATTTCTTGACTAGCTGAGAAACTGTTAGCTTCTCAGGAAGGACTCTGCTCCATGGAGTTAACTAGTTGGTTGGTAATGTTAGTTAGTTAGTTATATTAGTTACTTTAGTTTAGCTAGCAGGGTTAGTGAGATTAGTTAGTTTAGTTGAGTTCTTTAGTTCAGTTAGTTTAGTTTAGTTAGGTTAGTTGGTTGGTCAATTAGTTATTTGGATAAGTTAGTTCAGTTAGTTGAAGTTAGTAGGTAGGCAGGCGGGCGGGTAGGTAGGTAGGTAGGTAGGTAGGTAGGGTGTCAGTCAGTAAGTCAGGCAGTCTACCAGCTGAACGAACGTGTCGGCGAAGTGATCGCTCGAACACGGCTCCGATTCTCTGCTAACATAGGCAAACTGAACCCTAACTTTGGCCAATCGACAGTGCAGTTTGAACCTAGCAATTTTAAAATATCAAGTCACCACGATAAGCCCTCGAGGTCTGTTCTTGGGATTCGTACTTGCTCCATAGCTGTTGCGCGACGTCACTTTTGAATAAACCTGGAGGATTGAATTCTGGGCGCTTTGGGGCACGCATTGGCAAAGATTAGAGATCGCTGACCTATCTGAGAATTTGTGCCTGCGCTCGCCAAGCAGTAACGATATTCACAAACGTAAATAATTTTTCGATCTTATTCTTCTTACACATTTCCGCTTGAAAATTTGCTGTTAACTCAGAAGGTTTAGAAATGTGCTCCCAAGTAGCCCACAGGTTTATTACCTTGTTCAGAAAATCCCGCCAACTTGAAATTTCCTGGAAAAATCCATTGAACCGTAGCAAATGATCTCCGACAACGAATAATTCGCTACGTTTAGTGGAAATGAGGAAGGTAAGATGGAACGGGTGCGGCCAATCCTCCGGTGGACATTACGTAATTAATTGAAATTTTTTTCGACCATCTTAATCTTGCGGTCATTTAGAAATTATGAAAAAGCGATTGTGGGAAATTTCACATCATTTGAGTACAAGCACATTAAAGTGTGTTCTTTGATGTTTTATATATACCTACCCTTTGGGCCTTGATGTTCGTTTATTGAACATATGTAGTTATTTATTGCCAACGTTTGTGAATTTACCACCAAGGAGATGAGACACGTGAGGGGTACAGTACATGTGACACGCAATAAATATCTTACCGAAGCATTCCTTTGCAGTTCCACGCGTCCACCGATAGGACAGCTACATCCACTTGAAGATATTTATTGTTGTAGACATACATCTTAAGGGATACAGCTGTCCTTGCTGCAGCCGAGCGCTACACAAGAAATGCATCAGTATAAAGTGCTTGTAGCTCGTGCTACGTATCATATCTAATGCTCTTATCTTCTTTGTGGGCGATCAGTCTGAAAAATACAGCAGGTATGGAAATGCAGAGAGCTGGATTCTGCCGTACTTATACGCCGTTAAATATTTCCACGTGGAAAATTGTTTCAGGTATCAGTTGTAGACAGGTAATAACATCTAGTGCGCCAGTTTTGTGTGTGGTGAGTCGTTTGAGTGGGAACCTTAACAGAAGGCTTCAGATACCTGTAAACTTATATTGCTTATATTGCACCGATAACTACCGAAAGTAGACCTAACTTGCAAACTTTAGTGTATAATTTTATCAGTACCGCTGCCAAATTTAATGGAAATACTTTTGGTGGTTTATGAGGCGGTACATATACGGACTGACACTAGGCGCATATCTTTAAGGGAACGCAGACCGCAAGATTCGCATTGGGATTTGGAAAGGGTGTTATGATTCGTGGGCAGTGGACTTTATTTCGGTGTCGGTGTATGACGATAGCATTATCAGGCAGCTGTCACCTACCATCAACATAAATGTGTATTACGTTAATCGAAGGATAACACGACTTCATATTCGGACCGCTAGGTGGTCATCTTAAAGATATAAAAGTATATAAAATTAGAATTGCAAGTGTAAGTCCATTTTTGTATGGGCGTTACAATTACAATTACACATACTCATCAACATAGAATGTTAATGTTACATTATATATATATAAAGGTAAATGGATCCCATTACAGACCCGGTGTGGCCCAGAGGGTGGGTAGAGGTATAACTCTACTCTTCCATGATCGCGTCACTAGAAGGGGGTGAGTGGTCAGCAGCACGCCCCGGCCGCAATTTACCCCTGGGAAAGAACCGGTAATCATTTTACAGGAGGCTGGATGGACCTCAGGTTCGGTCTGGACGAGCGGAAAATCTCGTCTCACCGGGACTTACAATTGCAAATTAAATTTTATGTATTTTAATGGCCTGAAGATGACCCCCTAGTGGTCGAAACATGTAGCAATGTTATTCTCTAATGTAACGAAATAAATCGTCGTGATAACTGTCTTGTTGTGTATACAAACACAACGAGTTTTCCACGGTGAAATTATCATTACCAGTTTCATTTATACGTACTAAAAACACTGAAGGCACATTCATTTGTTTAAAATACAAATTTAAGCTTCAGTTGCTACAGGGCATTGAAAGAATACACTAAGCTTTTGTGATAGGACTAAAAACCCTAAAGTACTGACTACACTGAAATTCAAACATCTGAACAACAAACGTTAATTTACACGTCAGTTGATACTTGGCGCTCTTCGTGCGTCCTGATAGTATTTGAAGCGAATATGATGATGTTGCCTTGGTAACTTTCATCGTAACGGTAGGCTTTCTACTATAGCTACTTCCACTTTCGGTGTAGCTTCCTTCGCTCTTCATCAGAGGTAGTCTGGCTTGTGTCTAGAAAGTTTGATACTCACTTACTTACTCCATGGTGCAGAGTCTTTCTTGAGCAGCTAACTGGTTTGCAGCTAGTCAAGAAATTCCCCGCATTTCACGGAACCCGAAGGTTCATTACCGCCCTCACAAGCGTCCGCCACCTGTCTCTATCCTGGGGAAGCTCAATCCAGTCCATATACCCATATCCCACCTCCTGGAGATCCATCCTAATATTATCCACCCATCTACGCCTAGGTCTCCCCAGTGGTCTCTTTCCCTCCGGTTTCCCCAGCAAGACCCTATACACCCCCCTCTCCTCACCCATAC